>Ga0068704_100161_pt1 | contig 32823 bp, 28 predicted proteins | sample CeladaPassaD2F12_FD_62225 | JGI IMG/M metagenome (GOLD analysis project Ga0068704, IMG submission 62225) | Cellulose-adapted microbial communities from the Joint BioEnergy Institute, USA - Passage D2F12 | ecosystem: Engineered > Bioreactor > Continuous culture > Unclassified | place: USA, Joint...
AGGGCCGCCGCAGCGCGGTGGTCCCGAGCCCCACGAGAAAGCGCTCCAGGTGCCGGCTCACGCGCGGGCGGAAGGTGCGGGCCGCGTACTCCCGGCGGTCGGAGGCCGTCTCCACCGGGACCACCACGTCCGACTCCACCTGGGTGACCCGGCAGCCGGCCTCCGCGGCCACGTTCTCGCGCCAGCGGACCTGGTGGCGCAGATATCCCCGGTCGGTGACTATGAGGGCGGCCCTTCTGCCCGCCTCCAGGGCGACCTCGTCGGGCGAGCCGCGCCGGACGGCGAACCCTATCCCCCGCCGGCGCAGCCCCTTCTCCACGTCTGCGAGCCCCTCCAGCATGAAGGCGTAGTGCCGGAGGTTGGCCTCCGGGTAGCCGTCGGTGAGGCCGAAGACGCAGACGAGGCTGCGCCCGAGCGCGTTGGCCTGCCGGACGGCGTACTCCAGGGCGTGGTTGTGCTCGGCCCGCTGGGAGGCCTGCATCCAGTAGAGAACGTACTCGCCGCTCTCCCGGGGGCCCCTGCGGTTCAGGTGCCCGACGCGTTCCTGCTGTATCCCGGCGGTGGACAAAGAGCCTCCTCCCGGTGATCCTAGAGCGATCCGGAGACCTGCGCCGGGTGAGCTCTCACACCGGCGCCGCGTTCGCCCCTAGCGGTAGCGGGCCCCGTCGTAGGCCGCGAGCACGCTGGCCCGCCACCGGAGAAGGTCTTCCCGCAGCCGCCTGAGCTTCGCGGGGTCGGCCTGCGGGGCCAGGTTGTGCCGCTCAGCCGGGTCCTCGGCGAGGTCGAACAGCTCCTCCGGCTGCCGGCCGTAGTGGTAGATGTACTTCTCGTGGCCCCGGATGCTGGCCAGGCACTTGTAGTCGTGGTAGCAGCTGAAGCGCAGGGTGCGGTCCTCGGGGATCGGGCGCAGCAGCGAGTAGCCCGGGTAGTCGCCGCCCTCTATCCTGTAGCCCAGGAGGTCCGCCACGGTGGGCAGGATGTCCAGGTGGTTCACCAGGCCCTCCACCCGGCGACCGTCCTCGAACCGGCCGGGGACGTGGATGATCAGGGGGACCCGCAGCCCCTCCTCGTAGATCGTATCGTCGTGCTGGTAGCGCCCGTGCTCCCCGAAGCCCTCCCCGTGGTCGCCGTAGATCACGAAGATGGTCTTCTCGTAGAGCCCGAGCTCCTTGTACTGCTCGATCACGTTGCGCACGAAGTGGTCGAGGTAGGCCACCTCGTTCTGGTAGCGGTTGAGGGTCGGGTCCTCCGCGTAGCGCTTCACGCCGTAGCGGTCGGCGACCCGGTAGTCGTGGTGCCCGGTGACCCCGAGATAGGTGGCCATGAACGGGCCGTCCCGGTGCTCCTCCAGCCAGCGGCGGCTGGGCTCGAGCATGATGTCGTCCTCGTACCCGAAGTAGTTCACCCGGTCGTAGCCCTCGGTGTCCATGCTCTCCAGCGGGTAGAACTCCTCGTAGCCGAAGTTCTTCGCCACCGCCCGCCGGTCCTCGAACTCCTCGGTGGCCGACTGGAACAGCACCGTGTCGTAGCCCCGCTCCTCAAGCAGCTCCGGCAGGCAGCGGGCCGGGATGCCGCCGGGCTCGGACTCGGTGATCTCCTGGGTGAGGTTCGGCATGATCCCGCAGTTCACCGAGACTATCGCCTTGGAGGTGTGGGGGACGGTGGTGTAGGCCCGCTCGGCGAAGATGCTGCGCCGCGAGAGCCCGGCGAGAAAGGGCGTGGTGTCTATCTCCTCGTTGTAGGGGGTGACGGAGAAGGCCCGGGTGGACTCCAGGTGGATAAAGACCACGTTCTTCCTCTGGGTGCGCGGCGTCGGGACGAGCCGGGTCTCCGTAGGGGTCTCCATCGGCCTGACCCCGGGCATGGAGCTGAGGTCGAACCGGGCGGTCTCGGAGCGCTCCAGAAGGCCGGTGACCACTACGTTCATGAAGCCGTCGCGGGCGAAGGAGGCGCTCGCCCCCCCTCCGGCCATCCCGGAGAGGGAGATGAACCCGGCGGCGAGCAGCAAAAACCCCGCGGCCTCGACCGGAAGCCGCGGCCGCGCCTCCCCCCGCGGCCGGAAGAGGGCCCGGGTGAGGAGCCAGGGCCCGAAGGCCGCGTAGAGCACCACCGCGGCGAGCAGCGCGGCGGAGAGGACGGAGACCTCGCTGGCTATCACCGCCTTTATCTCGCCGAACTGGGCGACCGAGAGGGCTATTATCCCGTAGTCGAGGGTGGAGCCGGTGGTCCGGAAGTACTGGTAGGCGGCGGTCTGGACCAGCAGGACGAGGATGGTCGTCCCGTGCAGGAGCGCGAGCAGCACCGGCCGGGCCCTCCCGCGCCCGGCGACCGCGAAGGCCCCCACCCACAGCAGGGCGTACCCCAGGTCGAAGAGCACATCCGAGAGCAGGAGCCCGAGAAGATCCCCGAAGCCCGCCCCCCGGAACTGGGAGTGGGCGCTCGCCGCCTTGAGCCCCAGACCGTAGAGGGCGAAGGGCACGAGCAGGCAGAGCAGGTAGAACCAGTCCCGCGCCCCCAGCATCCGGCGCAGCGCGCTCACCGGGATGTCCTCCGCCGAGACAAACCTTGCAGATATTACCGGATTTCGGCCGCCGCTGGCGACCCTACGCCCGCCGCTGGCGCTCCTCGAAGATCGCGGCCGTCCGGGCGTGCCACTCCAGGAGCTCCTCGCGCCGCCGGCGCAGCTCCCGCCGGCCGACCCGGGAGGCGAGGTTGTTCTGCTCGGTGGGGTCGCGGGAGAGGTCGTAGAACTCCTCGGGCCGCTTGTCGTAGTGGTAGATGTACTTCTCGTAGCCCCGGATGCTGGCCATCGCCGTGATGTCCGGCCGGCAGCTGAAGAGGAGGGTGCGCTCCTCCGGCGGCCGCAGCAGCGAGCGCCCCAGGTACTCGCCGCCGGCGACCCTGAAGCCGAGCAGGTCCACGATGGTCGGCGGGAAGTCTATGAGCTGGACCGGCCCCTCGATCCTCGCCCCGCCGTCGAAGCCCTGGGGGTCGTGGATGATCAGGGGGACCCGCAGCACCTCCTCGTAGGGTATGGGGTCGTGCCCCTTGAGCCCGTGCTCGCCGAAGGCCTCCCCGTGGTCGCCGTAGATCACGAAGATGGTGTCCTCGTAGAGCCCGAGCTCCCTGTACTGCCGGAGGATGTTGCGCACCCAGAAGTCGTCGTAGCGGACGTTGTTGAGGTAGCGGTTGAGCATCTCCTCCCCCGAGAACCGGCGGCGCCCGTAGCGGTCGGGGACCAGGTACTGGTGGTGCGGGGTGACCCCGAGGTACATGACGAGGGTGGGAGAGGAGGCGTTCTCCTCCAGCCAGCGGCGGCTGGGACCGAGCATGATGTCGTCCTCGTACCCGAGGTAGTTGGAGCGCTGGAAGCCCTCGGTGCTCATGTCCTCGAAGGCCTGGAAGTGCCCGTAGCCGAAGTTCTTCACCAGCTGCGCCCGGTTCTCGAACTTCTCGGTGGCCGACTGGAACCAGGCGGTGCGGTAGCCCTGCCCGGCCAGCAGCGCGGCGATCCCCGGCGCCGGGATGGCCCCGGGACGGGCCTCCACGATCTCGGTGTCCGGGTGGGGGTAGAGCCCGGTGTTCACGGAGGTTATGGCCTTGGAGGTGTGCGGGGTGGTGGTGTAGGCCCACTCGACGAGCAAACTGTTGTCCCGGGCGAGCTCGGCGAGCAGGGGCATGGTGGTGATGTCCCGGTTGTAGGGGGTTACGGAGCGCTCGCGGGTGGACTCCAGGTGGATGAGGGCGACGTGCCGCCTCCTGGTCCGGAAGGTGGGCTCAAGGCGGATGCCCCGCAGGGTGTTGGTGACCCGGACGCTCTCGGCCGCGGCGTCCATCCGGGACTCCTCTATGCGGGTGGCGATGAGGTTGGAGACGGGCGAGCGGGAGACGGAGGTGCCCTGCCCCCGCGCGGCCTCGGGGAGCAGCGACTCGCGCAGCAGGAGGATTCCGGCCCCCGCCCCCACCCCCGAGGCGATAAAGCGCCGGCGGCTCACGCCCCGTCCCCGCGAGGGCGCTCCCCCCTCCCCGGCCCCCTCCCGCCGCGGCCCGAGAAAGGCCCGCGTGAAGGCCCAGGGCCCGAAGGCCGCGTACAGGAGCGCCTCGGCGAGGATGAGCCACATGTACAGCGGGGCCTCGCTGGAGATGGCCCCCGTGGCCTCCCCGAAGGAGGTCAGGTAGTAGGCGACGACGCTGTAGTCGAGGGTGGCCCCGGTGGACCTGAGGTACTGGTAGGCGCTGGTGGAGATGGCCACCACGAGCACCGCGCTGGCGTGGAGCAGCCCGAGCGCCGCCCAGCGGCCCGGCCCCCGGCGGAAGGCGGCGAAGAGCCCCACCCACAGCAGAGCGTACCCGGAGAGAAAAAGCAAATCGGAGCGCAAGAGCGCCAGCGTCCCGAGCAGCCCCCCGGCCTCGCCCTGCAGCCGGAGGCCGAGCAGCCGCAGCAGCAGGGTGTAGGCCGCGAGGGGCAGTAGCAGGCAGAGCAGGTAGAACCAGTCCCGGCGGTCCAGGAGGCTCAGCAGGGCTCTCTGCAGGCTCTGCGGCATACCGGTCCCCTATGATAGCGGCGGCGGGCCGCCCCCGCCGTCAGCCCGGCGGGGGCCCCGGCGAGAAGCGCAGGGCCGCGGAGTTCATGCAGTAGCGGCGGCCGGTGGGGGGCGGGCCGTCGTCGAAGACGTGGCCGAGGTGGGCGTCGCAGGCGGCGCACAGCACCTCCGTGCGGCGCATGAGGAGGCTGCGGTCCTCCCTGTAGGCCACGTTGGCCTCCTCGATGGGCGCCCAGAAGCTGGGCCAGCCGGTCCCGGAGTCGTACTTGGTCTCGGAGGAGAAGAGCGGGGTCCCGCAGCAGACGCAGCGGTAGACGCCCTCCTCCTTGTGGTCCCAGTACCGGCCGGTGAAGGCGGGCTCGGTGCCCCCCTCGCGGGCCACCCTGTACTCCTCGGGCGAGAGCCTCCTACGCCACTCCTCGTCGCTGAGCTGCACCTTTCTGGGGGTCTGAGCCATACGGGGATTCTAGCACGCCGCCCCTACCGGCCGGAGGCGACCTCCTCAAGCGCCCGCCGGAAGGCCTCGAGCTCCCGCTCCCCGAAGAGGACGAACCGCACCCGCCGGATGCCGCCGATGCGCGGGGCCTCCTCGCTGACGGTCCTGACGGCGACGCGGGCGGCCTCCTCCAGGGGGTAGCCGAAGGCCCCGGCGGAGACGGCGGGGAAGGCCAGCGAGGAGATCCCGCGCTCCCCGGCGAGGCGCAGCGCGTTGCGGTAGCAGTCGGCCAGAAGCCTCTCCTCGGGCCTGTCCTGCCCGTAGACGGGGCCGAGCACGTGGATGACGTGGCGGTTGGGCAGGCGGTGTCCCCCGGTGATCACCGCCTGCCCGGGGCGGATGGGGGCGAGCGGGCGGCACTCCTCGGCGAGCCCCGGGCCGGCGGCCCGGTGGATCGCCCCGGCGACGCCCCCGCCGGGCATGAGCTCGGCGTTGGCAGCGTTCACGACGGCCTCCACGTCCGGCTGGTCGGTTATGTCTCCCCGCACGACCTCCACCTCGGTCCCGTCGAAGGTCTTCTTCATCGCTCACACCACCTTTCCAGCGGAGTACAGCTGCCGGCCGCCGACCCAGACGGCCTCCACGGAGAGGTCGGGGGCCAGCACGGTGACGTCGGCGTCGTAGCCCGGGCTCAGCCGCCCCTTGCGCCGCCCCTCCCCGACGAGCCGGGCCGGGGTGGCGGCGGCCATCCGGGCGGCCTCGGGGAGCGTGCAGCCGGTGAAGGCGAGGATGTTCTGGAAGGCCCGCTCCATGGTGAGGACGCTCCCGGCTATGGTCCCGTCGTCCAGCCGCGGGACACCGCCCTCCAGCCGCACCCGGCGGGAGGCCAGGGTGAACTCGCCGGCCTCCATCCCGGCGGCGGAGATGGCGTCGGTGACGAGGCAGAGGCGGTCGGGCCCGAGCATCCGGAAGGCGAGGGCCACCATCTCGGGGTGGACGTGGCGGCCGTCGGCGATGAGGCCGCACACGGCCCTGGGGTGGGCGAAGGCGGCCCCGGGGAGCCCGGGGTCGCGGTGGTGGAGGGGGCTCATGGCGTTGAAGAGGTGGGTGACCCCCGCGGCGTAGCGGTCGAGGGCCACGTAGGCGACCTCGAAGGGGGCGTCGGAGTGCCCGAGCGAGACGACCGCACCCCGGTCGCGGGCGGCGGCCATCAGCCCGTCCGCGCCCGGAAGCTCGGGGGCGACGGTGATCATGCGCACCGGCGCGAGCTCGAGCAGCCGCCCGAGCAGCCCCGGGTCCGGCGGGCGGACGTGCTCCGCGGGGTGTGCCCCCCGCCGCCCGGGGCTTATGAACGGCCCCTCGAGGTGCACCCCGAGGGGCCGGGCGCCCCCGGGTTCCGCCGCTATGCCGCCGGCGAGGTGGGGCAGCGCCCGCTCGTAGGCCTCCGGGGGGGAGGTGATGACGGTCGGCAGGTAGGCGGTGGTGCCGGTCGAGAGCAGCCTCCCCGAGAGCTCCCCGAGCCTCTCCGGCTCGCCGGCGAGGTCCACCCCGAAGGCGCCGTTGACCTGCAGGTCCACGAAGCCGGGCAGGATGAGGGACTCCCCGAGCTCGTGCACCTCGTCGGCCTCCTCCGCCGCCCGCCAGTCGCGGCTCACGTCGCGCACGGCCCCGTCCCCGAGCAGGACGCAGCCCTCTTCCCAGACCTCGTAGTCGGTGACCACCCTTCCCTTGAGCGCCACAAGGCTCACCGTCAGCGCACCACCTCTCCGTTTTCCCTAGAGACTAGAACCTCGGGGGCGTACCTGTCCACCACCCCGGCGGGGCGGACGTCGGGGACGCGGGCGAGCACCGCCATGGCCAGGACCATGACGAGGGCGAGCGAGCCGACGGAGAGCCTGTAGGCCAGGGTCCCGAGCTCCTCGAGCCAGAACAGAAGCAGCGCCGTGAGGGCGGGCCCGGCCACGGCGGAGACCTTGCCGGCGAAGGAGTAGAGCCCGAAGAACTCCCCGATCTTCTCCGGCGGGGAGAGGGCGACGAGCATGGGCCGCCCGGCGGTCCAGGTGCCGCCGAGCGCGGCGCCCACGAGCGGCCCGGCCACGTAGAGCATCCACGCCGAGAGGGCCCCGGCGGCGAGCAGTATGGCGGCGAGCCAGAGCACGAGCACGGCCATGAGCGCCCGGCGCGGGCCCCAACGGTCGGAGAGGAGCCCGCAGCCGAAGGAGCCGGCGACGGCGAAGAGGGTGGAGAAGAGCAGGAGGTTGCGGATGTCCTGGCTCTGCATCCCGAAGACCTCCCGCCCGTAGAGCGCCATGTTGGCGATGGCGGTGTTGGCCGCGTCGGTGTAGAGGAGGGTGGCGAGGATGAAGGGGGCCATCCCCCGGTAGCGCCGGATGCTTCGCACCGTGGAGATCACATCCCGGTAAGCCCGCCCGAGCCCGCCGGGCCGCGGCTCGCGCACCCGGGGGTCGGGCACCAGAAAGAAGGCGGGCAGGCTGAAGAGCAGGTAGAGGACCGCGGTGGGCACGAAGGCGTTGGAGCCGGTCTCCCCGGGCTCAAGCCACCACCCCAGGGGCCCGAGCAGGGCCCGCGCCTCCTCCCCGCGGGCGACGAAGAGGGTGAGCACGAGCAGCGCGAAGATGGAGCCCACATATCCCGCGGCGGTCCCGTAGCCGCTGACCCTCCCCGCCCCCCTCCCCGCGGCGACCACCGGCAAAAGCGCGTTGTAGAACACGAGCGCCGACTGGTAGGCGAGGTCCGCGGCCACAAAGAGCGCGACCGCCACCACGACCCCCCCGGCGGCGTCCAGCGCGGCGGTGAGCCCGCAGGCCAGCAGCGTGAGCGCCGCGAGGTAGGGCACCCGGCGCTGCCGCAGGTCGGCGAGGGCCCCCACCGCCGGGGCGGTGAGGAGGACCAGAGCGGCCGAGAGCGCGGCGGCCGCGTTGACGGCCCCCGCCCCGGCCCCGAGCTCGTCCCCCAGCCACACCGGGAAGAAGAAGCTCAGGATGCTGACCGAGAAGATGGTGTTGGAGAAGTCGTAGAACGCCCACGCCCACACGGCGGGCGCGGGGGCCCTTCCCCCGGATGGTCGGCGCGCGCTCAAAACCCGGCCCCGAGTATACCCCTCACCGAGGGGCGGGGAGCCCGTCCCGGAGGGGACGGGCTCCCGGATCAGGCGGGCAAGCAGCCCCTCGCCTCAGGGCTTGAAGGAGACGTGGACGTGGTCGTAGTGCGCCCCGTCGCCCCAGTAGACCCAGGTGTAGGCCGGGCCGTTCCAGTTGGGGAAGGTGGAGTAGAACTTGTCGCAGAACATTATGTAGTCGACCTTGAAGGCGTCGGCGTTCGCCGCGATGTAGTTGGCGATGTCCCAGCCGAGCTGCGAGCAGTGGCCGCCGACCATGAAGTCTATCGCCAGATCCCCGGAGGGCGAGTGCCCGTCGTAGCTGGTCGGGGTGACCCCGAACTTCTGCTCGATGTGGTGGGCGACCTGCGCCACGTGCGGCTGCCAGGGGTAGTTGGGGTGGCTGGTCGGGTAGCCGGAGAGGTTGGGGTTGCCGCCCCCCGACGAAGAGGGCTCGGAGGCCGGCTGCCCGGACGCAGCCGGCTGCTCGGCGGGCGCGCTCTGCTGGGGAGCGCTCTGCTCGGCGACGGGCTGCTGCTGCGGGGCGCTCTGCTGGGGAGCGCTCTGCTCGGGGGCCGGCGGCTGTTGCTGCTGGGCCGCGGGGACGGTCTGCTGCCGGGTCTGGACGGGGGCCTCGTAGGAGGCCTGCTCGACCGGGGCGGCCTGCTCGGCGGCGCGCTCGGCGGCGGCCTGCTCCTGCGCGGCCAGCCGCTGGGCCTGCTCGGCGGCCGCCTGCTCGGCCGCCGCCTGCTGGCGGGCGAGCTCCGCCCGGCGCTGCCGCTCCGCGGCGCGCTGCTGCGCCAGCTCCGCCCGGCGCCGCGCCTCCTCCCGGGCGGCGGCCTCCGCGGCGCGCTGCTGCGCCAGCTCCGCCCGGCGCTGCGCCTCCTCCGCGGCCCGCTCGGCGGCGGCGCGCTCGGCGGCGGCGCGCTCGGCGGCCTCCCGCCGGGCCGCGGCGCGCTGCTGCGCCAGCTCCGCCTGGCGCCGGATCCTCTCGGCCAGCTCCACCCGGCGGGCCTCCAGGATCCGCTCCTGCCGCTCGGCGGCGGCGCGCTCGGCGAAAACCTGCGCCTGTATGGCGGCCCGCAGCTCGCCGTTCAGCGAGGTGAGGTACTCCCGAGCCTGCGACTCCAGCCGCACCGCCTCGGCCCGCCGCTCGGCGGCCCGCTCCACGAGCGCCATCCGCTCCTCGCGCTGCTCCTCCAGCGCCCGCTGCCTGGCGGCGAGCTCCGCGCGCACCTCCCTGACCTGCTCCACCCTCTCCTGCTGGGCCTGCAGCAGCCGGACCCACAGCTCCACCCGCGCGGCGAACTCGGAGAAGTCCTCGACCCCCACCAGCACATCGAGGAAGCCCACGTTGCCGCTGGTGTACACCCGGGCGGCCTGCGCCTCCAGGGCGCTCCGGGCCTCGGCGAGCTCCCGCTCGGCGGCGATGAGCTCCTCGGAGGTAGCGTCTATCCGCCGGTTGAGCGCCTCCACCCGGTCCACCGCCCGCTCGTACTCGGCGTAGGCGGCCCCCACGTCGGCCTGCAGCCGGACCAGCCGGACCTCGACCCGGGAGATCTCCGCCCGTTTCTGCCGGACCTCGTCCGTGGTCTGGGCCCCCGCCGGCAAAACGAAGATGCCGGCCGCAAACAGACAGAACAACGACAAGACAACGACCCTTCGAGGCATGAGCTCGAACTCCTTCGCACCCTATGTCGCCCAAAGGGGATCGCTTGAAGGAGATCCCCCCTCCTGACGCCCACAATCTAGCTTAACCTTCCTTCCTCATGCAACGCGATCAAATGGCATAGAATGCCAGAAGGAGGGAGAAAATGCCGGATTTGCAGGGATTATCCTGTTTCTCTAACGAAACCTCAATTTAACAAAATTTAATATTTGGGTGGTTTTCAGCCGAGGGCGACGTCGAGGGTCATCATGACGGCGAAGCCCACCATGAGGGCGACGGCGGCGATATCCGGGCTACCGCGTTTAGCTTCGGGGATCAGCTCCTCTGCGACGACGAAGATCATGGCGCCGGCGGCGAAGGCGAGGGCGTAGGGCAGGAGGGGCTGGACGAGGGTGACGGCGGCGGCGCCGACGACGGCGGCGGCGGGCTCTACGACGGCGGAGAGCTGACCCCAGAAGAAGGAGCGGGAGCGGGAGAGCCCCTCGCGGCGGAGGGGCATGGAGACGGCGGTCCCCTCGGGGAAGTTCTGCAGCCCGATGCCGATGGCGAGGGCCACGGCGGCCCCGAGGGAGGCGGCGGGGATGCCGGCGGCGACCGCCCCGAAGGCCACCCCGATGGCGAGCCCCTCGGGGATGTTGTGCAGGGTTATGGCGAGGATGAGCAGGACGCTGCGGCGCCAGCTGGTCTCTATGCCCTCGGCGTCGGACATGGGCAGCCCCGGGTGCAGGTGCGGCAGCAGCCGGTCCACGAGCCTGAGGAAGGCGCCCCCGGCCAGAAAGCCCAGCAGGGGAGGGAGCCACTCGGGGAGCGGCCCGCGGGCGGAGAGCTCGATGGCCGGGGCGAGCAGCGACCAGAAGCTGGCCGCGATCATGACGCCCGCCGCGAAGCCCAGCATGGAGTCCAGCAGCCGCCGGGGAACCTTCTTGGTCAGGAAGACCAGCGCCGCCCCCGCCGCGGTCATCCCCCACGTAAACAGCGTCCCCAGCAGGGCCTGCAGCACCGCGGGAAGCCCGGCAAAGACCTCGACTACCACCGGAGACCCCCCGCGCCCTCAGAGATCATCTTCCTCCCTCCTCATGCCCATACTAATAACATATATTCGTCTGCCTTCAAAGTTTTTTTAGTGTTGGCTGATCCAGGGGGTCTACGGCCGGAGGGTCTGGCAGAGGAGGAGAACGTTCAGGGAGATCACGGCCGCCGCCGCGGCGGCGGCCGCGGCGGTGAGGGGGCGTCCGGCGGCGAGGGGCCCCATGAGGGCGCGGTCGCGGCAGAAGAGGATGAGGGGGACGAGGGCGAAGGGGATGCCGAAGGAGAGGACGACCTGGCTGAGGACGAGGGCCCGCGCGGGGTCCACGCCGGCGGCGATGACCGCGAGGGCGGGGGCCATGGTGAGCGCCCGGCGGGCGAAGAGCGGGATGCTGCGGGAGACGAAGCCCTGCATCACGACCTGCCCGCTCATGGTGCCCACGGAGGAGCTGGAGAGGCCGCTGGCCAGGAGCGCGAGCCCGAAGAGCAGGGCCGCCCAGCGCCCCTCGAGCGCGGAGATCCCGTAGAACACCCCTTCCAGGCCCGCCGCGCCGCCCGGGTGGAACAGGGCGGCGGCCACGACCAGCATGCTCGCGTTCACCAGCCCCGCGAGGCCCATCGCCACCGCGACGTCGAGGAGCTCGAAGCGGTAGATCCTGCGCCGCTCCTCCGCGGTGCGGCCGACGACCCGCCGCTGCACGAGCGCCGAGTGCAGGTATATGGCGTGCGGCATGACGGTGGCCCCCAGGATCCCGGCCGCAAGCAGCACGCTCCCCGGCCCCGCGAAGCCGGGCTCCAGAAGCCCGGCGACGGCCCGCCCCCACTCCGGTCCGGAGAGAAACACCTGCAGCGCGAAGGCCAGGACTATGACCCCCACCATCGCCGACACCGCGGCCTCCAGCGGCCTCACCCCCCGCCGCTGCAGGGCGAGCAGCCCGAAGACCGCCGCCCCCGTCAGCAGCGCGGCGGGCAGAAGCGCCAGCCCGAAAAGGAGCCGCAGGGCCAGCGCCGCCCCCACGAACTCCGCAAGGTCCGTCGCCATCGCCACCGCCTCCGCCTGCAGCCACAGCAGCGCCACCACCGGCCAGGGAAACGCCTCCCGGCACAGCTCCGCGAGGTTCCTCCCCGTAGCGATCCCCAGCCGCGCCGACATGGACTGCACCAGCACCGCCACCAGGTCGGCGCACGCCACGACCCACAGCAGCAGGTACCCGTACCGCGCCCCTCCCTCCATGTCCGTCGCGAAGTTCCCGGGGTCCACATACGCCACCGCCGCAACGAACGCCGGCCCCAGAAACGGCCACACCCGGCCAAGCCCCCGCCGCCCGCCCTCGAGCGCCGACCGCGCCGCAAGCCCCACCGGATCCTCGCCCGCACGCCGCATGTTTTTAGTTTATCCTAAAAATACTGCTCGGCCCAGGCCAATGCGCCTGTCCGGACGCTGCGAGGGAGCGTTTCGGCAAGGCTAAAAGCGCCTCTGTGCTAAGATAAACTCCGAAGGATGGCTAAAGCCGTATCAGAGGGCGGGGGCAGGCTCTCGGTCTCCACGGAGGATTACCTGAAGGCGATCTGGGCCGTGGGCCGGGAGGGTTCGGCGTCCACCAAGGAGATCTCGGAGCACCTCTCGGTGGCTCCGGCCTCGGTCACCAACATGCTGGGCCGGCTGCAGGAGATGGGCTTTGTCCGCTACGAGCGCTACCGGGGGGCCTCCCTGACGGAGAAGGGCTACCGGGAGGCGCTGCGCCTGGTGCGCAAGCACCGGCTGATAGAGACGTTCCTCCTGGAGCACCTGGGCTACTCCTGGCAGGAGGTGCACGAGGAGGCCGAGAGGCTGGAGCATGCGGTCTCGGACCTCTTCACCGAGCGGCTGGCGGAGTACCTGGGGCACCCCGGGCGCGACCCGCACGGCGACCCCATCCCCGCCCCGGACGGCACGATGGAGCGCCAGGAGGCGCGGCCGCTGGCCGAGACGGCGGCCGGCGAGCGGGTGAGGATCTCGCGGGTCGACCAGAGCAGCCCCGAGGTGCTGGAGTACTTCGGGGAGCGGGGCCTCGTCCCCGGGCGGCGGCTCCGGGTGACCGAGACCCGGAAGCTGGACGGGGTCATCGCGGTGGAGGACGAGGAGGGAAACGCCCACACCCTGGGGGCCCCGCTGGCCCGGTCGGTGTTCGTGGAGAGGGACTAGGGCCGCTTCACCTCCAGCGGCAGCCCGGCGACCATGAGCACAACCCGGTCGGCGCGGGCGGCGAGCCTCTGGTTGGCGCCTCCCAGCAGGTCGCGGTAGATCCTCCCCAGCCGGTACGGGGGCACAACCCCCCACCCGACCTCGTTGGAGACGACGATGAGGTGGCCTCCGGCGGCCTCGTGCCAGCCGAGGAGCCCGGAGAGCTCCTCCTCCACCGCCCGCGAGGCCGCCCCCTCGAGCTCCGGCCCCTCCCCGCACCGGGCGGCCTCGTCCAGCAGCGCGTTGGAGACCAGCAGGCTCAGGCAGTCCAGGAGGACGACCGGCGGGGGCTCGCCGAGCCCGGCGAGCCGGGAGGCGACGTCGCGGCGGGCCTCGAGCGTCTCCCAGGAGGGGGGGCGGCGGCGGCGGTGCTCCTCCACCCGGCGCCGCATCTCCCGGTCCCCCACCCCGGCGGTGGCCACGTAGAGCACCCGCTCCCCCAGGGAGGAGGCCAGGGCCTCGGCGTGGCGGCTCTTGCCGCTGCGGGCCCCGCCGGTGAGGAGGACGAGGCGGCCGCTCACCGGGCGCCCTCCAGGTGGGAGAGGTCGTTCAGCCCCGAGAGCACCGGCCGCTCCGCCTCCCAGTCCACCGTGGTGAGGCCGCAGGGGTCCAGGCGCAGCCGGAAGTGGTTTGCGGGCGGCATCCCGAGCAGCCGGCACACGAGGAGCCGGAGCGTCCCCCCGTGCGAGACCACCAGGGCGGCGGAGCCGGGGGGGTGCCTCTCCCGGATCTCCCGCAGCACCTCCCAGGCCCGCCCGAGGCAGAGCGCGGCGCTCTCCCCCTCCGGCGGGGCGGCGCCGAGGGGGTCCTCGAGCCAGCGCCGGTAGCGCTCCGGGTCGCGGCCGAGGATCTCGCGGTGGGAGAGCCCCTCCCACCGCCCGAAGCACAGCTCCCTGAGGCCCCTGCGGAGGCGCAGCGGCACCCCGAGGCGGGAGGAGACCTCCCGCGCCGTCGACGCGGCCCTGAGCAGGTCGCTGGAGTAGACGGCGGCGAGGCCCTCGCCCTCGAGCCTGCGCGCCAGGAGCCGCGCCGCCGCGAGCCCCGCCTCCCCCAGCGGGGCGTCGCTCCAGCCCCGGTAGCGGGGCTCCCCGCCCTGCGGCCACTCCGCGGGGGCGTGCCGGGCGAGCAGGAGCCGCACTACGGCAGCACCTCCCCGAGCGCCGCCAGCAGCCTCGCGTTCTCCTCCGGCCGCCGGACGGCGATCCGGATGTGCGCGGGCAGCCCGAAGGAGGCGCAGTCGCGCACCTGCAGGCCCCGCCGCAGCAGGGCCTCGCGCACCCCCCTGCCGCTGCCGACCTCCACGAGGAAGAAGTTGGCCGCGCCGGGGGCGAAGCGGAGGCCCAGCCGGGAGAGCCCCTCCGCGAGCAGCGCGGCGCTCCGGGCCAGCAGACGCCGGGAGCGCAGGAGGTGCTCCTCCGCCGCCGGGGAGAGGGCGGCGACCCCGGCCGCCTGCGCCGGGGCGCTCACGCTCCACGGCGGCCGGGCGACCTCCAGCGCCCGCACCGCCTCCGGGGGGGCCAGGGCGTAGCCGAGCCTCAGGCCCGCCAGCGCGTGGGCCTTGGTCATCGAGCGCAGCAGCACGAGGCGTCCCCCCTCCAGCAGGCCGGTGAGGTCGTCCGGCTCCCCGCGGAGCACCAGATCGCGGTAGGCCTCGTCCACCACCAGAAGCCCGCCCGCCGCCTCCACCGCCCCGAGCAGGCGCCGCACCCCGGTACCGGGGAGGAGGTCGCCCGTGGGGTTGTTGGGGCTGCACAGCCACACCACCCGGGGCCTCTCGCGCAGCACGGCCCCGGCGAGGCCGTCCAGGTCGAGGGAGACCTCCCCGCCGCGGACGCCCCGGTCCCACCGCAGCACCCGGGCCCCGCAGAGCTGGCTGGCCCGCCCGTACTCGCCGAAGGTGGGCCCCACCACGAGGGCGGCGTCCCCGGGGGAGAGGTAGAGGCGGGCGAGGAGGTCTATGAGCTCGGCGGAGCCGTTGCCCGGGCAGATCCAGGAGACATCCAGCCCCAGACGCCTCGCCAGGGCCCGCCGCAGCCCGAGGCAGGTCCGGTCCGGGTAGCGGGCGATGTCCGCCCGGCGGGCGGCCTCGAGCACCGCCGGCGCCGGGCCGCAGGGGTTTATGCTCGCGCTGAAGTCCACCACCTCTTCCGGATCCACGCCGCGACGCTCGAGCTCGGCGAGGTCCAGCGCGCCGTGGGCCTCGGGGCGCGCCCGGTCGAAGGGGGGGTTGGGGCGCACCCTCACCGGCGCCCTCCCCGCAGGCGGCAGAGCAGGAGCGCCCCGAGCGCCCCGAGGGCCGCGGCCCTGCGGTAGAGCGAGACCGCGCGCCGGATGTCCCCGGCAGCGGGCTCCCGGCCGGGGGCGCCCAGGGCGTAGTGCCCCGGCTTGCGCAGCACGAGCCCCAGCGAGCCCGCGGCCGCCGCTATGGGCCAGCCGGCGTTCGGGCTCTGGGTGGCGCGGTGCCCCGCGAGCGCGGCCCGCCAGGCCTCCCGCGCCCGCCCCCCGGAGGCCGCCGCGAGCAGCAGGGCGGCGAGGCGGGCGGGCAGCAGGTTGAGCGCGTCGTCCAGCCGGGCCGCGGCCTTCCCCAGGCGCTCGTAGCGGCCCCCCCGGTAGCCGACCATCGCGTCGGCGGTGTTCGCCCCGCGGTGGAGGGCCGCGGCCGGGAGCCCGCCCGCGGCGTAGAAGAGGAGCGGCGCGACGAGGGCGTCGCCGAGGTTCTCGGCCAGCGACTCCACCGCCGCTGAGGCCGCGAGCGAGGCGTCGAGCGCGGAGCGGTCGCGGCTCACGAGGGACCGCAGGGCCTCCCGCGCCCGCTCGAGGTCTCCGGCCTCCAGGGGGCGGGCGACCCCGAGGGCGGCCTCCTCCAGCGCCCGGCAGGAGAGGCAGCACTTGAGGAGAAAGGCCTCGGCGGGGAGGCGCGGGAGGGGGAGCCGCAGCGCCGCGGCGGCGGCGAGCGCGGGGAGGAGGGCCGCGGCGGCGGCGAGCAGGGCGCCCCAGAGGAGCGCGGCGCGGGGTCCGGAGGGGGCCTTTCGCTCCAGGAGGGAGACGAGGCGCCCGGTCCAGACCACCGGGTGCGCCCGCTCCGGGGGCTCCCCGAGGGCGAGGTCCAGAAGCAGCGCCAGAAGCAGCGCCCGCGCGTCCGGCCTCACCGGCAGCACCCCGCGGCGAACGCCGCCAGCACGCCGGCCTCGGCCAGCTCCCCCGCGGCCCCGTAGACGTCCCCGGTGAGCCCGGGGAGCCTGCGGAGCGCGAGGGCGCAGAGGGCGCAGGCGGGGGCGAGGCCGGCGGCGAGCGCGGCGGCGGGCAGCGCCGCCCCCCGCAGCAGGAGGCAGAGGGAGACGAAGGCCGCGAGCATCCAGCCCGAGGCGAGGGCGAGCTGCGCCCGCCCGGCCCCGCGCCGGAGGCGCGCCCCGAGGGCCTCCCCGCCCCGCCCGTAGGGCAGCAGGATCGCCGCCGCGGCCATCACCCAGCGCCCGAGCGCCGGCGCGAACAGGAGCGCGAGCAGGGTCCCGCCCCCGCCGAGCAGCGAGAGGAGCGCCCCGTACTTCGACAGGAGCAGGCACCCGGCCCCCAGCACCCCGAAGGCCCCGGGGTGGGGGTCGGACATGATCTCGAGCCGCTCCTTCGGGCCGCGCGCCGCAAAGAGCCCGTCGCAGGCGTCCATCAGCCCGTCCAGGTGCAGCCCGCCGGTCAAAAGCACCCACAGCGCCAAGACGAGCGCCGCGGAGACCGGCGGGGGGAAGAGCGCGCCCGCCGCGAGCGCCGCCCCCGCGAGCGCCGCCCCCAGCAGGAGACCCGCGACCGGGAACCAGCCGAAGGAGCGGCCGAAGGAGCCCGGCCCGCCCCGCAGGGAGCGCGGGAGCGGGAGCACCGTGAGGAACCCCAGGGCGCACGCCAGATCCTCCAGCGCCCTCACCCCCCGCTCACCCCGGCCTCCTCGAAGGTCGCCATCTCCGAGAGGACGCGGGCCGCCGCCCGCACGAGCGGCACGGCGAGAAGCCCCCCCGTCCCCTCCCCCAGCCGCATCCCCAGATCAAGCAGGGGCCGCAGGCCGAGCGCCTCGAGGGCGGCGCCGGCCCCCGGCTCGGCGGAGAGGTGTCCGGCGACCATGTAGCCGGCGGCGGGCGGGGAGAGGGCCGCCGCCACCAGCGCCGCCGCGCAGGAGGAGACCCCGTCCAGCACCACGGGGACCCGCCGGGCGGCGCCCTCCAGCATCGCCCCGGCGAGCGCCGCGTGCTCCAGGCCGCCGAGGGCGGCGAGCGTCCCCAAAGGGTCGGAGGGGTCCGGGCGGTGGAGCCCAAGGGCCTCCTCCACCACCCGCACCTTGAGGGCGAGCGTCGCGTCGTCTATCCCGGTGCCCCGGCCGGTGACCTCCGCCGCCGGGCGGCCGGTGAAGGCGGCGACGAGGCAGGCGGCGGGGGTGGTGTTCCCGATGCCCATCTCCCCGGTCACCAGGAGGTCGGCCCCCTCCCGGAGCAGGGCCCCCGCCGCCTCCGCCCCCGCCAGCAGCGCCCGGGCGGCCTCCTCCCGGCCCATCGCCGCCCCCCGGCTGAGGTCGGCGGTGCCGGGGCGCACCCTCGCCCGCCGCAGCAGGGGGTGGGGCTCCGTCTCTCCGGCGACCCCCGCGTCCAGCACCAGCACCCGCGCCCCCACCTCGGCGGCGATGGCGTTCACCGCCGCCCCGCCGCGGCAGAAGTTGCGCACCATCTCGGCGGTCACCTCCTGCGGCCAGGGGGAGACCCCCCGGGAGAGGACGCCGTGGTCCCCGGCGGCGACGAGGACCGCCGGGCGCTCCGGGACCGGCGGGGGGCAGCGCCCCGCCATCCCCGCGAGGCGCGCCCCGAGCGCCTCCAGCTCCCCCAGGCTCCCCGGCGGCTTGGTGAGGCGCAGGTGGCGCTCGCCGGCCTCCCGCGCCGCGGCCCCGTCGGGAGGGGCGACGCCGCGCGCGAGCTCCCCGACCCGCCCCTCCGGGGGCGTGGCGCCGCTAGTGGCGGTGCCCATGGTGGTGCCCTCCCGGCTCGTCGGGGTGGTGGTGGGGGGTCGCGGGGGCGCCGACCTTCTCCTCGAAGCCCGGCAGGGCCACCCGGTGGACGCAGACGTCGCAGTTCATCCGGATGTCGCCCTCCAGGGCCTCCCGGTAGCGCTCCAGGACCAGGTCGGCGACCCGGCCCTCCGGGCCGAAGTACCCGGCGTAGTAGAGGCGGAAGCCCGGGCGTCCGGCGGCGAAGGACGCGCCCTGGCGCCGGATGCGCTCCTCCAGCACCCCGGTGAACAGGAAGTAGGAGAAGAGCGCCACCCGGCGGAACCCGAGTCGGTGCAGCCTCCCCAGGGCGGTGGGGACGTCCGGGGGGGCGAGGCTGACGAAGGCGTGCTCCACCAGCGGGTAGGGGCGGCCCTCGTAGAAGAGCCGGGCGATCTTCGCCAGATCCGAGTTGGCGTCCGGGTCCGAGGAGCCACGGCCCACGAGGAGGACGGCGGTCTCCTCCCGCTCCCGCGGGGGGACGGCGGCGGAGATCCTCTCGTCCATCAGGGCGAGAAGCTCCGGACGGATGCCGAGCGCCCGGCCGTAGCGGAAGGAGAGTCCGGGGTGGGCGAGCCGCTCGCGCACCAGGGTGGCGGGGATGTCGTCCTTGGCGTGCCCGGCGGCGAGCAGCATCAGGGGGACGGCGGCGACGCTGCGGGCCCCGCCCCGCACGAGCCGCCGGACCGCCTCGGAGACCGGCGGGGGCGAGAGCTCGATGAACCCGCCCTCGACCGGAAGGCCGGGGGCCCGCTCCCGGACCATGCCGACCAGCCGCCCGAACTCCCCGGCGGCCCGCCGGTCGCGGCTTCCGTGGCCCACGACGAGCAGCGCCGGTCTCGCGCCATCAGGCATCATGCGGATCATCCCTCCCGTGGTAGATCAGGGCGTTCACCGCGGCGGCCGCGACCGCGGACCCGCCCTTGGGGCCCCGGTTCGTCACCGCGGGAAGCCCGCTCTCCTCCAGACGCTCCTTTGCCTCGGCCGCCCCCACGAAGCCCACCGGGAAGCCCGCCACGAGCGCGGGCTCGACCGGGAGGCGCAAAAGCTCGAGGAGGGCGGTGGGGGCGCTGCCCACCATCCACACGGCCCCCTCCCCCACCTCCGCGGCCGCGAGCCGGATGCCGGCGGCAGAGCGCGTGATCCCGAGCTCCCCGGAGAGGCGCGCGGCCCGCGGGTCGGAGACGAAGCACAGCGCCCTGCGGGCGGTCACCCCCGCGGCGGCCATCCCCACGTCGGCCACGAGCGGCGCCCCCCTGCGGAGGGCGGCGAGTCCCCTCTCCAGCGCCGCCTCGTCCAGGACCAGCGTCCGGGCGTACTCCGGGTCGGCGGAGGCGTGGATCACGCGCTCGGCCACCGCCCGGGAGAGCGGACCGAGGCCGGAGAGGTCCACCAGGGAGCGCAAAACGCGGTAGCTCTCGGCCTCTATGGGGTGGGGCCTTCTCAACCTTCCTCCTCTTCCCTCTCCACCTGCACGCAGGCGGCGGCCGGGCAGACCTCGGCGCACTCGGCGCACCCGGTGCAGCGGTCCTCCAGCACCACAAGCGGGGAGGGGCTGCCCGCGGGGGCGGGGCGGATGGCCCGCTCCGGGCAGGTCCTCAGGCAGGCCCCGCAGCCCGCGCAGGCCTCCGTGACCGCGAACACCCTCACCCCGCGTACCCCCTCGGGGTCACCATCCGCCCGGCGCGCACCCGGGTGCGGGAGCTGCCCACCACGACGATGGTGTTCATGTCCGCCTCCCCGGTCCGCAGGGAGCCCAGGCTGGTGAGCGCGACCCGCTGGCCCTCGCGGAAGGCGTTCCTGACCACCCCAACGGGGGTCTCCGGCGGGCGGCGCTCCAGCAGGATGCGCCGGGCCCTCTCCAGCTGCCAGCCGCGGCCCCCCGAGCGGGGGTTGTACAGCGAGACCACCAGGTCCGCCTCCGCGACCGCCCTCAGCCGCCGCTCTATGACCTCCCAGGGGGTGAGGAGGTCGGAGAGGCTCAGCGCGCAGTGGTCGTGGCCGAGCGGGGCCCCGAGCAGCGCAGAAGCGGCCTGGGCGGCGGTTATCCCGGGGACGACCTCCACCTCCACCTCCTCCCCGGCCAGCTCCAGCGCCGGGGAGGCCATCCCGTAGACCCCCGCGTCCCCCCCGCTCACCAGCGCCGCGCTGCCCCCGGCCCGGGCCTCCTCCAGCGCCAGGCGGGCCCGCTCCACCTCCTCGCCGAGCGGCGGGGTGGCGACCCGCGTCCCCGGCCGCAGCAGGTGCCGGATGCGCCCCACGTACCGCTCCAGGCCCACCACCAGCTCCGCCCGGGAGAGCGCCCTTCGGGCGAGCGGCGGGAGCAGGCCCTCGTCCCCCGGCCCGAGGCCGACGATGTACAGCCTGCCGCGCACCGGGAGGCGCCCCACCGCGACGGTGGCGTTCTTCGAACGGCGCTTCTCCACGAGGAGCGTGGCCCCGCAGGCGAGCACCGCCGCCTCGGCCACGCTCGGGGTCCCCACCGCCCGCTCTACGGCGCGCGAGGGGTTTGGGGCGGGCTGGCGGGCGAGCCTCTGCGCCGGGAAGAGGCGCAGAGGCACCCCGAGGCTCTCCGCGGCCTCCAGGAGCCCCCGCTCCCCCCGCTTGGCCTCCACGCTGGCCAGGGCGCAGAGGCTCTTGGGCGAGAGCCGGGCCCCCTGCAGCGCCGAGCGGAGGAGGCCCAGGATCTCCTCCGCCCCCGCCCCCCGGCTGCAGCCCACCCCGGCGACGAGCGAGGGCGGCCGGTAGACGACGGCCGGGCGCGGGGGGTCCGCCGCCCGGTCGGAGATCAGGATGAGGGGCGGCTCCGGCTCTCCGGAGCGCACCACGTTCTCCGGCAGCGGACCGAGCGGCCAGCGCCGCTCGGAGACGAGGCGCACGGTCTCCCCGCCGACGAGCGCCGCCCCCACCGCGGCGAGGTCCGAGCCCTCCTCGATCCGGAAACCCAGCTCCGCGCCGAGCGAGTCCAGCGCGGGCACCCCGAGGGCCTCGCTCGCCGTCGTGATCACGGGCCCCGCCCCCAGCGCCCCCGCAACCCTGCGGGCGAGCGCGTTGGCCCCTCCCCCGTGCCCCCCGCAGAGGGAGACGGCGTGCCTCCCGGCGTCGTCCACGCAGACCACACCGGGGTCGCGCCGCTTGTCCGAGAGGAGCGGGGCGACGAGGCGCACCGCCGCCCCGGTGGCCATGAAGAGCACGAGCCCCCCGCACTCCCCCCACGCCCGCCGGACGGCCTCCCCGGGCCTCCCGCCGTAGAGGCGGGCGTCGGGCCAGGCGCGGGCGAGGTGGCGGGCCCGGCGGCGCCCGTTCTCCGTGGCGGCGACGAGCCCGATCACGGCCTCGCCCCCGAGACCAGGAAGACCGGGTTCTCCGGGGCCAGCCGGTGCAGCCTCCCCACCCCCTTCACCCGCGAGGCCTGCAGCATGACCGCCTCCACCTCCAGCCCGCAGCCCTCGAGCAGCTCCGCCGCCGGGACCACCCGCTCCAACCCCACGAGGCTGGCCACCACGCAGCGGCGGGCGCGGGCGGCGCACAGGCGCAGGATCTCTCTAAGGCCACCACCCGAGCCGCCCACGAAGACCGCGTCCGGGTCGGGGAGGCCGCGCAGCGCCTCCGGCGCCTCCCCCTCCACCACCCGGACGCACACGCCGTGGCGCTCCGCATTGCGCCGGATGCGCCCGCAGCTCTCGGGGTCGCGCTCCACGGCCGCCGCGGCGGCCCCCAGCCGGGCGCACTCGATGGCGACCGAGCCGCTCCCGGCCCCCACGTCCCAGACCAGGTCCCCGGGGCCGGGGCCGAGGCGGGCGAGGGCGAGGGCGCGGGTCTCGGGCCCGGAGATCATGCCGGAGCGGTGCTCGAACTCCCCCTCCGGCAGCGCCCACCGCCCCGGGCTCCCAAGCCCGCAGGAGGCCCAGCCCTTCGCCCCCACCGCGCGCCCCTCCCGCAGGGAGAGCACCACGTTGGGCTCGCGCCAGCGCCGCCCGGCGACCTCCTCCGGGCCCCCGGAGAAGCAGCGCTCGTCGGGCTCCCCGAGCCGCTCGGCCACGAACAGCTCCCTCCCCCACCCCACGAGCTCCCGGGCCAGCTCCGCCGGGCCGAAGCCCGGGGAGGTGAGGACCGCCACCTTGGGGTGGGCCCGGCAGGCGTTCACCGCCCGGCGGGGGTCGCGGCCGTGGGCGCTCACCACCAGGGCGTCGTCCCAGGGGAGCGAGGCCCGGGCGAAGGCGCGCGCGGCGGAGGAGGCGGCGGGCAGCACCCTGAGCGCCTCCCGCCCGAAGCGCCCGGCCAGGAGCCGCACGATCCCGAAGAACCCCGGGTCCCCGGAGGCCAGCACCGCCACGGGGCCGCGCTCGGCCGAGATCCGCTCGAGCGCCCCGGAGAGGTCGCCCTCCAGCGCCACCGAGCGCCCCCCCTCCACGCCGAGCTCCCTCAGGTGCCGCCGCCCCCCCGCCACCAGCGCGGCCCCCGCCAGAAGCTCCCTCGCCTCCGGGGGGAGGGGCCTCCCGTCGAGGCCTATAACCGAGATCCTCCTCATCCCCTCCACGCCGTGAGCTCCAGAGCCCCCGGGCTCGCCCCCACGGGCTCCAGGGTGTCGAAGTCCACCATGATCGCGTGCATCTCCAGCGCCCCTCCCGCGTGCTCGCGCAGGTTCTCCGCCACCCGGGCGCACAGCAGGCGCGGCGCCTCCGAGAGCCCTGCCGCCCGCCACAGCTCGTAGGCGTGGCGGGCGCTGTTGGCCCCCTCCACCTCCTCCGCGAGGCGCTCGCTCCCCCCGGCTTTGCGCGTGATCTCCGCGAGCAGGCTGGTGTCCACCCGCGAGCGGGTCCAGTGGGTCATCATCACCCCCGAGGCCAGCTTGGCGAGCTTGCCCGCCATCCCCACGAAGAAGCCCCGCCCGAGGCCCCTCTTCGCGGCCCGCCGGACCGCCTGCCCGGTGAAGTCCCCCACCTCGATAAAGCACACCTCCTCCAGGTGGGGCAGCAGGCGCATCGCCGCCCGCTCGGTGAGCCCGCCGGTGGAGAGCACGAAGGTGTCGCCCCCCTGGGCGGCCACCACGTCTATGGCCTGCACCACGCTCGCCGCCCAGGCGGCGGTGGAGAAGGGGCGCACGATCCCGGTGGTGCCCAGGATGGAGATCCCCCCGACGATCCCGAGCCGGGGGTTAGTGGTCTTTCTCGCCATCTCCTCCCCGCCCGGCACGCTGATGACCACCCGCACCCCCCGCCTCCGCGTATCGAGCGCCTCCTCGAGGGAGTACAGGATCATGCGCCGCGGCACGGGGTTTATCGCCGGGGCGCCGACGGGGAGCCCGAGCCCCGGCTTCGTCACCACCCCGACCCCCTCCCCGCGGTCGAGCTCCACCCCCGGCTCCTCCCGCCACGAGACCCGGGCGGTGAGGTGCGCCCCGTGGGTGACGTCCGGGTCGTCCCCGGCGTCCTTGACCACCACCGCCTCGGCCCACCCCTCCCCGAGCTCGCACCGCTCGACCCCGAACCGGACCCGCCGCCCCTCGCCCCTCCCGGGGAGCCTCACCTCCACCATCTCCTGCGCCTCGCCGCTCGCAAGCGCCCTCGCCGCGGCCTTCGCCGCCGCCGCGGCGCAGGTGCCGGTGGTCCAGCCGGTCCTGAGCTTCCTCCCCCTCACCCGGGCCATGCTCGGGGGCATGGGGGGCTCGCGAAGCTCCCTCCGCTCAGGCATCCCCCTCCCCCTCGGCCCTGCGGAACATGTGCGAGAAGCGCGGGCTGTACAGGCGGGAGCGCCTCCCCCCCGCCCCGAGGGCCGGGCCCACCAGGATGAGCGCCTGCCGCTTTATCCCCGCCCCCCGGACGCGCTCGGCGAGCTCCCCGAGCGGGCACTCTATGACCTTCTCGTCCGGCCAGCTCGCCCGGTAGACCACCGCGCAGGGGGTCTCCGGGGGGTAGCCGCCCGAGAGCAGCTCCTCCTGCAGGAGGCGCGGCCGGGCGGCGGAGAGGAAGACCGCCATCGTCGTCCTGTGGGCGGCGAAGCCCCGGATGCTCTCGTTCTCCGGCATCGGGGTGCGGAAGGCGCGGCGGGTGAGGATCACCGACTGGGAGACCTCCGGGACCGTCAGCTCCCGCCCCAGCGCCGCGGCCGCCGCCCCGAGCGAGGAGACCCCCGGCACGATCTCCCACGCGAGCCCCAGCTCCTCGCAGAGCTCTATCTGCTCCAGCACCGCCCCGTAGAGGCTGGGGTCGCCGGAGTGGACGCGGGCGACCTTCAGGTCCTCGGCGGCGGCCCGCTCGTAGACCCCGCGCACCCCCTCCAGCGGGAGGGTGGTGGACTCGACGATCTCGGCCCCGGGCCGGGCGTGCTCCAGCACCCCCTCGTGCACCAGGCTCCTGGCCCACACCACGACGTCCGCCTCGGAGATCAGCCGCGCCCCCCGCAGCGTGAGCAAGTCCGGCGCCCCCGGCCCCGCCCCGATAAACCACACCCTACCCACGGAGCCCTCCCCCCCTGCGGGTGAAGATGACGGTGGAGAGGTAGGGCGCCTCCCCGCGCACCTCCCGGGCGGGCAGGAGCTCCTCCCCCTCCGCACCGAGCCGGGCCCCGTAGACGGCGCCCTCGAGCCGCCCGGCCTCCCTTGCGGCCCGCAGCGCCTCCGCCATCCGGCCCCCGCCCTTGTAGCAGACCACGGTCTCGAAGCCCCCGAGCGCCTCCCTGAGCGCCCCCTCCCCCGCGGTGAGGGGCAGGAGCGCGAGCCGCTCCTCCCCCTCCAGCAGCACCGTGCCGCTGCGGGCCGCGAGATCCTGCATCGCCGTGATCCCCGGCACCGTCCGCACCTCCGTCCCGGGCAGCTCCTCCCTCACCGCCCGCGCGAGGTAGGTGAAGGTGGAGTAGACGTTGGGGTCCCCGAGGGTGGCGAAGGCGCACCGCTCCCCCCGCCGCAGGTGCCGCGCGACCTCCCTGGCGGCCCCGCGCCAGCTGCGCTCGCGGGCCTCGCCGCCGCGGGAGAGCGCGAACACGAGCCGCCTTATCAGGCGCCCAGGCTCCAGGTGCGCCCGCACCACCGCCTCCGCCCGCCCCGCCCGACCGGCGTCCCCCACCGGGACGAAGACCGCCTCCGCCTCCCGGAGGGCGCGCAGGCCCGCGAGCGTGAGCAGCTCCGGGTCCCCGGGCCCCACGCCGACCCCGACGAGCACCCCGCTCACGCCCCCACCCCCGCCGCCGCCCGCACCAGGCGTCGCGGCATCTGCGGGCGGGCCGCCCAGTGGAGGTGGAGGTAGCTGGCGTGCACCCCGCCGGCCACGAACCCCTCCGGACCGCGGCCCTCGACCTCCCAGGCCGGCCTCTCCCCCGCCGCGGGCTCCACCGCCGAGTAGTGGAACTCGTGGCCCCGCACCTCCGTCCCGGCCTCCGCCAGCGAAGAGCCCGAGAGCGCCCGCGCCCTCCGGTAGCCCAGCGTGAGGCGCCCCGTCATGCGCGCCCCGGCGTCGAGAACCCCGCACATCTCCCTGCCGTCCAGGCTGCGGGCCAGGTACAGAAGCCCCCCGCACTCGGCGACCACGGGCCGCCCGGCGGCGGCAAAAAGGCGCACCGCCTCCCTGAGGGGCCGGTTCTCCGAGAGCTCCGCGGCGTAGACCTCCGGGAACCCCCCGCCCAAGTACAGGGCGCCCGCCCCCTCGGGGAGCCCCTCGGAGGAGGCCGGGTCGAAGAAGAGGAGCTCCGCACCCGCCCCGCGCAAGAGCTCCAGGTTCTCCTCGTAGAGGAAGCTGAAGGCCGGCCCGGAGGCCACCGCGACCCGCGCGCCCGGGGGGGGCGGCCCCGGCGCCTCCGGGCTCCAGGGCTCCCCCTCCAGCGGCCCGGCGGAGCGGGCCAGGCGCAGGACACCCTCCAGGTCGAGGCGGCGCCCGATCACCTCCCCGAGGCGCCGGACGGCCTCCCCGGCCGCCCGCCGGCGCTCGGCGGCGGGCACGAGCCCCAGGTGCCGCTCCGGGGCGGCGAGGCGCCCGTCGCGGCGCAGGGCGCCGAGGACGGGGACGCCCAGGGGGGAGAGGGCCTCCCGCAGCATCCGCTCGTGGGCGTCCGAGCCCACCCGGTTCAGGACCACGCCCCCCACCCTCACCCGGGGATCGAAGGTCGAGTAGCCGTGCACCACCGCCGCGGCGGAGCGGGCCATGGCCGAGGCGTCCACCACCAGAAGCACCGGCGCCCCCAGCAGCCGCGCCACGTGGGCGGTGGAGGCGAAGTCCCCGCCGCCCTCGCCGTCGAAGAGGCCCATCACCCCCTCTACAACGGCGAGGTCCGCCCCGCGCGCGCCGTGCAGAAAGAGCGGGCGGACGAGCTCCTCGCCGCAGAGAAAGGGGTCCAGGTTGCGCCCGGGCCGCCCGGCGGCGAGCGCGTGGTAGGAGGGGTCTATGAAGTCCGGGCCGACCTTGAAGGGGGCGACGCGCAGGCCCCTCGCGGCGAGCGCGGCCACGAGCCCCGAGGCCACGGTGGTCTTCCCCACCCCGGAGTGGGTCCCGGCGACGACGAGGCGCGGCGCTCCGGCTACCACTCTATCCCCCGCTGCCCCCTGTACCCCTCGTCGAAGGGGTGCTTCACCTTGCGCATCTCGGTCACCAGGTCCGCGGCCCCGACGAGCTCCCGAGGGGCGTCGCGGCCGGTGATGATCACGTGCTGGAACCCGGGCCTGCTCCTCAAGACCTCCACCACCTCCCCCGCGTCCACCCAGCCGAACTTCATGGGGTAGGTGAACTCGTCCAGGATGAGGACGTCGTAGGTCTCGTCGGCGAGGCGCCGCTTGACCTCCTCCCAGCCCTCGCGGGCGAGGTCGGCGGAGTGCTCTATGTCCTCCACCGTCCAGGTCCAGCCGTCGCCCATCTTGAACCAGTCGATGTTGCCCAGGGCCTCGGCGGCCCTCTGCTCCCCCACCCGCCACTTGCCGCTCTTTATGAACTGGTAGACCCCCACCCGGTAGCCGCGGGCCCAGGCGCGGAGCATGATGCCGAAGGCGGCGGTGCTCTTGCCCTTGCCCTCGCCGGTGTTCACCACGAGCAGCGGGCGGTCGCGCCGCGAGCGCCGCCTGAGACGCTCCTCCCGGGGCTCCCTCTTTCCCGCCCTCACGCGCTCCTCCTCTCCTCGAGCTCCTCCAGCCGCACGTAGCGGGCCCCGAGCGCCCCCGCGAGCTCGGCGGCGAGCCCGAGCCGCACGAAGCCGCCCTCGGTGTCGACCACCACCGAGGGGACCCCCCGCTCCCGCAGGCGCCGGGCCGCCGCCAGCGGGTCCTCCCCGGCGGTGGCCCGCCCGTCGGTTATGACCACGAGCAGCGGGCGGCGCTCCGGCTCGCGCGAGGCCTCGCGCAGCACCGTCTCTGCCGCGAGCTCGAGGCCGGCGGCGAGCGGGGTGCGCCCCCCGGTGGGGAGCTCCTCCAGCCGGGCGGCGGCCGCCTCCACCCCGGAGGCGGGGGGCACGAGCAGGCGGGCCTCCTCCCCCCGGAAGGAGATCACGGCGGCCCGGTCGCGGCGCCGGTAGGCGTCCTCGAGCAGGGCCCGGACCGCCCCCTTTACCGCGGACATCCGGCGGCGGGCGGCCATGGAGCCGCTGGAGTCCACCACCAGCACCAGCAGGTTCCCCTCCCGGCCCTCGCGCACCTTCTCCCGCAAGTCCTCCGGGCGCAGCACGAGCCCCCCTCCCTCCCGCCCGCGCTCCGCCTGGTGGGGGGCGGCGGCCCGGAGGGTGGCGGCGGGGGCGAGGTCCCTGATCTCCCTCCCCGCCTCCCGGGCGCCGACGGGGTGGCCGTGCTCCCCCGCCGCGCGGCTGCGGCGCCCGGGCGCCCCCCGCTGGCCGCGGCCGGGGGCCTCGATCCCCGCCGGGTCGAAGCTCCCCGAGGCGGAGAAGCGCCGCTCCCCCGAGCCGGGGCGCTCCCCGCCCGGCTCCCCCCCGCCCTCCGGCGGGTCCGGCTCCTCCCCGCCGGAGAGGAGGCCGTCGAGCTCCTCGGGCTCGAGGCCCGGCTGCTCGAAGGGGGCCCTGCGGCGGCGGTGCGGGAGGGCGAGGAGGGCGGCCCGCCGGACGTCCTCCTCAGAGACCTCCCCCCTCCCCTCCCAGGCGGCGAGGGCGCGGGCGGTCTTGGCGGTCACGATGTCGCCGCGCAGCCCGCCCACCCCGAGGGCCGAGCACACCTCCGAGACCCTGCGGAGCATCTCTTCGGGGAGGCGGACGGAGGGGAGCAGCCCCCTGGCGCGCAGGACGCGGCGGGAGAGCTCCCTCTCCTCCCCCTCCCAGAGCGCGGCGAACCCCCCGGGGTCGGCCTCGTAGAGCAGGCGCCGGCTCACCACCTCGGCCCGCTCCCCGGGCTCGGGGCTCCCCGCGACCTCGACCGAGAGCCCGAAGCGGTCCAGGAGCTGGGGCCGCAGCTCCCCCTCCTCCGGGTTCATCGTCCCGACGAGGACGAAGCGCGCGGGGTGGCGGACGCTCACCCCCTCCCGCTCGACGTGGTTGGTGCCCATCGCCGCGGCGTCCAGCAGCGCGTCCACCAGGTGGTCGGGCAGCAGGTTCACCTCGTCCACGTAGAGGATGCCCCGGTGGGCGGCGGCGAGCACCCCGGGCTCGAAGGCCCGCCGCCCCTCGGTGAGGGCCTTCTCCAGGTCCAGCGTCCCGGTCAGGCGGTCGGTGGAGGCCCCGACGGGGAGCTCCACCAGGCGCACCGGGCGCTCCGCGGAGGGGGCGTCGGGGGGGTGGGGCCCGGCGGGGCACTCAGGGTTCGGGGCCTTGGGATCGCAGGAGAAGGGGCAGCCGGAGACCACGCGTATGGGGGGGAGGAGGGAGGCCAGGGCGCGCGCGGCGGTGGACTTCGCGGTGCCCTTCTCGCCCCGGATCAGGACGCCCCCCACCTCCGGCGAGACGGCGTTGAGCAGGAGCGAGAGCTTCAGGTCGTCCTGCCCGACGATCGCGCTGAAGGGGTAGCAGATCACGCGCCGCCCTCCTCCAGCAGGCCCTCGGCCTGCAGGTAGATGCGCTTTATCTCCTCCAGGTCCCGCGGGTCGGGCGCGGCCCACAGGCCGCGCTCGGCGGCCTCGAGCAGCCGCTCGCCTATGGCCCTGAGCGCCCAGGGGTTGGACTCCTGCATAAAGCGCCTCACCTCCCCGTCGAGCAGGTACCTCCTCGTCACCTCGCGGTACATCCAGTCCTCGACCACCTCTGCGGTGGCGTCGTAGCCGAAGAGGTAGTCCACCGTCGCCGAGAGCTCGAAGGCCCCCTTGTAGCCGTGGCGCATCATGGCCTCCACCCACTTCGGGTTCGCCACCCGGCCGCGGAAGACGCGCCGCGCCTCCTCGGCGAGGTCGCGGGTCCTTACGCGGGAGGGGTCGGCGGAGTCGCCGATGTAGCCCCGCGGGTTGCGCCCGGCGAGGGCGCGGACCGCCGCGATCATGCCGCCGTGGTACTGGAAGTAGTCGTCGGAGTCGAAGATGTCGTGCTCGCGGTTGTCCACGTTCTTCACCGCGACCTCGGTGCGCCGCAGGTTGGCCTCGAGCTCGGCCCTCGCCTCCACCCCGTCCACGCCCCGCCCGTAGGCGTACCCGCCCCAGACGGCGTAGACCTCGGCGAGGTCCTCGTCGCTGCGCCAGTTGCGCGCGTCGATGAGCGGCAGGAGCCCCGCCCCGTAGGCGCCGGGCGCGGAGCCGAAGACGCGCAGGGTGGCCCGCCGCGCCTCCCTCCCCTCCGCGAGCTCCCGCACCACGTGCTTCCTGACGAAGTTCATCTCCCCGGGCTCCTCCAGCCCCGCCGCCGTCCGGACGGCGTCGTCGATGAGGGAGACGAGGTTGGGGAAGGCGTCGCGGAAGAAGCCGCTGATCCTGACGGTCACGTCGATCCTGGGCCTCCCCAGCTCCTCGAGCGGGATGACCTCGAGCCCCCTGACCCGCAGCGACTCCTCGTCCCACACGGGGCGCAGCCCGAGCAGGGCGAGGATCTCGGCCACGTCGTCGCCCCGGGTGCGCATGGCCGCGGTGCCCCAGACCACGATGCCGACGGTCTCCGGGTAGCGCCCCTCCTCCCGCAGGTGCCGCTCCAGCAGGTCCCCGGCGAGCCGCTGCCCCACCTCCCAGGAGAGCCGGGAGGGGATGGCCCGGGGGTCGACGGAGTAGAAGTTGCGCCCGGTGGGCAGGACGTTTATCTGGCCGCGGGTGGGCGAGCCGGAGGGCCCGGCGGGGACGTAGCGCCCCTCAAGGCCCGCGAGGAGGCTCTCCATCTCCCGGGAGGCGCCGAGCAGGCGGGGGACGACCTCCCCGGCGGCGAACCGCAGCGAGCGCGCCACCCCCGCGTCCGCGCGGCCGAGCACCTCCCCACAGACCTCCTCCGCGGCCCCCGGGTCCCACCCGCGCCGCTCCAGCGCGGCGAGCAGGGCCTGCTGCGCCTCCTCCAGCCGGTCCAGAAGGTCGGAGGCGGTGGCGGAGGGCCCCGGGAAGCGGGAGAGCAGGCCCTCCGGCGCCCGCACCGGGGCGCCGCCGTCCGCGGCGAGCTCCCGCTCGTCCAGCCCGAAGGCCGCGGCCACGGCGCGCCGCAGCCCGGGGACCTCCCCCGCCCCGAGCCGCATTATCTGGGCGGCGAGGTGGCGCAGGCCCTCGCCCTCCGGGGGCTCGCCGAGCACGTGCAGCCCGCCCCGGATCGGCAGGTCCTTTATCTCGCAGAGGTAGCCGTCCACGTGGCTCAGGAAGCCCGAGAACTCCTCCGGCTTCTCCTCCACCCCGAGGTCGCGGTGCAGCTCGGCCTCGCGGAGGGTCTCCCAGATCCTCTGCTCTATGGCGGGGAGCTTGGCGGGGTCGAGGGTCTCCACCTGGTAGTACTCGTCCAGCAGCTCCTCCAGCCGGGCGAGCCCGCCGTAGGTCTCCGCCCGGGTCATCGGGGGGATGAGGTGGTCCACGATCACGGCGTGGGCCCGCCGCTTGGCCTGGGTCCCCTCGCCGGGGTCGTTGACCACGAAGGGGTAGAGGAGGGGCAAACTCCCCAGCGCCGCGTCCGGGGCGCAGGCGGCGGAGAGCCCCAGCGACTTGCCCGGCAGCCACTCCAGGGTGCCGTGCTTGCCCAGGTGGACGACGGCGTGCGCCCCGAACACCTCCTCCAGCCACCAGTAGACGGCCAGGTAGTGGTGGGAGGGCGGGAGGTCGGGGTCGTGGTAGATGGCGACGGGGTTCTCCCCGAAGCCGCGGGGCGGCTGGATGCCGACGAAGACGTTGCCGAAGCGCAGCCCCGCGACCGCGATGCCGCCGCCCTCCACGTACAGGTCGCCGGGCGGCGGCCCCCAGTGCTCCTCGACCTCCCGCCGCAGCGCCTCCGGGAGCCTGCGGAACCAGCCCGCGTAGCGGGAGGCCTCGACCCTGCCCGCGGCGTTCTGCAGCTGGCCGGCGGTGAGGAACTCCTGGTCGTACCCCCCGGCCCGTACGAGCGCGTGGATCAGGGCGTCCCCCTCCTCCGGGGCGCCCTCGACCCGGTAGCCGGCCCCCTTGAGCCGCGCGAGCAGCCGCACCGCGCTCCTCGGGGTGTCGAGCCCGACGGCGTTGCCCACCCGGGAGTGCCTGGTGGGGTAGTTGGAGAGGAGGATGGCGACCCGCTTGCGCTCGTTGGGGGTGCGCCGGAGCCGGGCGAGCCGGGCGGCGATGCCGGCGACCCTCCGGGCACGCTCGGGGTCGGGGCGGTAGACGGTGAGCGGCGCCCCGACGGGGGAGCCCTCCCGCACGGTCTCCTTGAAGGAGAAGGGCACGGAGACGACGCGGCCGTCGAACTCGGGGATGGCCACCTGCCAGGCGACGTCCAGCGGGGAGAGCCCGGCGGGGGAGCCCTCCCAGTCCCCCCGGGGGGTGGTCGCGCAGATCCCCTGCACCACCGGCACCCCGAGGCGCTCGAGCGCGGGGGCCTCCCACTCCAGCCAGTCCTCCGGGTTCCCCTCCCGCACGGCGTCGGCGGCCCCGGAGCCCCCGCTGGCGAGCACGGTGACCACGAGGGCGTCCGCCCTCCCCTCGAGCAGGCGGAGGGCGGCCTCCTCCCCCCCGCCGCGCAGGGAGTAGCAGTAGACCGGGAGGGGGTTCGCCCCGGCCTCCTCGAGCGCCCGGCACAGCTCGTCCACGAAGGCGGTGTTCCCGGCCAGAAGGTGGGCCCGGTAGAAGACGACCCCGACGGTGGGCCTCTCCGGGTGGAAGGAGAGGCCCTCCGGGCGGTAGGTGCCGGCCTGCGGCACGGGCTCCGGGGGATCGAAGCCGTAGCCGCCCATGAGCAGGGTGTCGGCCACGAAGCGCAGGAGGTTCGCGGTGTTTCTCACCCCGCCGTGCCGCAGGTACTCGAAGGCCTGGGCCACGGCTCCCCGGGGGGCGGTGGAGAGGGCGGCGAGCTCGGCGTCGGGGACGGCCTCCCCGCCGAGGGCGAGGAGCGGCACCCCGAGGCTCCGGCACCGGGCGCGCAGGAGCTCGAAGCCGCCGGGCCAGGCCCTGCGCCCCCCGAGGAGCCGGACGATCACGGCGCGCGCCCCCTCGAGCAGCCCCTCCAGCTCCGCGGCGGGCTCCTCCATCCTGGCGGGGTTGGCGCAGCGCACCTCCGGAAAGCCCTCGGGGAGGGCACGCGCGGCGCGGGCTGCGGCCAGGATCTCGGTGTCCGCCGTGCTCAGGAACACGATCCTCTCAGGGGAGGGCACCGGCCCCCTCCCTTCTCCCCGCCCCCTCCATGATGCCAAGCAGGGCGTCGCGGTCGAGGTGCTCGGCCACGAGGTCCCCGAGCCGCTCCAGGCGCTCCTCGCGGAGGGCCGCGAAGGAGAGGTCTCCGGGCTCCCAGCCGAGCCC
>Ga0068704_100162_pt1 | contig 32354 bp, 29 predicted proteins | sample CeladaPassaD2F12_FD_62225 | JGI IMG/M metagenome (GOLD analysis project Ga0068704, IMG submission 62225) | Cellulose-adapted microbial communities from the Joint BioEnergy Institute, USA - Passage D2F12 | ecosystem: Engineered > Bioreactor > Continuous culture > Unclassified | place: USA, Joint...
TAACCAAATATTAACCTATCTAGCGCTAATTGTTGTATTATGTAAGGGCAAGCAAGGAGAGCATCATGGAACACTCCGATGACCCACCGATCTGGCACCATCTGCTGCACGACGAGGGTTTGGAAGCCTCTCAGGGGTGCCCTCGGTGCGCACAGTACGAGCAGATGCTGCTGAGGCTAGAGGAGGAGCTGTCGAGCATCCGCCGCTATCTGCTGATCTCCGACACCCGCAACCAGCTTCGCTACCTGGCACTTCGCAGGCGCGAGCTGAGGGACGACCAGGATATAGTCAATTAGGCTAGGCACCCACCCTGTTGAGTATCCCCTGAGCCTCATCTCGAGAGGAGCCGGCGGCCACAACCACCACCGTCAGCCCCTGGGCGATCGCGCCCTCAACCTCGTCTATCTCCTCGTCTGTGGCCCCAAGATCCTCCAGCAACTCGTCTATGGCCGCATCCGGTTGGTGCGCATAGGCCACCGCCAGCGGGCCCCCCACGACAGCGCCTAGACCTGGCACTAGGATGCCGGTGCTGCCCACGCTGATCCCATCTCCAAACGGGACGTTCTCATCGGTCACCACCTCAAGCGAGCCCATGCGGCCTACCTCCATCTCCTCCTCGGAGGGTATCTGCTCCGGGTCTGCTGGGTTAGGCACCACTATGCTGATCTGTTCGGTGCTGAAGCCTCCATCGCTGAGGGCGCGCACGGCGTCCAGCGCCAACTGCTGGCTCTCAAATGCCCTCACCGCTACCCCTGGGATATCTTGGGCCATGCGATCACCTCCCCATATGGATTTCTCGATGACCATTGAGCAACAAGCATACCAAGCCCCAAAGAGGTGGCAATGGCAGGGATAATACCTATAAGTGGTATCCTTCTTGCGATATGGGGAGCGTCGCTTGTTGTACAGCCAATAGGAGGCGTGAGATGGCTGCGACTGACGTGGTCTGTGGCATGCAGGTCGATGAGGAGCAGGCAGAGGCTTCTGGCCTCACCAGCGAATATGGCGGCCAGACCTACTACTTCTGCTCGCCCGGGTGCAAGCAGACGTTCGATCAGAACCCCGAGGCCTACGCTGCTGAGCAATCCGGTATCTAGATGCTGGGGCCCCGCGCACACCGAAAACGTGCGCGGGGCCCTCTGCTTGCCTGTGGACTTCCACGCCTTTCTGCCCTATGGGCAGTAATGTAAAGCCCCGAATGCAGGCCGAAGCCCCGTATTGAGCGTACGCACCGCGCATATCGAGCGCCCGCTTGCCACCCCAACCTGAGATTTCCTCCTGATTTGTGGTGTAGCATGACAGAACTTTCATCGGTTCCTGGCTTGGCTCTCATTGGTTGTTCATGGCCAGCAAATAAGATAGAAGGGTAATCCTAAGATAGAACAGGAAGGAAGCTCCTTGCGCTGGATGCTGCTGACGCTCATGATGGCTGTGGCTCTTTATGCCGCCTGGATGCACGATACCAACCGTGCGCTGCCCTTTGCTAAGCTGCCGCCTGTCAGGCGCACGGAGATCGCACGCGTGTTGCCCGATCCCACAGCCACACCGGTCAGCAAGGTGCGCGTACCTCAAGGAGTGCCCATAAGACCGTCGCTGCAGAAGCAGGTAAACGCGTTGATAGCGGATGTAGAGCGGGTGCGAGGGCTGCGCTTTGAGCGCCGCATCGTCCCTCGCTTCCTCACCCCTGCCGATTTCAGGGTTTACTACAGCCATATGCTCGATAGAGAGTGGCCACAGGCCCAGCGGCAGGCTCAGGAGGACACCCTCATCATGTTCGGCCTGGCATCCCCTTCATTTAATATCAACCGTGTGTTGGAAGATGACCCCAGCAACTCCATTCTGGGTTTCTATGAGCTCGACAGCAAGCGTATGTTCATTATCGGACGACCCAACGATCTAGATCCGGCCAACAAGGTGACCTTGTCCCACGAGCTCACACACGCCCTGCAGGATCAGCACTTCCGTATCCAGTCCATGTATGAGCGAGCCCGCGACAACGAGGACGCCGAGCTGGCCCTCCGAGCGCTTGTGGAGGGCGATGCCACCCTCTCCGAGATGCTGTACATGGGCGACACCAAGATCGATGAGTCCCGGGCGCAGGCCGTCGCCCGTCAGGACGGTACCACGTTCACCAGCGTCTCTACCGGTCCAGCTGTGCTGACCCTCAAGACCCTATTCCCCTACCTGCAGGGAGCATCTTGGGTGGGGCAGCTGTACAGGAAGGGTGGGTGGGGAGCAGTGAAGCGTGCGTACGGCGATCCCCCAGAGTCCACCGAGCAAGTACTGCATCCTGGGAAGTACCTCAGGCGCGACCATCCGACCTCGATCGAGCTGCCTCGCATGGACGGCGCTCTTGGCCCTATGTGGCAGGTGATTGCCGAGAACACTCTAGGGGAGCTCCAGGTGCTGGCGATGTTCCTCCCTCAAGGGAGTGATGTGGCGAGGAAGGCGGCGAGCGGATGGGACGGCGACCGCTATCGGATATACCAGTACGGTGAGGGCAAGGTGTTGGTGTGGGAGTCGGTTTGGGACACCACGAAGGACGCCCGCGAAGCTGAGCAGGCGCTCAGGCAGCAGCAGATAGCGCTCAACGACGATGTGTTTGGGCGGGATCCCGTCACCCGCAACGGGGTGTTCTCGCTGGACGGCGCTGATAGCGACGTGCGCGTAGCGAGGCAGGGCAAGTGCTTGTATCTAGTGGTGTCCTCGGGAACGACCTCGCGCACGGCCGACAAGGTCATGCGAACCCTCCTGGACTAGCGCTACGAGCTCGCCTTCGGATTGGCTGTCCTTGGCTGTAACGCTGAGCGTTTTGGGGCGTCCTTATAAGGTGAACGCTCCTAAGAGCATGGAGGGATTATGGAGAAGTTGTGCTCCAACTGTGGAGGCTACCATGTGGATCACCTGGAGATGTTGCGCCTGACGGGTGGCAAGCTGTGCTGGTGCGCCCGCTGTGGCTGCAAGCGGAAGCTTAAGGCGATGCTTGCGACACCCGATGGGGTGCGGGCGCTGGCAGAGATCCGGGGACCACAGGTGGAGAGCGTCATGCGCGCGCTGATGAGCCAGGACTAAGACACCGCTGCTAGCCATGCAAGGGCAGCTCCACCACGGGCTCCTCCGTTGGGAGACCGTCCTCCCGTGCGCAGGTCAGGCAATACCCTTCCAGGCTGAGCACCTGCTCGGGGCGACTACCGTAACGATAGACGGTGATCCCCTTGCAGCCCAGCTCGTACGCCAGCCTGTAGGCAGACTCCACGTCCTCGGGCGTCGCCTCCTGTGGCAGGTTGATCGTCTTGCTTACACCGTTGTCGACGTGCCTTTGGAAGGTGGCCTGCATCCGCACGTGCCACTCCGGGGATATCTCTAGCGCCGTGGCAAACACCCGCCGCAGGTCCTCTGGCAGGGTCGGTAGATCCCTCACCCTGCCGGTGGCTACCACGTGCTCCCTGAGGTGGTCGTCTAGCACACCTCGCCTGCGTGCCTCCTCGAGAAAGACGGGGTGTATCTCCTGCTTGAGCTCCCTGCCTCCCAGGGCGCGGCGCGTGTAGGTGAGCGCGAAGAGGGGCTCTATACCCGCAGAGCAGTTGGCGATGATGCCGATCGTGCCGGTCGGCGCTATGGTGCGGGTAGTGGCGTTACGCATCCTTGGCCCACCCCGCCGGTCGTAGTCGCTCCCTGGGTAGTTGGGGAAGACCCCGCGCCTCTCGGCGAGCTTGACCGAAGCCTCTACCGCTCTATCCTCCACGAAGCTCATCAGCTCTTCGGCCAACGATAGGGCCTCCTCTGAGTCGTAGGGCACACCCAACTGGAAGAGCAGGTCCGCCCAGCCCATTACTCCCAGCCCTATCCTGCGGTTGCGGCGACATATGTCCTCGATCCTGGGATCGGGGTAATGGTTGATATCTATGACGTTGTCCAGGAAGTGCACTCCGAGATCCACCAGCTCCCCTAGCTTGTGCCAGTCCAGTTGTCTTCGCTCCGGAGGACCCGTCACTACCGCGTTGAGGTTGATCGAGCCCAGACAGCAGGCCTCGTAGGGGTGGAGCGGCTCCTCGGCGCAGGGATTGGTCGCCTCGATCTCTCCCAGGTGCTTGGTGGGGTTCTGCCTGTTGATCGTGTCCAGCGCCACCAGCCCGGGCTCGCCGCTGTCCCACGCCTCCTGGATTATAAGCTCCCATATCCTCCTGGCGTCCTCATGCTCCCACACCGAGCGATCGCGCGGGTTGACTAGCGGATACTTCTCGCCCTTCTCCACGGCGCGCATGAACTCATCGGTGACGCCGACCGAGATGTTGAAGTTGTTGAGGGCTCGCCTGTCTCGCTTGCTCGTCACGAACTCCCTGACGTCGGGATGGTCTACGCGCAGGATCCCCATGTTGGCGCCTCTGCGCTTGCTCCCCTGCTTGATCGTCTCCGTCATGGCGTTGTAGAGCATCATGAAGGACACGGCGCCGGAGGAAATACCCCCGGTGGAGTGGACCACATCCCCGCGTGGCCGCAGGCGCGAGAAGGAGAAGCCCGTGCCTCCCCCGGTCTGCTGGATCAGCGCCGCGAGCTTGAGCGTGTCGAAGATTCCCTCCAGCGAGTCCTCTACAGGCAACACGAAGCAGGCCATGCACTGGGAGGAAGGCGTGCCAGCGTTCATGAGAGTAGGGCTGTTGGGTAGGAACTCCAGGTGCGCCATCGCCTGGTAGAACCTCTCGGCAGTGGCGGCTACCTGTGATCGCGGACCGTAGAGCGCATCGGCGTCCGCGACCGCCCTCGCCACGCGCCAAAACATCTCAGCCGGTGTCTCTATGATCTCCAGTTTGGCGTTGCGCCGAAGGTACCTCTCCTCCAGCACGATCAGCGCGTTGGTAGAAAGCTTAGGCTCTTCCATGTCTCCTCTCCTTCGATCTCCAGAGTTTAACATAATCTGTGAGGTTTGTGACATATTGCTGGCAACGTGGACATCGAGGGGCTATATTGCTTGGTATGAGAGGTTACCACAGCAAGCAGGGAAGATCGAGACCCTGGATGGGTTACTTGGCAAGGGTGATCTTGGCAACTGCGGCGCTGGTGCTGGTGAGCGCGGTTGGCTACTGGGTACTGGCCGAGGACGTGTCCCGGCCGTCTTCCGCCGCCCATACCGCTACGCCCACGCCTATCAAGGCGGCCTCTGCCGTGCCGACCAGCACGGTGGTGCGCCCGACGCCCACTCCCATCCCGCCAACTCCCACCCCCAAGGGTCGTAGTGTGAGCGTGGGACGGGAGGTGAGCCAAGTATACAGGAGTTCGGCCAACAGGGCCTACGCACGGGCCCGCGCGAGGCATAGGGAGAGCAGGATGCCCAAGGTGCCTCCCACGCCAACGCCTCGCCCCACTCCAACAGCCCTGCCCACGCCCACCCCGACGCGGGTATCGCCAACCCCTACCCCAACTCCTCTCCCTCCAACCCCGACGCCCACTCCTACGCCTACGCAGGACGACTTTGTGGCTTATGTCGGTCGTATAGATGCTGCCACTCGCAACCGTATGCGCTACTCCTGGAGGCCCGGATGCCCAGTGCCACTTGAGGATCTCAGGCTGGTCACCGTCCGGTACTGGGGCTTCGATGGCAGACCCCATATGGGGGAGCTAGTGATCCACGAGAGGTACGCCTATGCGATAGTGCAGGTGATGCACGAGCTGTACGATGCTAGGTATCCCATCGAGAGGATGCAGCTGGTGGACGTCTACGGCGGGGACGACGACAGGTCCATGGCTGCCAACAACACCTCGGCCTTCAACTGTCGTGCTGTGACGGGGCGTCCCGGTGTGTGGTCGGAGCACTCCTACGGCTGGGCGATAGACATCAACCCCGTGCAGAATCCTTACGTCACGGCTAGTGGCGTGGTGTTGCCCCCTGCTGGCCAGCGCTACCTGGATCGCACGCAGGCCCTCCCCGGGATGATCAAGCCGGGGGACGTCGTCGTGAGGTCCTTCGAGCGTATAGGTTGGCGATGGGGCGGCTATTGGTCGGATCCCAAAGATTACCAGCACTTCTCAGCGACCGGCAGGTGAGGCCAGGGGCCCGAGTGCTCAAGGGTTGACATTTGTCCATTGAAATGGTAGACTTTGACCGACTGAGGGGGAGTATCTTAGTCAGGTGCCATCGTCAGTACGGCCGCAAGGCCCGGTGTCGCCGGCTGGATGAGCCAAGAGAGACCTTCAGCTAGAAACTAGCTGGAGGTTTTGTTATGTCTGTTGACCTTTGGATCTGGGCCGTATTTCTGGGCGTCATAGCTTTCTTCCTCTTGCTCGACCTCTTTGTGTTCCACCGGGAGGCGCACGTAGTATCCATGCGGGAGGCCGCGACATGGAGCGCGATCTGGGTGGCGATGGGGCTGGCCTTCGGAGGGCTCATCTGGCTGTGGTTTGGCCCCACTGCCGCGGGAGAGTACCTGGCAGGCTACCTCATAGAAAAGAGCTTGTCGGTGGACAACGTCTTCGTGTTCGCGCTGATATTCTCCTACTTTGCGGTGCCGGCTGCCTACCAGCACAGGGTGCTGTTCTGGGGAGTGGTGGGTGCCATCCTCATGCGCGCTGCGTTCATCGCCGCGGGAGCCGCTCTGCTGGAGGCTTTCCACTGGATAATCTACGTGTTCGGTGCACTGCTGGTGGTCACGGGTGTGAGGATGGCTACCAGAAGGCATGAGGAGGTACACCCCGAGCGGAACCCTATCCTAAGGCTGGTCAGGCGCCTCATACCTATGCTGCCAGAGTACAGGGGTCAGAAGTTCTTCATCCGCGAGGGCGGCAGGTTGTGGGCCACGCCGCTGCTGGCAGTCCTGATAGCAGTGGAGACCACCGATGTCATCTTCGCGATCGATTCCATCCCGGCGATCTTCGCGGTCACTCGCGAGCCATTCCTGGTGTTCACCTCCAACGCCTTCGCTATCCTGGGTCTGAGGGCACTCTACTTCCTCCTCGCGGGGATGATGCATCGGTTCGTGTACCTGAAGTACGGCCTAGCGGGCATCCTGGTGTTCGTCGGCGCTAAGATGCTCCTGAGCGATATCTACAAGGTGCCTATCTGGATCTCTCTGGCGGTGATAGCTCTCCTGGTGGGGGTATCGGTGGTGGCCTCCCTGCGCGCCACGCGGAAGGAACCTTCCGAGCCCGTGTACGAACACAGCTAATCACCCCACTTTTTCTCAACCCTCCCTATACCCCTGGTCCACCCTAGCGGTGCGGCCAGGGTGTATGCTGTGAGGGTCGGGCGTACAACCGAGGAGGAGACATATGTACGGCACTATAGCCCAGCTGCGGGTGCGGGCGGGCATGGAGGGGACGCTGGAGGCGCTTATGGAAGGGCAGAGGATGAGGCACAGAGACATACCGGGACACCTAATGTCCTGTGTCCTGCGCTCCGACGCCGATCCCAATGAATACTGGTTGGTGGCCCTATTTACGGACAGGGAGTCCTATATACGCAATGCCGACAGCCCCGAGCAGGACGAGGAGTACCAGATGCTGAGATCCGTGCTGGAGTCGGACCCCATATGGCACGACGGTGAGGTGGTGTACACTGACACAGGCAGAACCTAGCCCAACAGCCTGATCACGACCTTGCCGAAGTGCCTGCCGCTCTCGAGGTACCGGTAAGCCTCCGGAGCCTCTTCAAAGGGGAAGACGCGGTCGATCACGGGGCGCAGCTGCCAGCGTTCGATCGCCTTGTTCATCTCCTCGAAGTCGCGCAAGCTGCCGACGTAGACGGAGTCCACCCGGATACCCTTGTCGTTCCCCTTCGCAGATTCCAGGTCCACGGGAGCACCGCTCAACAACCCTACGAGCGTGACGTGGCCTCCTTCACGCGTGGCCCTGAGCGACTTAGGCAGCGTTTGGGCGCCGCCCACCTCCACCACGTGGTCAACGCCCAGGCCGTCGGTGAGCTTGAGCACCTCATCATCCCAGTTGGGCTGCTCTCGGTAGTTGATACCGGCATCGGCGCCCAGCTGACGAGCCCGCGCGAGTTTCTCGTCGCTGCTGGAGGTCACTATGACCTTGGCTCCTGCATGTTTGGCGATCTGGAGCGCGAAGATGCTCACCCCACCGGTTCCCAGCACGAGTACAGTCTGTCCGGGCTGAAGTTTGCCCAGCACCATCAGGCTGACCCAGGCCGTGACGCCGGCACAGGGCAGCGTCGCCGCCTCCTCGAACGACAGGAAGTCCGGGATGTGGACCGCGCCCGTCTCCTCGAGCACTACGTACTCCGCCAGCACACCGTCCAGGTCTCCCCCCAGCGCCGATGAGGTCTTGGACTCATCCGGAGGACCATCCACCCATCTCTGGAAGAAGGCACTTGCCACCCTGTCCCCCGTCCGAAAGCGAGTCACTCCCTCTCCTACCTGCACCACTTCGCCGGCGCCATCGGACAGCGGTACCAACGGCAGGCGTGGCGATCCCCTTCTGTAGCTCCCGCGGGCTATAAGCAGGTCGCGGTAGTTGAGGCTCGTGGCATGCATCCTCACCAGCACCTGCCCCGGTGCGGGAGAGGGCGTGGGCCGCTCGACGAGCGTTGGCGTCCCAGCTTGCAGGTCTCTAAGCTCATACGCTCGCATATGCACCCCCTATCCACGGTTAGTATCCCTTCCAGTGTAGGGGTTGGCATCAGCGCCCGCAAGTGCTAAGACCATAGGCTGGGGGTACCCTGCGGTTGAATGCTCCGCTGGAACTCGGCCAAGGGCTCACCTGTATCGGCATCCACCAGGACGTACACCCTCGATGGTATGGTTTGCACAGGCCGATCCGTCACAGGTTCTATAATTATCCCATCTGCCCTGTCCCAGATCACCCTCCAGACAGGAGCGTTGTGGATAGATTCTGGCCCGTCGGGATAGGGCTCAAGGGTACGTGTGGCTAGCCCATGCAGCGCCCTGGGCTCGCTGTGCAGCGCACCTCCCGGCCTGTTCCCGCCAGCCATTTGGATGGCCTCCTCCCCGTCTATCTTGGGCGGGTCGGGCTCTGTGATGGAGGTGGGGGTGATGCTGGCACTCAGCCCACTCCTCTTGGGAGCGGCTGGGTGAGCCCACGCTCTCGTTCCCGGCTCCAGCCAGCACCGTGTAAGCCACAAGCACCAGGGCCATCGAGACGGCCAGGGCAACTGTTCCTGCCAGCAACCTGCTTAACCTGCGCACCGTGTACTCCTCCTTGCCTACCGCCTGTCGTCGAAGGTCCAGTACTCGCTTTGGAAGGTGCCCTCCACACACCTGCTGTTCGGGACGTAGTGGCTGAAGGCCCCATCGCGCGCAGATCTCGGTGGTCGATCGCCAGGTCCCGCTGAACATCGGCGGGTCGCTCGACCCGCCACGCATACGGTTATAGGTGTAGTTCGTCTCCGTAAAAGCGTCTATCCTTGGCTTATCGAACCGCATGCGGTCTACGATACTGATCCATGTCCTGTATCCCTGCGGGTTGATGAAGTCCGCCGTATAGCAGACGCAGTCGGTGAGGGAGCGATTCCAGTAAATGCAGAAATCGAGCCAGGTGACAGTAGGCGCGTCCAAGATAGCGTCAATGCCATGGGCTCCATCCTGGCCGATCCACCCCGCAAACACCTTGGTGGGGTAGGCATCGTTCAGGGTATGGTCGAACACGACGCAACCCGCCTGGATCCACTCCCAGTCTGGTGCCGGCTGGTTATTCCAGACCATTACCCAAGCACTGGTAGAGCTGGGCTTGTCAGAGATTATGCAGAGCGTTGTCGGATCGTCCTGCTCTATTATCGCTCTCCCACCATAGTTTCCTTGCAAGCGATATCCACCTCTGTACCAGCGAGAGCCTCCTCCAATTGTGCGGTCTCCGCGATAGGCTGAGGCACCACTTGGAAAGAGGGTGAGTGCCACCGCGGCCAGATAAAGCCCGGGCGAATGAGCGCAAAGCGCACGGGGCAGATCATGATGCTCCTCCTGCTTGCGCATCCACATCTTGCCCGTACCTAATCGTAAACCTCGGCTGAGAGCACCACCAGTCACATAAGTGCTCGATCCAGAGTACGCACGTACTCAGTTCGCAGTGGGGGGTCTCGCTCTGGGCCGTTGCCTTGTCCCATCGCCACGTGGCGCAGTATCTGCTGATGCTTGCGGCTCAGATGCGTGCGGGCAGTGGATATATGAGGGTCTCTCCGTCAGCACCCTCTCCACCACGTCGAGGCGTAGCCGCGAGGTTCGTCAACCACCAAGTTCATAGCTGCATCGGCGGAGAACTCGAAGCCCTGCATCCTGAGGGAGCCCTCGATGCTACGTTCCGCAAACGGTGACCCGCATCGCACCTAGATGAGTTGCTGCTGATTGTCGCCAAGATCTTGGCCTTCCACGGGACCTCTCCTTGTGGTGATATCACCACTTGCTTTCCATAACGTTGTAGGTAGCTGTTTGGTCACGGGGTTGACCGCGCGGATGAAACCCGCATAATAGGCTCAAGAATATTAGCTGCCAGGGCTGAAGGAGCCTTCCCTTGTGGTACGCGATCGTGACTGACGACCTGACCGGTGCCGCCGACAGTGCGGCTAGATGCCTGCCAAGCGGCCTGCGGGCGCGGGTGAGCATAGGCGGAGATGCCTCAGCTTGGTACGACGTCGAGGCGTTCGACACCGACACCCGCCACCTTCCCCCGGCTATGGCGGGCGAGATCGTTGCCGGGGTTGTGGAGCACTGCCTGCGGATGGGGGCCGTTGAGGTGTACAAGAAGGTGGACTCGGTCCTGAGGGGGAACGTAGGCGCCGAGCTCGAGGCCACCATGCGGGCGGCCGGCGCGGAGCTCGTCCTGCTCTGCCCGGCCTTCCCTGAGCAGGGCAGGACTGTGGTCGAAGGCCATCTCCTGGTGAACGATACACCTGTGACTGCTACTTCCCTGGGACGCGAGGTGGGAGCTTCCAGCTATGTCCCGGAGATCCTCGGGGCGCAGACTTCGCTGCCGGTGGGGCTGCTGGGGCTGCGGAGCGTGCGCAGTGGCCATGAGGTGATCGTCCAAGAGCTGGAGGCGTTGAGGCGATCGGGCGCTAGGATCGTCGTGGCCGATGCCTGCTCCGGCGAGGACCTCGCGGCTGTAGCCGACGGAGCACGGGCCCTGGGCCGCAGCTGCCTGCTTGCCGGCTCCGCGGGGCTGATCTCAGCACTCGCTCCTCATTGGGCCCGGGCGCTGCCGCCGCCTCAAGTGCTTGTGGTGGTGGGCTCGCTGCACCCTACCGCCCGGGCGCAGGTGAGGCTGCTTCTGGAGAAGGAGTCCTGCGCGCTGGTGCGCACTGGGAATGATGAGGAGCCCGACGACTCCAGCAGGGTGATCGTCCTCCTCACCCCGGATGAGGGCACGGAGGGGGATCATGTTGGAGAGCTAGCGAAGCGGGCCGCGCAGGCACTGCGCTCGCGCCGGGTATCTGGGATGGTGGTCACCGGCGGCGACTCGGCGAGGGCCGTGCTAGAGGCCATCGGGGCCTCAGGAGTAGCGCTGCTGGGTGAGGTCGTGCCGGGCTTGCCCTGTGGACGCCTGGTCGGCGGGGATTACGACGGCCTGCCGGTGGTGACGAAGGCTGGCAGTTTTGGTCGAGAGGAGGCACTGTGGTGGGGAGTAATCAAAGTGGAGGAGATGATTGGTGAGAGATAGACCTTTGCTAGCGATAACTATGGGAGATCCGGCAGGTATAGGTCCCGAAGTGATAGCGAAGGCGCTGTCGCGCCGGGAACTGTACGACCTGTGCAGGCCGATCGTGGTGGGGGACACCTCTACCATGGAGCGCCAGCTCACGTGCGCCCCGGGGGTGAGGTCGGTCCGACAGGTGGGGGAGCCCGAGGAGGCTGTTTGCGAGTACGGGACGCTGGAAGTACTCCAGATAGCCACGGACGTCTCCGCCGTGCGGCCCGGACAGCTCTCGCCCGAGGCCGGGAGGGCGGCGGTGGAGTGCGTGCGGGTCGCGGCCGCTCTCGCGCGTGACGGCAGGGCAGATGCCATCGTCACAGCTCCCCTCAACAAGGCGGCGATGCACCTGGCCGGGTACAGCTACCCAGGCCACACAGAGCTGTTGGCTGAGTTCTTCGGCGTTCAGCGGTACTCGCTCGTGCTCACCACCGGCGAGATCTTCGTGTTCCACGTGACGACGCACGTGTCGCTGCGGGAGGCCATCGAGCTGCTGACCGTCGACAGGGTGCAGGGCACAATCGAGCTGGCGCATAGCTTTGCCACCGCCCTGGGCAGGGAGCGGAAGACGATCGGCGTGGCAGGGCTGAATCCTCACGCCGGAGAAGGAGGACTCTTCGGGCGTGAGGACGAGGAAATCATCCGACCCGCGATCGAGGCCGCCAGGCTGGAGGGAGTCGACGTCGAGGGCCCCATGCCCGCCGACGCACTCTTCCCAAAGGCCGTCCAAGGGAAGTACGACTTCGTCGTGATGATGTACCATGACCAGGGCCACGTGCCCTTCAAGAGCCTCTACTTCGACAAGGGGGTAAACATCACCGTCGGCCTGCCGGTGGTACGCACCTCGGTGGACCATGGCACGGCGTTCGACATAGCTGGGAGGTGCATGGCTAGCGAGGAGAGCATGGTCAAGGCGATAGAGCTGGCCGCGGCCCTCGCACCCGCTTGGGGCAAGGTGTGGGAGGCGGTGAAGACGGACGTGGCTTAGGCCCCGATCAGGCAGAGAAATACGCAAAGGGTCTTCAGGGGCTGATGCCGGCGGAACTCTCCGGCAAACCCCATCCCCTGCGTGCGCACCTGTGTATACACAGCATGTGCCACGAGCGGGGATCCATGTGCCTCCCGACAGGGGGTAAGCTCTCGCAACTCCCCGAGGATGTCCCGTAAAGGGGATGCTTGCCCTCGATCGCATGCGCTCTCTGGTATTGGCCTCACGGGGTCGCGATCGCCCTGGCTAGGTTTATAATACACATATCTTGATAGGCGGGTGATGACCATGGCACGGATGTACCCCAGGGAGATCAAGCGGAGCACCACCAGCGGTGCGGAGAGGCTGCTGTTCGAGGAACTCAGGCGACAGCTGCCGGACGAGATCACGGTGTTCCACAGCGTCTGCTGGCAGGATCCGCCGGTGGATGGTAGGGGGCTGAGTCGCGACCGGGAGGCTGACTTCGTGATCCTGGATCCATCGCGCGGGATCCTAGTGCTAGAGGTGAAGGGCGGCCAGGTGTGGCGCGATCCCGACACAGGACTGTACTACAGCAACGAACACCTTCTCGAGGAGAGCCCCTTCGAACAGGCTAAGGCCAACATGTACTCGCTGATGCAGCGGGTGAGAACAGCCAACACCACGGCTCGATGGGCGGGGTCCTATCGCTTCGAGTACGCCGTGGCATTCCCCGATTGCTATCTTCTGCCGGATATGGCGGATGTGTTGCCGTTGCCCCGGCACAAGGTGATGGACTCCACCGACTTAGAAGATCTGGGCTCCTGGGTGCGCAGGGCGCTCGGCCGAGGGGATCCTAGCAGGCAGCTTGAGGGTGAGGCACGGGCGGCGCTGGTACGGCTGCTGTCCGCATCCTCCGAGCCCCCGCCGCTGGGGCTCCTGGCGCTGATCAAGGCACAGAACAGGAGGTTCGAGGAGCTTACGCAGAGCCAGCGAAACATCCTTCTAGCCATGTCGGAGTACAGGCGACTAGCGGTTGCGGGATGCGCGGGCTCGGGCAAGACCTTCCTGGCGATGGAGCAAGCCTACCGACTGGTGAGCCAGGGGCTCAGGGTGCTCTTCACCTGCCACAACAGGGCTCTCGCTGATTGGGTACGTGAGAGCCTCTCGAAGACGTTGGGCGGCTTACCCGATAACCTGCACGTGGACGAGTTCGACGGCGTGGCCATCGAGCTCTGCAAGCGCCATGGCGTGTCGGTGCCGGATCCCGAAAGGCTGCCCGAGGCTCAGAAGACCGAGTTCTACCGAGAGACCCTGCCGGAGCTGCTGGACGCTGCCCTGGGGCATATGCCTCAGGAGGAAAAGTTCGATGCCGTGGTGGTCGACGAAGCGCAGGACTTCCACGTGCTTCGCTGGGAGCCCCTCCTGGGGCTGCTGAAGGATCCCGGCGAAGGCCACCTATACATCTTCTACGACAGCAACCAGAACTTGTTCGTGCCGGAGGTTGACTTCCCCATCCCCAGGCCGCACCTCATGCTCAGGCAAAACTGCCGCAACACGCAGGCCATCCACTCCCTCGCGGCCAAGTACCATTCTGATCCCGATAGCCTCAGCTGCCTGGGTCCTGAGGGGCTATCCCCGAAGGTTGTGGAGTGCGAGCCTACTGCACAGCTCGCGGCGCTGCGACGGGAGATCATAGAGCTCCGCGAGCAGGGGCTATCGCCGTCCCAGATAGTGGTGCTCACGCCTCGCAGCTCCAGGCACAGCGATTTGAAGGAAGGCACAGACGTAGGTCACGGCCTCCGGCTCACGTGGGGTAAACCGGACTCAGGGCACGTAGCGATCCGGAACATCTACGCCTACAAGGGGTTGGAGGCTGATGTGGCGATCGTAGTCGAGCCCCATCACATCCATAGGGAGAAGCTCTCGCAGGTGCTGTACGTGGCTTTCTCGCGTGCCAGGCACCACCTGGTAGTGCTGGGTGGCCTACCTGAGCCTCGCTCAAGCTAACGCTGTTCGGTGCCGATTTTACATAAGCGACAAGATGACAATTTATTCATCTATATTGACACCATTCCCAAAGGGACTTATATTAGGGTGCAGATCGAGGTGACATCTTAGGTCACAGTACTTCCAGCTCCTGGCTGGGGATAGGAGAGTCCTTTGATCGAGAGCGTTTACCAGATAGGGGAAGCCGTGCGCAAGGAAGGCCAGGGCACACGTGCTTTCTTGGAGTCGCTGGCAGCTGAGATCCCTACCCCAAAGAAAAAGGACGACAAACCCGTCATAGCTGTGTTTGATTTCGGTCTGTCTAATGGGGCTTTTGGTGTCAACTACTTCGAACTTGGGTCGGAATCAGCTGAAAAGTATCTATGGATAGGTAATGCCCCGTCAAACAACCCTCAGGACAGGGTAACTACCAGTAACTTGTCCTACTTGGTGTCCCAGGTAGTGCCCAACCTGCTCAGCAGGCCTCAGATCGCCTCCACGCCGCTGGCTGACAAGCTGGACAGATTGGTCAAGACCTTTTACCTTGATCTGGGTGATCCTGGTGATCTGGGGATAAGCAACAGATCCAGCTATTCTCGCCACAGGCGGCTGTGGGACCTGCACAAGCTTGGGTTGGAGGGATCCTCTCTGGAGGATCTGCGGCGCGCAGTGAGGGATGCTGGGGATTCCAAATCTTTGCCGGATCTGGTGGCAAAGGAGGTTAAGTCAGCACTGGGGATAGGGGATGACGTCGTGCTGTTCACATTGTCTATCGATGGTGCACTTCTTGTAGATGATACCAACTATCAAGCCTACCTTGAGAGCTCGTTCGTGGACAGCGCCTTCGAGAACGCGGTAGATGGCGTGTGCCATATCACTGGCAAGCCCGACAAAGTTACCACCGATATGACTCGTTTCAAGTTCAAGTACTACATTACCGATAAGCCAGGATTTGCTTCAGGAGCTACCGACAAGGGTTTCGTGGCCAATCTCGCTATAGGCCGAGAAGCTTATGTGTCGCTTCTCGTGGGGGAGAGGTTTATCCAAAGGTATTTGGGTTTTCAACTCAGGAGCATACGTACCAATGGCTACCTGATCCCAGATGTATTCGCCGGCGGTGTGTCAGATCGGTACGTTCCTAACCTGCTGATCTCCATCCGAGATCTCAAGACTCGGGTGGACTACGATCTGGGCCTGCAGGAGCGGGTGGATCTGGCGCTGCAGAGGCAGGCTGATGAAGGCAGCTATATGATCAATCTGCTCTTCTACAAGCAGCAGAAGGCCAACTTCAAGGTGCTTCGCCTCATACAGGATGTGCCCGAGTACAGGCTGCAGGAGATCAGGCGTGCCTTGGACGATATCTCGGAGCTGTTCCCCGAGCTGTACGGCTTCCGCTACGGACTAACCCTGAGCAACCTTGGATGGCTGCTGCCGGTGCGCAAGAGCGGTACCGACCTGCTGGTCAAATCCGTGCTCGATTTCTACTCCTCGATCATAGAGGGCGGGGTGCTGGAGAGGCGGGAGCTGGTCGAGGCGTTCCTAGAGCTGGTGCGGGTCTATATGTTTGGCAACCCCAACTACCAGGTGAGCATCCCCAAAGATGACGAGCGAGATTGGACGGTACTGAGATACCTGGCACAAACGAACGTACTGCTGGCCTTCCTTAGGGGCATGGGCCAGTTGAAGGAGGAAGAGATGGACCAAGTTTATCTACAAGACCTCATGCTCTCGGACGAGCAGAGGGAGTTCCTGTCGAGGCTGAGGTACACCCCTCAGCAGACAGCGCTCTACCTGTTGGGCACGATCATCGCCGACATAGCCAGAGAGCAGGCGACCATGGGGGGTGAGAACGGCTCGGGTGAGAAGGTTATCCTGAACAAGCTCAACTACGAGGGTATGACCCTGCAGCGCGTGCAGCGCCTGGTGGTCTAGCTGTTCGACAAGATGAGGCAGTACAAGAGGCTCACCTCTTGGAACGAGAGGGCTTTTGCTCAGGCACAGAGCCTGTTGAGCGAGTACGCCTCCCGTTGGAACCTCACCCCCGCCGAGAACGTGTACTACATCCTCAGCGGATACAGCCACTCCACGCTCCAGGCCATGAAGCATGCCCGGTCCCAATCGAGGGAGGGGACACAAGCCATAACTACATCGAATGGGGAGTAAACACATATGCCGATACTAGATAGCGATATCCTCTACTTGTACGATGCCAAGCTGACCAATCCCAACGGCGATCCAGACGATGAGAACCGACCGCGCATGGACTCCGTAACCGGAAGGAACTTGGTATCCGATGTCCGGCTCAAGCGTTACCTGCGAGACTACTGGCTCGATGATGGACAGGATATATGGGTTCGCAAGAACGAGGACGGCACCACCACGGATGCCAAGGGCAGGATGAGCGTGCTGCTGGAGGAGTACAACCGGACCAGCGGGCAGAAGCTGTCGACGAAGGAGGCGCGTAACAGCGGGGAGTTCCGATCCTGGTTGCTGGACCGCCTGATGGACGTCCGGCTGTTCGGGGCCACCATGCCCATGGAGAACAGCTCTATCACCTTCACTGGGCCAGTGCAGTTCAGCTGGGGTTACTCTCTCCACAGGGTGGAGATCAACAACTCCGCGACCATATCCAGCCACTTTGCTGGCAGGGATACTGAAGGGAAGGGGGATTACGGCACGTTTGGCAAGGACTGGCGGGTACTGTACTCGCTCATAGGCTTTCACGGCATAGTCAGCCGCAACAGAGCCAGGCATACAGGGCTGCGAGAGAGCGACCTGGAAGCGTTGGACAGGGCCATGCTGGAAGCGATCCCGACCGAGGCCACTTCCAGGAGCAAGATAGGGCAGATACCTCGCTTCTATCTGCGACTCGAGTACAGTGAGGGCTATCCCTACAGGGTCGGCGACCTGCGCGAGGACGTGGTGCTGGAGCCAGTCCAGGGCAAGACATTGGACACGCTGCGCGATGTGAGGGATTACGTTATCAACCTGGAGAAGGTGGCTGACAGGATAGCCGTCAGGCTCGATGGTCTGGCAGGGGCCAGGCTCTACGTACATCCCGATGTGACGTTCCGGGGCCTGGACCGCCTGACTGGGGTGCTCGGGGATAAGCTGCAAACACTCTCGTAGAGGGACAGAAAGTGCCCAACAAGATGATCATATTCGACCTAGCGGGCGCCTATGCGATGTTCCGCAAGTTCTACACCAACTCCTCGTCCCTGTCCTACCCGTTTCCTCCGAGGACCGTGCTGGCAGGGCTGATAGCGGGGATAATGGGGTACGAGCGGCAGGGGCACAGGAACACCTATGCCGAGCACCTGGCACCAGGTGTGGCGGACATCGCGCTGTCGGTACGTGTGCCGGTGCGCCGTGTGATGCAGACCATCAACTACGTGATGACCGAGGGCAACGTGTGGTCCAGGAATGCAGGTGGGTTCGATGGCAGCAGGGAGCGCACACTGACACCGGTAGAGTGGGTCTTCCCGGCGTCAGGACGCCGCCAGCTCCGCTATCGAGTCTACCTCACGCACCGCGATGAGGGTTGGCTGGAACGCTTTGCCGGCTACCTGCGATCGGGAGCAGTGTACCCACCCTATCTCGGGATGACGGAATGCCCGGCGGTGATCGAGCCCGTAGCGGAGGTCGAGGACTGGGAGTTGGGTGTCCGGGAGGGGATCCTGCCCATCTCGACCGTGATCAACGCCGACAAGATAGTGGATCTGCCGTTGCCGGATGCGGACGCACAGATCGTGAAGGAGCGCATGCCGATCGCCCTGGACAACGACAGGAGGTTGCTGCAGATAGGCAACTTCGTGTACGAGCAGCGTCACAACAGACCCATCGAGGCCAAGGTGTCCGTGCCGGTATTCACCGTCACCTACACCGACATCGATGGAGGACAGCTCACAGAGCACGGGGTATTCATGTCGGAATGAAGTTCATCGCCAGGCCAGCCGAGACCAGAGGGGGTAGGGAGTATCCGGAGGAGCTCCTAGCAGACCACCTAAGGGTGGTGGCGGAGGCCGCTCGAGGGTACTTGGTGGGGCCTTGGCCCGACTCCGAGAGGCTATCCGAGCTTGCGTGGGTGGCGGGGGCCACCCACGACTTCGGCAAGTACACCACCTTCTTCCAGGAGAAGCTTCCCCCTCTGGAGAAACCTCCCCCCAAGCCCGAGTACACCCACCACGCGCCGGTCTCGGCCTTGCTGGGCGCCTACGTCTGCCGCCAGCGCTGGCACAGCGACCGGGAAGCTGCCCTGTTGGTGTTTCTGGCGGTATGGAGGCACCACGGCGCCTTGGTATGCCCGTCCATGATCCTGCCCAGTAAGCAGCAGTTGCGGGATAGCCCGTTCTACAAGCGCATGATCGGGGGCATAAAGGCCGAGTACGAGGCGATAGCTGCCCAGCTAGCCAACATGCAGGGGGAGCACAAGGGGCAGATAATCTCCGAGATGAGTGCTCTGGGCGTGCCCGAGGTGGAGGGCTTCCTCTCGGGAGACGCGGTCCCTGGCCTGATGAGGGATCTGTATGAGGCTTACATGGACCTGTTCTTTGCCTCGGAGGATCCCGGGGCGATGCGCACCTACTGGCACGCGCTGCTGCTGTTCTCCGCCCTGATAGATGCCGACAAGCACATCTCCTCGCGAGTGGGGACGCGAGATGCGCCCCGCTACGACATCCCGTACGAGCTGGTCGAGCGGTACGTGCAGCGCATGCGGCGGGAGCACCAGGGAGTGGCTCGAGCCGAGCTGCTCGATATCAGGGACGGCGTGTTCCAGGAGAGCACACACTTCTTCCAGGAGACGCCGGTAGAGGAGCTATTCCCTGGCATCTTCAGCCTTACGGCGCCAACCGGCTCGGGCAAGACCCTGGCGGCGCTCGGTGCGGCCCTCAAGCTGCGGGAGCGCATCCGGGATGCCCAGGGCTGGACGCCAAGGATCATCTACGCTCTACCCTTCACGAACATCATCGATCAGAACCATGATGTGATCCAGAGGGTGATCAGCGAGCTGCCGGATTACTCAAGGGATCCTCTGGGTTACCTCGTCAAGCATCATCACCTCGCCACCATCCGGGGAAATGATGGCTCTGAGGAGGATGTACCCACGGAGGAGCAGCTGCTGATGGTGGAGTCATGGGATTCTGAGGTGGTGGTCACCACCTTCGTCCAGCTGTTTGAGTCCATGGTAACCAACTCCAACCGCAGGCTGAAGAAGCTGCACAACGTCGCCGGCAGCATCATCATCCTCGATGAGATCCAGAGCATACCCTACGAGCAGTGGTGCCTGGTGCGCGAGACCATCACCACGCTGGCCAAACACCTGGGATGCACCGTGATCCAGATGACTGCCACTCGCCCACGCATACTCCCCGAAGCCCGGGAGGTGCTGCCACAGCCGGATAAGTACTTCGGGCTATTGGACCGCACACAGATCGTCCCGAGAGCGGATGTGCGGTCGCTCGAGGATCTGCAGGACTTGGTGCTCGAGCTGGGCGAGAGATACCGCTCCGTGCTAGTGATCCTCAACACCATACCCAGCGCTGTGAGCTTCTATCAGCAACTGGCATCCTGGGACAGCATGGAGGGCTACCGTGAGCCCTCAGAGCTGGAGAGGTCTGCGGATGCTTGGGACCGCTATTGGGATGGCTACTCCCCGGAGGGGCGCATGCTGGTGCACCTGTCGACCAACGTAGTGCCCTGGCAGAGACGCCATCGGGTAGCTGGCCTCGCTAGGATCCTGCGGCGCCGCAAGGACGAGCTTCGCCCCATAGTCGTCTCCACCCAGGTGGTGGAAGCTGGGGTGGACCTGGACTTCGATGTCGTCGTGCGGGACCACGCGCCGCTGGACTCTATCGTGCAGGCAGCTGGACGCTGCAACCGCTCCTGGGCTGCCGACGACCATCGCCCGGTCTACGTTGTCGGGCTGCGCGATGAGCGAGAGCGCCACCTAGCCGAGCGCATATACGGCAGGGTGCTCACCAGGAAGATGGAGGAGCTGCTCTCCTCTCCTAAGAGCGAGCCCGAGCTGTACGCGGACATAGAACAGTACTTCGCGCTGCTGCCCGATCTCCTGACGGACGATGAATACCGGGCGTACATATCGGCCATGCGCAAGCTCAACTTTCGCGGCAAGGAGGGCGAGGTCTCGGTCTCGCAGTATCGGCACATTGAAGAGATGGGCGAAGCCTATCCTGTGATCGTCGAGCTGGGGGAGATCGGCCGCATGGCTCTGGAGAGGCTGCTGGAGGCGCGCGAGGCCTACGCTAGAGCCTCTGCAGCGGGTGTGGACGAGAAGCTTCGGGCGCGCACACGGCTGAGAGAGTCTTACAACCGCCTCGGGGAGTTCGTCATCTCGCCCTACGCTCACAGGCTTCTGGCCAACACACCCCCGAAGCATCCTGAGATAGAGGGGCATTTTTACATAAGCATGGACGACCTGCCCGAGTACTACGACCTGGAGACGGGTTTTAGGCTGGACAAGTTGGGAGACGAGGCGGTGATGCTATGAGCGATGAGGTGACAGGCACGCTGGTGTGGTACTATGCGATCTGTCCTCGGCAGGTGTGGCTGATGGCCCACGAGGTGGAACCTGAGAGGGAGTATGACCTGCTGGCGGAGGGTAGGCAGATAGAGGCTGAGCACTACCAGCGCTCCGCCAAGGACGTGCAGCTGCCTGGCATGAGGATAGACCGCATCCGACGCGAAAAGGGCCAGCTGGTCATATCGGAGGTGAAGAAGTCCTCCCGTTACATGAGGGCCGCCAGGCTCCAAGTATGCTACTATCTGTGGCGGCTCCAGCAGGAGGGAGTGCAGGCCAAGGGGGAGGTGCTGGTGCCCGAGGAGCGCAAGCGCGAGGTAGTTGAGCTAACCCCGGAGGCGCAGGCGGAGCTTGAGGAGGTCATGCGAGGCATCCAGGAAGTTATGCAGGCCGAACGCCCCCCGGACGCTCGGAAGATCCGCTACTGCGGTAGCTGTGCCTATGAGGAGTTCTGCTGGGCATGAGGAAGCCGGTCTACATCTTCAACGCTGGCACGCTCGAGAGGGAGCAGAACACCTTACGGTTCGTCACGGCCAACGCCAAGCGCTTCGTGCCCGTGGAGACCACGAGCGAGATCCATGTCTTCGGTGAGGTAACGGTCAACGCCAAGCTCCTGAACTTCCTCAGCCAGCACGGCATCCCCCTGCACATCTACAACTACTACGGTTACTGGGCGGGCTCGTACATGCCGCGGGAGCAGTACGTCTCGGGCTACATGACCCTGCAGCAGGCAGCCCACTACTTGGACGATGCCAAGAGGATGCAGCTTGCGAGGTCGTTCGTGGGCGGGGCGCTGGAGAACATGCGCAAGGTGCTCGCCTACTACAACCGCCGAGGTGCCGACCTCTCAAGCACTTTGACCGAAATGGAAGCCGCTGCCCCGCTTCTGGAAGCCTGCCGAACCACCAGCGAGCTGATGGCGGTGGAGGGGCGCTGCCGAGAGGCGTACTACGGCTGCTGGGACGAGATCTTCCGCAGCGACGAGTTCAGCTTCGGCAGCAGGACTCGCAGGCCTCCGGAGAACAGGGTGAACGCACTGGTCTCCTTTGGAAACAGCCTGCTGTACGTGACGGTGCTGAGCGAGATCTACCGCACCCACCTGGATCCCCGCATAGGTTTCCTGCATACCACCAACCACCGCAGGTACACCCTCAACCTCGACGTGGCGGAGATATTCAAGCCGGTCATAGTCGACCGGGTGATCTTTAGCCTTGTCAACCGGGGAGAGATCAAGGCCAGCGACTTCCGAGCAGACTCTTCGGGAGTGTTCCTCAACGACCACGGTCGCAAGGCGTTCGTGGAGGCGTACGAGGAGCGCCTAAGGGACACCTTCCAGCATCCCAGGCTGGGCAGGGCGGTCTCCTACCGCAGGCTCATACGCCTGGAGCTGTACAAGCTCGAGAAGCACCTCTTGGGGGATGAACCCTACGTACCTTACGTAAGCAGGTGGTAGCGTGTTCGTGATCATGACCTACGATGTGGGCGTGGACAGGGTGAGCAAGGTGCTCAAGGTGGGCAGGAAGTACCTCGTGCACATCCAGAACTCCGTGCTCGAGGGAGAGCTCTCGCAGGCGCAGTACAGGGCGCTGCTGTCCGAGGTGCGCAGGGTGATCCGGGAGGACACGGACTCCGTGCGCTTCTACGTCCTCCGCACTACCCAGTACATGCGTGTGGAGGAGCTGGGCTCCCCCCGCCGCGAGGAGGGTAACTTCCTATGAAATTACCACCTATCAGCTCTCGTCAACGATGCTAAGACGAGGGGTGCAAGGGGTTGTAAGTTGAGGTACGTATGTTTCCTTGCAGCCTAAGCTGGGAGCGTGTGCCTGCATCTGGGGTAGTTGGTGCACCCCCAGAATTGCCCCCTGCTGGAGCTCCGTAGCTCCATGAGACCCCCACACCTCTCGCACCTGCGCTCGGCGTGCGGGCACGCGCAGCAAGGGAAGCCCGCAGCTCTCGAGGACTCCATCCACGAAGTCATCCCTCTCCCTGCGGTCTTGCCGGCTATGGGACTTGTCGTCGAGCTCTATGGCCAGCCTCGGGCGCAAGCTATCCATGTCGCACAGCACGAAGTCCAGATGCTTGCGGTTGATCCTGTTCCAGGCAGCAAACTGGCCCTCCCGCCTGGGAGCGTACACCAGGTCCGCCAGGTTCACCTTGGGACATACGAGCACGCCGTCGCCGCAGATAGCAAGCAGAGTGCGCAAGAAGGAGCTCTCCGCCGGGCTGAGGAAGTCATCCCTCAGCCTGTACACGTGCGTGCTTGTGCTGCGTGGCTTGATCCTCAACAACGCGAGCAGCGCCCCAAGGCATCCGGGTCTTGTGGTGTCTCTCAACTTAATTCGCCTCCTGTGTTGGTTGTTTCTCGGGCATTATGACGTCCGGAGATGAAATCTAGCTTACAGGCGGCTATCAAGTAGGTGACTAATTTAATACCTCGGCCCGTGTTCGCGGTAATATAGTCGCTAAGTGCTGGACGGAGGTTGAGAGCATGTTCACTTTGGAAGCTTACGTGAGGGGCTTGGAGGAGGATACGCCCCGCAGGTACGGCTTTACTGCCGGCAGTACGCGGGAGGTCGTGGAATGGCAGTACGCCTTCCGACATGCCCTGAGGCGAGCTCTGGGGCTGGAGGCGATAAGGCAGCGGGTACCAACGGCTCCTCCGAGCGCCCAGCGTCTCTCTGTGGAGCAGCTGGAGGATCACGTGCGCGAGGACTGGTTGCTGGAGACGGAGCCAGGTGTATCGCTGCCGTTCTACCTGCTCAGGCCTCTGGGCACGGACGGACCGCTGCCCGTGGTGATCACCCCGCACGGGCACGAGCCGGGTGGCAGGCAGGCCGCGGTGGGGATAGCTCAGTCCGAGGAAATACAGCGGGCGGTGGACGAGCTCGAACAGGATGTGGCCCGCCAGGCGGTCCGCCGAGGGTACCTGGCGATCGCCCCAGGGATGCGTGGGCTCTGGGAGATGCGCTTGCCAGATGACCTTCGGCAGGGGACCTTCAGCTCATGCGCCCGCCTGCAGTACAGGGCGCTGCTCTTCGGGCGGACCCTGCTAGGGGAGAGGGTGTGGGATATGACCAGGCTGATCGATTGGGCAATCAGCAGACAGGAAGTGGACGCTCGACGTATCGCGATCACCGGCAACTCGGGCGGAGGCACCGTGTCGCTCTTCACCGCCGCAGTGGATGAGAGGGTGGGCGTCTGCGTGCCCAGCTGCTACTTCTGCACCTTCATCGATTCCATAGGGCTAATAGAGCACTGCGCGTGTAACTATGTGCCAGGGCTGCTGGCCCTGGGGGAGATGGCCGATGTGGCGGGACTGGTGGCGCCTCGTCCGTTCATGGCGGTGTGCGGCGAGGCGGACCCGATATTCCCGATCGAGGCCTCGAGGCGTGCATTCGGGCAACTGCGGGAGATCTACGAGCTGCTGGGAGCTGGCGATCTGTGCAGGCTGAGCGCACAGCCTGGCGGTCACCGCTACTACGGGAGGGATGTGTGGCCCTTCCTGCGCGAGGTATGGGGCGTGTAGAGCTCTACCCCAGCTCCAGCACCTGCCCGTCCGCAAGCAACCTGGCGCGCAGCTTGGGATAGCTGACCTCCTGCAGGCTCACGGCGTCCTCGATCGCGATCACTGCTGCCGTAGCGGCCGCCTGAGCGAGCGCCATGAACGTCCACTCCAGCCGAACCGCCCCGTAGCCTACGTGGCTTGCGGACAAGGTGGTGGGGGTGATGAGGTTACCGCACTCCTCCGATCGCGGTACCAGCGCGCGGTAGGAGATCCCGAACGGGCCCCATTTGCGCTCACCGAAGACGAACCCCTCGTTGTAAGCGGCACCGTCGCGGACGATGCGCCGTGTGGCGTGCATGTCTGGGGGCCAGTAAGCCACCGCCGCGGGATCCGGTACGCTCGCTCGTCCTGACGTATGGTGCTCCGTGATGACGTAGTCGCTCACCATGCGGCGAGCTTCGCGGACGTAGAATCGGCGAGGCCAGCCATGGTTGTCCACGAACTCGTCCTTGGCCAGCCCCCACTGCGACCACTCCTCTCTGACCTCTCTCGGCACTCGGGGGTCGTTGGCCAAGAACCAGCAGAGCCCCTGCGTGAACAGTAGATGCTCCCGCAGCACCCGCTCGCGTACCTCGTAGCTCCCGCCGGGATAGGCGTGGTTCATACCGTAGAGGTTGGCCGACAGGGCGTGCCAGCTGCCGAGGTCCGTTTTGCCGTGGGGGATATTGGCTGCAGGTATCCAGAGATGCCCGCATGCCTCCGCGTACCGCCGGTAGATCTCATATTGCCAGGGGTCGTAGCCCGGCGGCCTGCTGAAGGGAATCATGTTGGCTGGGTCGCGCGTGAGGCACAGCCGAAAGCAGTAAGCCTGCACCCTATGATCCCCCTCGCCAGGGGTTCCCAAGGGCTCGTCCTGGATTGTAGGGATGACCCCGCTCTGTGGGTCGCCCGGCGTGCAGTACGGGTCCACGCGAACCTCGAATTGACGGTAGGTGTTCTCTCCCCGGATGCCGTTGAGCGTCTCCCCGTAGAGGCGGTTGGGCTCCCGACCCATCGTGGTGGACACGCCTGCAGCAGCCAGTAGATCGCCCTCATAAGTGGCATCTATGAACACGGTGCCGGGTACCTGAGTGCCGTCCTCGCAGCGCAGCGCCGATATCCTCCCGTTGGCATCCAGGCGCGCGCCGTGCTCCTGATCCAGCCGCTTCCCGAGGATCACCATCACGCCGTGCTCCCTAACCAGGGAGTTGAACACCTCCTCCGCGACGTGAGGCTCAAACCTCCACAGCTCCGGCACCTTGCGGCGAGCAGCCAGCATCTCTTCGAAAGCCTCTCGCCGGTGGTAGCGCTCGCTGATGCGTCGGTAGTACTCCAGCGCCAGTCCTCCCACCGCCGGGCTGTTCTGGAACTCCGGGTGGTTGTCGATGTCGGAGCTGCCCAGACCCTCCACGCACATCCCACCCAGGTGGTAGCCAGGCTCGACGATCAGGGCCCTCAGTCCCATGCGCGCCACCTGTACGGCGGCCATCACTCCGGCGCTCGTGCCTCCGTAGATCACGACGTCTGGACCTCTTATCCTTCTACCTCCCAGGATAGCTCGTCCTCCATTGTGCCAGCCGCCAGCTGCCCCCGCAAGCCAGGACCATCGATACCCTTGTCCTAGGACCTTTTGGCCACTGACCGCTGGCAGCTTCTCCTCTATACTGGCTAAGTCGTAGATGTACAGGGAGATGATGTTTTGAGAGACTGCGTCGTACTGAAGGCTCTGATCCTTGTGGTCTGCCTGCTGCTGAGCTTCCCAGCGGTTGCAGCCCCGCATGCCAAGGCGCTGGATAGCGAGGAGAGCGAGTTCCTCAGGCTGATCAACGCCCACCGTGCTGAGCTAGGGCTGCCGGAGCTCAAGTTGTCTCCCAGTCTGACCAGGGCCGCGGAGTGGATGAGCCGCGATATGGCCGATAAAGGATACTTCTCGCACACGGACTCGAAGGGTAGGGACCCGTTCGAGCGGATGGCGGCTTTCGGGTACGCCTACAGCACCGCCAAGGGCGAGAACCTGGCGCTGGGCTATGGCTCCGCGGAGAGCGCCTTTAGAGCCTGGATGGGATCTGCGGGGCATCGCCAGAACATGGAGAGTCCGTACTACAGAGCCATCGGTATAGGCAGAGCCTATAGCTCGACCTACGGCTGGTTCTGGACGACGGACTTCGGCGGGCTGAGAGACACCGAGATCTCCCTGTCCCTTGGGGGGTACTCAGCTCGAGATGGTAGCTGGTACGTGTACTCGGGGGAGCAGCTGCCGTTGGCCACCGGCCGGGTGGTCGGGAGCTACCCAGGATGGGACGTGGATGTCCAGATACAGAGGCTAGTGCTGGTGGATGGCAAGTACACCTGGAGGGCCTACGCTTCCCTGGGAGATACCCTGTCGTCCAGCTCCCGTTACAGCAGGACTGTCTCCCTGCCTGCCGGACGCTACAGGGTAAGGGCTGTGTTCCCAGGGAACGGGAGGGATGTCCTCCGCTCAGTTAGCGGCTATCGCTACCTGCGCGTGCGCTAGTCCCTGGCCAGGGTCAGCGAGAGGGTTGCGAGGGCTCTTGGGGGCATGGCGAGGGCGACGCCACCGTCACGCACGGGCAGCTCCTCCAGCTCTCCTCCCCACAGGTCACACCTGTGCGCGGCCGCTACCCGCAGCAGCCCCGAGCCCACCATCGCCAGGCTCTCCTCGTCGGCCGCGTTCTGTAGCCGTAGCAGCACCCTCTCTCCCTCCCTCCAGATATGGAGCGTTATCACCGGGAGCTCAGGCAGCTGCAGCCAACTGCCCTCCCCTGGCAGCTCGCCGCCCGTCGGCTCCCACAGAGGCTGCACCAATGGTGGGAGGGCCATCTCCAGCCCCAGCCTGTGCGCTCTAGCCTCCTGGAACTCTCCTCTGTAGGGCAGCAGCCTGTACCTGGCGCTCACCCTGCCGGGTTGGTGGGCCCGGAAGTTCGTCTCCCAGTAGTTGTTGGTGACCCATCCCAGCACCAGGGGAGCCTCCAGCTCCACCCGCTGCTGGTCCCAGCCGAAGGTGAAGCCCCCCAGCTGCACCATCGGGGCATCTGGGCAGGCGATCGTCACGCCCCCATCGATCCCCTCCAGGTCCACCCAGCCCTGCACCGTGTAGTAGTCCCGACAGGCCCTGGGCAGCTGGTCCTCCTCCACCCGCATCGCCTGGCCGCCCACGTCCACCCTGGCGCGTGGGGACCGCAGGGCCAGGGGGAAGGCCAGGTAGGTGGCCTCGGGGTAGGTGTGCTGCCCCATGTCCCAGCTAGCCTCCACCTCCAGCCAGTCCTCGTCGTGGGGGATGGTGGTCCTCTCCATGAGCTGCCCTCCCACGGGCAGCTCCAGCTCCTGGAGCACCTCCACGCCCCAGGACCACCTGTACACCATGTGCCGCAGCAGCCTGGTGGGCCCCGACCTCCGGGCCTGCCAGCGCCCTCGCCAACCCCTGGCGAGGCCCAGGCGCCTCTCCACCGGCGCCCACAGCGCTCTGCGAGGATGCTCCAGCCCCGGCTCCTCTACCGGCGTCTCGTGCACCCAGCCGCCCAGGGTGTAGGGGGAGTCCGGGTCCACCAACTCCCCGTTGAGGGCGGTGTGCCAGGACCTGATGCCTCCCCGCTGGGGATCGAACTCCACCCTGTGGCGACGAGTCTGGACCACCAGCTCCTCTCCCTCGCCCAGGGGGGATGCCAGGAGCTCCCGGGACACCACCTTGTAGCCGCAGGCCGGGACCTCCACGGCCTCCGCTAGCGCCCAGCGCATCCCCAAGTCTCTGCTGGCCCAGTGGCGAGCGGCGGTGGGATCATCCGCCCTCCCCCTGGGCAGGAGGTGTGCCCCTCGCAGGGGCCCCACGACCCTGGTGGGGAAGGGCAGGGAGTTGCAGAGCAGGATATCACCCTGTTGCCCCCTCACCCTCCTGCCCAGCTCGGCGGAGGCATCACGCGCCAGCAGCAGCGACAGGCTCCTGGCGGTGTGGGCGTAGGAGGCCTTGTGCTGCCACTGGCAGAGGGTGTCCTCCGCCTGGGGCTGGTGCACGCTGATGTCCGCTCCCCAGGTGTGCTCGTCCCACAGCATGAGCGCCTCCCAAGCCTCATCCCGCAGCCCTGACCATCGCCGCGTGGGAGTCCCCAGGGCAGCCACCAGCGCATCGGCCGCCCTCAGCCTGCCGCGGCTTGCGCGGTTGATCGCCGTCTCCCTGGCGCTGGAGCCGCAGCCGAAGTTCCAAAAATCCGTCCAATCCCCTCGATGGGTGGGCAGCAGGTCAGCATGCTCCTTCACCGCCCGCCACCAATGGGATGGCAGGGAGATGCGCAGCCTGGGGGTGCCCACCTCCTGGTTCCACCTGCGGACGAACTCTGGTAGGGTAGGGCTGGGGGGAGCGTTGTCCCCGAAGGCGTCGTAGATCTGCAGCATGAGCACCGGCAGGGGGTAGTCCTGGGAGCGCAGCCAGGACTCTATCCTGGGCCACCAGATGTCGCGGAACTCCTGGAGGTCGCGATCTATGCCGGCGTCGCGTGCGAAGCCATAGTCCCAGCCGTTCCACGCCAGGATGCTCCTGCCGCTGGGTCCCTGCCACCAGAAGGCGTTGGGCCAGCGCAGGGGGGAGCCGCCGAAGTGGATGTTGGTGGCCATGGAGAAGCCCTCGATGCCCGCCTCCAGCAGCACGTCCACCAGGGGCCAGTTGTGGCCGTTGACGTCCGACTGCATGGCGTACCTGATGGGGATCCCCATCTCCCGCAGCCTCGCCACTGGTTGCAGCCCCTGGCAGAGCTCGTCGGTGTCGTACAGGGGGGTGATGTTGTAGGGCATAGCGGTCACCTCGATGTTGCCCGCCTCCACCAACCGCAACAGCTCCCCCACCTCCTGGTCGGATGCCCCCTCCAGCCACCGCAGCAGCACGCCGGTGTTCTCCACCGTCCATCGCAGGGCGTGGGGCTCTTGGCTGCCCTCCCACTCCTTGCACAGCGCTATGGCCCTCTCCAGGAACCGTTGGTGCAGCTCCCACACCACGGGCTGATCGTGTGTGTACCCCACGTCCGTGTGGCTGTGGTGTATCAGGTGCACCTCCTCTATCCCTACGTACATGCTCGCCTCCTCCTGGGTTTTAGCCTTCAGGGTACAACGGCTGGGTGGGCGCTGGCAAGCCCTCAGCTTGGGGTAAACTATAGCTGACTACGCGCACGGAGGTTGAACATGCTGGATCGCCTGAGGCGGTGGCTGGTGTACAGGCTGCTGACGATCTTGCCCCCCCGCAGCCGCACGGAGGTGTTGTGGGCGCTGCAGGCGGCTGCCAGGGGCAGGGCCATACCGCGCAGGGAGCTCGACTGGCTCATCTCGGCCCTGACGCTGGGGGAGCTGAGGCTGCGCAACGCCATGGTCCCCCGGGTGGACGTGGTGGCGGTGGAGGAGAGCGCCTCGCTGCAGGAGGTGGCCGAGAAGATGCTGGCGCATGGCAGGCGCAGGCTCGTGGTGTACCGGGAATCGATCGACGACCCAAGGGGTGTGGTGCACGCGCTGGATGTGCTGGGGGTGCTGGTGCGCGGCGAGGAGGCGCGGGCTGGCGACCTCGCGCGCGGCTGCCCGACGCTGCCGGAGTCGCTGCCCCTGCCCGAGGTGATAGAGGTGATGCGTGCACAGAGGAGCCAGCTGGTGATGGCTGTGGATGAAAGGGGAGGACTCGCGGGCATCGCCACCCAGGAGGACGTCCTCGAGCAGCTCACGGGCCCTCTGCCGGACGAGTACTCCCGGGAGGACGAGCGGCTGGTGCGCGTCGTGCGCCCCGGCGTGGCTATAGTCCGCGCAAGCACCGGGATAGCGGATGTCGAGCGAGCCCTCGGGATCAAGATGCCCCATGAGGACTTCGTGTCGCTCGGAGGGCTCGTGTACGAGCGACTGGGCAGGGTGCCCCGAGAGGGGGACGTGCTCGAGCTGCCCGGCGTCCGGATCGAGGTGCTCGCCATGGAGGGCGCCCGGATCAGGGAGCTGCGGGTCGAGGTGCCGTCCCTGGCGGGCAGTCGCTATCCCGAGCCCCCGCAGGGAGACCGACGGAGGCTGGAGCTCCGCATCGGCCGGGATGTGGTCTGCGGCGCGGATACCATCGGCGCGCTCTCCAAGGTGGTGGTGGATCCCGTGGCCGGCAAGATCAGCCAGCTCGTGGTGCGTGGCCGGGACGACGTGGAGCGGCTGGTGCCGATCGACCTGGTGGAGCGCGAGGAGGAGGGTTACATCTTCCTCCGTGAGGAGTGCTCCAGCCGCAAGCTTTCGACCTACGACCCCCGCGCGTACGTGGGGGTGGCCGGGGGCTGGAGCTCGGAGCGCACGGCCTACTCCCAGGAAGAAGCGGTGTACTCCCTGGAAGGTGTGCCCCAGGAGCTGGGACACAGGCCCACGGCCAACCATGGCACCGCCTTCACGGGTGTGGAGATCACCCGCAGAACCGTTGTCAGGTGCGATGGAGGGACCGTGGGGAGGGTGGACCTCGTGCTGTTCGACAGGTCTTTCGGGGGCGCTACCCACGTGGTGGTCCGGCGGGGTCTGGCCGGCATGCTGGCCCCGAGGGATATCATCGTGCCCCTCTCCTGGGCTACGCGGATCACGCCGGAGGAGATAGAGCTGGGGGTGAGCTGCGACGAGGTGGAGCTCCTGCCGGAGTACAGGCCCGACGTGGAGATCCTGGGGGAGGTCTACCAGGCGCTGAGGGAGGACCCTCGGTTCGAGGGCGTCGACTTCTACGCTGTGCACGTGGAGGTGGACGAGGGCATCGTCAGGCTGCGGGGACACGTGCGGACGCGGGAGCTGCGTCAGGCAGCGGAGGAGCTGGCCTGGCGGGTGAGGGGCGTGCTTGGGGTCGACAACGGCCTCTTCGCCGACGAGGAGATTACCCAGGAGGTGGCCAAGGCAATCGAGGGGGATTCCAGGGTGACGGTGCGCGACCTGAAGGTGACCTCCCTGCTGGGGGCGGTGGAGCTGGAGGGGGTAGTCTCCTCGGATGCTGAGCGAGAGGTGGTCGCCGAGATAGCTCGCCGGGTACCAGGGGTGCAGGGGGTGAACAACCTGCTGCGGGTCGAGCCCAAGGCCTGAGATCCCGATCACCGGGCTCTCGGGGTTCACAGCTTGGGTGTGAGCCTGCTATGATGCTAGGACGAACCTGCTGCATGTTGGGAGGAGTTGCCCTATGGAGCAAGAGCATCGAGCCTACCTGGGATACGCTGGCGAGCTGCGCAGGCGGGCCGACCCCCTGTTCGAGGCGATCTATCAGCACCCGTTCGTGCAAGGGATCGCACGCGGCGAGCTGGCTAGCGAGCAGTTGGCGCACTACGTCCGCCAGGACTTTCAGTACCTCACGGTGTTCTGTCAGGTGTACGGCCTGGCCATAGCTAAGAGCCGGCGTCGGGAGGACATAGCCTTCTTCAACGGCCAGATAGGCTTCATCCTGGACAGCGAGCATCACCCCCACAACAACTTCGCCCGGGTGGCTGGCTGCTCGCTAGAGGAGCTGGCCAGGGACGCGGAGCTGGCGCCGACCGCCCACAGCTACACTCGCCATATGCTCCACGTAGCTCATAGCGGGACCCTTGGGGAGCTGCTGTGCGCGCTGTATCCCTGTCCGCTGACCTACTGGGAGATCGGTCGGCGGCTGCAGGCCGAGGTGGCTCCGGACGCTTCCCATCCATTCAAGGAATGGATAGAGT
>Ga0068704_100166_pt1 | contig 31668 bp, 30 predicted proteins | sample CeladaPassaD2F12_FD_62225 | JGI IMG/M metagenome (GOLD analysis project Ga0068704, IMG submission 62225) | Cellulose-adapted microbial communities from the Joint BioEnergy Institute, USA - Passage D2F12 | ecosystem: Engineered > Bioreactor > Continuous culture > Unclassified | place: USA, Joint...
GGGGGGGGCGCGCCGGGGGGTGGCCCGGGCCAGCCTGGGGGCGGGGGCGGTGCTGGTGGACCTGCGGGGGGAGGAGCCCCGGGCCCTGCTCCTGCGGCGGCGCAAGCCGCCGGCGGGCCTGTGGGAGAACCCCGGCGGGATGCTCGAGGACGGGGAGGACTTCGCCGGGTGCGCCCGGCGTGAGACCCTGGAGGAGACGGGGGTCGAGGCCGAGCCCGAGGCCCCCTGGTGGGCCAGGGTGGAGCCCTGGCGGGGTCCGGACGACCCGGAGCTCTACGCGGGGGTGGGGTTCGTGGCCCGCCACCCCGGCGGGGAGGTGAGGATCGAGGAGGCGGCCCACGACGCCTGCCGGTGGGTCACCGAGGCGGAGTGGCGCGCCCTCCCCACCTGGTACACCCCCGAGGAGTCGGACGCGCTGTGGCGCACGGTGCGGGAGCTCTGCGGGGGGCGGGCGTGAGGGAGCTCGACGTCGTCCGGGCCATCGGCGGCCTCCTCCCCCCGGCGCCGGGGGAGGTGCTGGTCCCGGTGGGCGACGACTGCGCCGCGGTCCGGCTCGGAGGGACGGTGTGGGTGGCGGCGGCGGACATGCTGGTGGAGGGCCACCACTTTCTCGGCGGGCTCGCCGCCCCGGAGGACGTCGGGTACAAGGCCGTGGCGGTCAACGTCTCCGACGTGGCCGCGATGGGGGGTGTGCCGCGCTTCGTGCTCTGCTCCGGCGGGGCGCCGGAGGCGGAGGCGGTGCTCCGCTGCTTCCGGGGGGTGGCGGAGGCCTGCGCGGCCTTCGGGGCCTACCCGCTGGGCGGGGACACCACCCGGGCCGGGGCCCTGACGGTGGACGTGGCGATCCTGGGGGAGGTGCCCGGGGGGCGGCCGGTGCTGCGCTCCGGGGCGGTCCCCGGCGACCTGCTCGCGGTGACGGGGGAGCTGGGGGCCGCGGCGGCCGGGCTGCTGGCCCTCCGCAGGGGCGAGGGGGGTTTCGGGCGGCTCGTGGGGAGGCACCTGCGCCCCGAGCCCCGGGTGCGCGAGGGGCTCGAGGCCGCGCTGCTGGGGGCGCACGCCATGATCGACCTCTCCGACGGGCTGGCCACCGACGCCGGGCACCTGTGCGAGCGGAGCGGGGTGGGCTGCCGGATAGACCTCCGCCGCCTCCCCATCTCGGGGGAGGTGCGGCGGCTCGCGGAGGCCGCCGGGGAGGACGCGGAGGTGCTGGCCGCGACCGGCGGGGAGGACTACGAGCTGCTGGTCGCCGCCCCGGAGGGGACGCTGCGGGAGCTGGCCCGCCGCCTCTCCGTCCCCCTCACCGTCGTCGGGGAGGTGGTGGAGGGCGGGGGGGTCTCCTTCCACCGCGGGGGCGAGCCCGTGGAGGGGCTCGCCGGCTGGGACCACTTCCGGGCGTAGGGCGGGGCCTCTCCGGGTACCAAGGGGGTTGCGGAGGAGCGGAAGGAGAGAAAGGAGGGGCGCGATGCCCTACGAGAAGATCGGCGACCTGCCCGACAGCGTGCGGAACAACCTCCCCCGCCACGCGCAGGAGATCTACAAGGAGGCCTTCAACTCCGCCGAGGAGCAGTACGGGGAGGAGAGCCGGGCCCACCGGGTGGCCTGGAGCGCCGTCGAGCAGAAGTACGAGAAGAACGAGAGGGGCGAGTGGGTGGAGAAGAAGGGGGGCTAGCCCTCCCCGCTACACCGGCCAGCCCTCCAGGGTCCAGCCCATGTTCCAGAACATCCACTCGTAGCGGCTGGTGGTCACGAAGGCCTCGGTGGCGGCGGCCCGCTGGTCCGGGTTCAGGCCGGCGCAGGCCCGGTCCGTGAGCTCCAGGACCGCCCGCACCAGCTCGTTGAACTCCTCGCCGCCGTAGGTGTCGATCCAGCGCGCGTACAGCTCGTCGGGCGAGCCGCGCTCCAGCAGGGCCCGACCGACCTCGGCGTAGATCCAGTAGCACGGCAGCACCGCCCCGAGCACCTCGTGGTAGTCGCCCAGGGAGGCCACCCGCAGCAGGTAGCTGGTGTAGGCCAGGTTGGTCGGGGCCATCGGGGTGCGCCGGACCTCCTCCTCCGTGATCCCGAAGTCCCTGAAGAAGCTCTCGTGCAGGCTGCGCTCGACCTTTATGGCCCCCACCGCGTGCTCGTCGAACATCACCAGCGCGCCCTCGTCCGGCGAGCGGACCCCGGCGAGGCTCAGCGCCCGCGCGTAGTCGCGCAGGTAGAGGGCGTCCTGGACCACGTAGTGCCGGAAGCGGTCCCGGGGGAGGCTGCCGTCGGTGAGCCCCCGGATAAAGGGGTGGTCGAGGATGGCGGCGTAGATCCCCTCTATGGACCGCCAGAGCTCTCCGGTGAAGCCGGCCTCGGACACGAAAGCCCCCTCTCCTTCCCTTCCGCCGCGTCTCTGCTGCACTTCATGCAACATTTTACGGAACGCATGTACCGTGGCAAGGGAGGAATGGGTTCGTTTCTGCCGCCGTTCGAGCGTGGCATGCCAGACGGCGCCCGCCGTGAGGCGTTCTTCTGCGGCTTTCTGTCCGCCGGGCGCGTGAGGGTGGCGGTTCCCGGCGGGAGAGGGCGGGGGGGGAGGGCTCCTGTGCCCCCGGTCCTGAGGACCGGGGACGAGCTGGACCGGGTGCTCGAGCGCGTCCTCACGCACGCGCTCAGGATGCTCGGGGCCTCCCACGGCTACATCCACCTCGCCGACTCCCCCGGCGGGGAGGAGCTGCGGATGCGGGTGGCCGCCGGGCACTTCGCCCGGTTCCGGGGCACCCGGCTGCGGCCCGGCGAGGGCGTGGGGGGGACGGTGTGGAAGACCGGCAGGGCGCTCGTCGTCGAGGACTACGACGCCTGGGCCGGCCGCCGCAGGGACGTGGAGCCGGGGCTTCTCGGCTCCGTGATGGGCGCCCCGCTCCGTTCCGGCGGCCAGACCGTGGGGGTCATCTCGGTCGCCCGCCCCGAGGGGGGCTTCGGGGAGCGGGAGCTGCAGGTGCTGGTGGAGTGCGCCGAGCTCGCCGCCGTGGCGCTCGAGAACGCCCGGCTCTACGCCGAGGCCCGCGAGGAGCTTGCGGCGCGCCGCCGGGCGGAGGAGGCGCTCCGCCGCAGCGAGGCCCGGCTGCGGGCCGTGGTGGCGGGTTCGCCGGTCACCATGTTCGCGCTGGACCCCTCCGGCGTCTTCACGCTCGCCGAGGGGCGCGGGCTGGAGAGGATGGGCCTGCTGCCCGAGGAGGTGGTCGGCCGCTCGGCCTTCGAGGTCATCGGGGGCGACCCGCGGCTCGCGGCGGACCTGCGGCGGGCCCTCGCCGGGGAGTGCCTCGCCTCGGTCGCGGAGTTCGGCGAGGTCGTTCTCGAGTTGCACCTCTCGCCGCTCCTGCGGGAGGGGCGGGTGGAGGGCGTCATCGGGGTGGCCACCGACGTCACCGGGCGGGTGGCGGCCGAGCGGCGGCTCAGGGAGTCCGAGTCCGAGCTGCGGGCGGTCTTCGCGGCGATGACCGACGCGGTGCTGGTGCTCGACCGGGAGGGGCGCTACCTGAGGGTCTCCTCCGCGGACCCCTCGCTGCTGTACGCGCCGGCCGAGGGCAGCGTCGGCAAGACCGTGCACGAGGTGCTCCCCAGGGAGCAGGCCCGGCTGTTTATGGACGCGATCCGGCGGGCCCTGGAGGGCGGGCGGACCATCGGCGTGGAGTACGAGCTGCCCACCGGGGGCCGGAGCCGGTGGTTCTCGGCGCGGGTCTCCCCGATGCCCGGGGGGCGGGTGGTGTGGGTGGCCCGCGACATAACCGAGAGAAGGGAGGCCGAGCGGCGGCTCAGGGAGAGCGAGGAGCGCTTCAGGGTGCTCGCGGACGCCGCGCTGGAGGGGCTCGTCATCAGCGAGCGCGGCAGGATCCTGGAGGTCAACCGGGCCTACACCGAGATTCTGGGCTACGAGCCGGAGGAGGTCGTCGGCGCCCCCGTGCTGGGGAGGGTCGTCCCCGAGCACAGGGAGATAGCCCGGCGCAGGATAGCGGCGGGCTACGACCGCCCCTACGAGGTGGAGGCGGTGAGGAAGGACGGCCGGCGGGTGCACCTGGAGATCCGGGGCCGGCAGGCCACCTACCGCGGGCGGCGGGTGCGGATAACCGCCATGCGCGACGTCACCGAGCGCAAGCGGGCGGAGCGGGAGCTCAGGGAGGCCCAGGAGCAGTACCGCCGGCTCGTGGAGCAGCTGCCCGCCGTCGTCTACATAGACCGGCTGGACGAAACCAGCTCCAACGTCTACAGCAGCCCGCAGACCGAGAAGATCTTCGGCTACTCGCCGCAGGAGTGGGCCTCGGACCCGGAGATGTTCCCGAGGGTGCTGCACCCGGCCGACCGGGAGAGCGTCCTGGCCGCCCACGCCCGGGCCAACGCGCGCGGCGAGCCGCTGGAGCTGGAGTACCGGCTCATCGCCAGGGACGGGCGGGTGGTGTGGGTGCGGGACAGCTCCATCGTCCTCAGGGACGCCGAGGGGAACCCCAGGTGGCGCCAGGGGCTCATGGTGGACATCACCGAGCAGAAGAACCTGGAGGCCCGGCTCGTGCACCTGGCCTTCCACGATCCGCTCACCGGCCTGCCCAACCGGGCGCTGTTCATGGACCGGCTGGAGCACGCCCTGGCGCGCGCGGGCCGCAGCGGGGACGTGCTGGCGGTGCTGTTCATCGACCTGGACAACTTCAAGTTCGTCAACGACTCGCTGGGGCACGAGGCGGGGGACCGGCTGCTCGCCCTGGTGGCCCGCCGCCTGAGCGGGGCGACCCGGCCGGGGGACACGGTGGCCCGTCTCGGGGGCGACGAGTTCACCGTGCTGCTGGAGGGGATAGCGGACGGCGGCGAGGCCGCCCGCGTCGCCGGGCGGGTCGCGGAGGTGCTGCGCGAGCCCTTCCGGGTGGCGGGCCGGGAGCTGTTCGTGAGCGCGAGCGTGGGGATCTCGGTGAGCACCGCGGGCTCCGGGAGCGTGGAGGAGCTGATGCGCGGGGCGGACCTGGCGATGTACGAGGCCAAGCGGGAGGGGAAGGACCGCTACCGGGTCTTCGACTTCGGGATGAGCCGCACCGCCCACGACCGGCTGCGGCTGGAGAACGACCTGCGGCGGGCCGTGGGGAGGGACGAGCTGCGTCTGTACTACCAGCCGGTGGTGCGTCTCGGGGACGGCCGGGTGGTGGCTTTCGAGGCCCTCCTGCGCTGGGAGCACCCCCGGCGGGGGATCCTCCTCCCCGACCGCTTCGTCCCGCTGGCGGAGGAGACCGGGATGATCGTGGGGATCGGGCGCCGGGTGCTGGAGCTGGCGTGCTCCCGGGCGGCCGGGTGGCGGAGGCAGGAACCCTCTCTGGCGGTGAGCGTGAACATCTCGGCCCGGCAGCTGGTGCGCCCGGACTTCGTGGAGGAGGTGGGGCGCATCCTGCAGCGGACGGGGCTCGAGCCCGAGGGCCTGGTGCTGGAGGTGACGGAGAGCGCGGCGATGGACGAGCCGGGGGAGGCGGCGCGGGCGCTGCAGCGGCTCAGGGAGCGGGGGGTTCGCCTGGCTCTGGACGACTTCGGCACCGGCTACTCCTCGCTCTCCTACCTCAGGCGGCTGCCGGTCTGCTTTCTGAAGATAGACCGGTCGTTCGTCGAGGGGCTCGGCGGGGACTCCGGCAGCGGGGTGCTCGTCGGGGGCGTGATCGCGCTCTCCCGCGAGCTGGGCTTCGAGCCGGTGGCCGAGGGGATCGAGACGCCCGGCCAGCTGGAGCGGCTGCTGGAGCTGGGCTGCGAGCTGGGGCAGGGCTACTACTTCGCCTCCCCGATGCCGGAGGGGGCGGCCGGGGAGCTGGTGCGCAGCGGGGCCCGGCTCGGAGCGGGGTCTACCCTTCTTGCCGCCCGGAGGCGCGGGGCAGATAGACGGTGAAGGTGGACCCCTCGCCGGGGACGCTCTCCACGGTGACCCTCCCCCCGTGGTTCTCTGCCACGTGCTTTACGATGGAGAGCCCGAGCCCCGTCCCCCCGGTGGCCTTGGAGCGGGCCTTGTCCACCCGGTAGAAGCGCTCGAAGATGCGCGGCAGCTTGTCCGGGGGGATGCCGATGCCGGTGTCCGAGACCCGGATAAAGACCTCCCCGTTCGCGCAGCCCCCGGTGACCTCCACCCTGCCCCCCGGCTGGGTGTACTTCACGGCGTTGTCCACGAGGTTGGTGAGCATGGAGGCGAGCTGGGTCTCATCACCGCGCACGGTGTACTCCGAGGCGCGCCCGAACCGCTTCCAGCGCAGCTCTATGCCCTTCTCGCGGGCGACCCGCCGCATCCGGGCCAGCACCGACATCACGACCCCGCGCAGGTCCACAATCTCCGGGTACTCGCTGCGCTCCTCGCTCTCCAGCCGGGCGAGGTCCAGGAGGTCGGTGATGAGCCGGGCCAGCCGCTCGGTCTCCTTTCTGAGCTGGGCGGCGAAGAGCCGGGCCTGCTCGGGGTCCTCCTCTATGGCCTGCTCCAGGCTCTCGGCGAGGAGCTTGAGGCTGGTGGCGGGGGTCTTGAGCTCGTGGGAGACGTTGGCCACGAAGTCCCGCCGGATCCTGTTTACGCGCTCGAGCTCGCCCGAGTCCACGTAGCCCTGGCGGCGGGCGCTCCCCCTCTCCAGGGCCATCGCTACTCCGGCGGGGGCGTTGCCACCCTCTCCCGGCGCGGTACGGGCTCGAACCGGTAGCCGAGGCCGCGGGCGGTGTGGATGTAGTCGTAGGCGCTCTTTTTCTCCAGGGCGGCCCGGATGCGCCGGATGTGCACGTCTATGGTGCGCGAGGAGCCCACCCCGGCGTGCCCCCAGACCTCCTTGGCCAGCTCCTCCCGGCTCTTGAGCTCCCCGGGGTCCGAGGCCAGGGCGGCCAGAAGCTCGAACTCCTTGAGGCGGAGGCTCAGCGGCTCGCCGCCGACCTTCGCCACGAAGTTCTTCGTGTCCAGAGAGAGGTCCCCGGCCTCCAGGACCCTCCCCCGGTGGCCGGCGTCGCTGCGCTTGAGGTGCGCGTGGATCCGGGCCACCAGCTCCTTCATCCCGAAGGGCTTGGTAACGTAGTCGTCGGCCCCGGCCTCGAAGCCGCGCACCTTGTCCTCCTCGGCGTCCTTGGCGGTGATCATGATGATCACCACGTCCTCGTCCTCTTCCCTTATCCGCTGGCAGACCCGGATGCCGGACTCGCCGGGCAGCATGATGTCCAGCAGGATGAGGTCGGGGCGCAGCTTGCGGGCCATCCGCAACCCCTCGGCCGCCGTGGTGGCCCGGCTGACCTCGAAGCCCTGGCGCGCGAGGTTGTAGGCCAGGGTGCCCATGATGACCTCGTCGTCCTCGACTATCAGGATCTCCGCCTGGGTCGCCGCCAAGTGTCCTGCCCTCCTGAAGCTTCGCCCGGTCGAGCGCAAGTATAAACCGGGCATGTGGAGGCTTCATGTATTTAACGTACTTTTAACCGCCGCCGGCGTTGGAAGGGGCTCCCGCCCCTCGGCTAAAATCCGGTGGATGTCCGGGGCGGCGGAGAAGGGCCTGAGGATGACGGTGCGGACGGTGAGGGTGCGCACGCGGCGCACCTTCGCCATCGCCCGCGGCGCGGCCGACGTCTTCGAGCGGGTGGTGCTGGAGGTGAGCGCGGGCGGCCACTCGGGTTTGGGGGAGGCGGCCCCCACCCGCTACTACGGGCAGGACGCGCCCTCCGTGGCGGCGGCGCTGCGGGAGGCGGAGGTCCCGGACCCCTGGGACATAGAGGGGGCCCTGGCCCTGAACGAGCGGCTGCCCCCCTCGGGCCTCTCGGCGCTCGACGCCGCCCTGCACGACCTGGCCGCCAGGAGGCTCGGGGTGCCCGTCTACCGGCTCCTGGGCCTCGGGCGCCCGGAGCCCGAGAGCGCCTACACCCTCCCCATAGCGGACCTCGAGACCACGGTGGCGGAGGCGGAACGGCTGCGGGGTTTCCCCGTCCTGAAGGTGAAGGTGGGCGGACCGGGGGATCTGGAGACGGTCCGGGCGGTGGCGGGGGTCTCCCGGGCGGCCCTGTGGGTCGACGCCAACGAGGCCTTCTCGCCGGAGGAGGCGCCGGAGGCGGCGGCCGAGCTGCGGGCGATGGGGGTGCGCATGATCGAGCAGCCCGTCCCGGCCTCCGCCGGGCCCGGGGCGCTGCGCAGGGTGAAGGAGGCCGCCGACCCCGTGCCCGTGATCGCCGACGAGAGCGCGCTCACCGCCTCGGACGTCCCGCCTCTGGCCGGGTGCGTGAGCGGGGTGAACGTGAAGCTCGCCAAGTGCGGCGGCATCCGGCGGGCGCTGCGGATGCTCCACGCGGCGCGGGCGCACGGGATGCTGGCCATGCTCGGTTGCATGGTGGAGACCTCGCTCGGGATCGCCGCGGCGGCGCACATCTCGGGGCTCTTCGACCTGGTGGACCTGGACGGGGCCGCGCTGCTCGCCGACGACCCCTTCCGGGGGCCCCGCTTCGACCGGGGGCGCATCCGCCTCCCCGAGGGGCCGGGGCTGGGGGTGGAGGGGCGGTGATGCGGCGGGAGGCATCCCGGCCCCGGCGCTACGCCATCCTCGCCGACGGGTGGTTCGCCAACCGACACGCCAAGACCGCCCACGGCCTGCTCCGCTACGGCCGCGACGAGGTCGTCTGCGTCATAGACTCCTCGCTCGCCGGCCGCCGGGTGCTGGAGGTCATGCCCCAGCTGGGGCGGGACGCCCCCATCGTGGGCTCCGTGCGGGAGGCGCTGGAGCTCGGCCCGACCTCGGTCTTGGTCGGCCTCGCCCCCGCGGGCGGGCGGCTGCCGGAAGACTGGATGCGCTCCCTGCGCGCCGCCTCGGACGCCGGGCTCGAGATCGTCAGCGGGCTGCACGAGCGCCTGGCCCCGCGCTTTCCCGGACGCCCCGTCTGGGACGTCCGGGAGCCCCCGGAGGGGATACCGCTGTTCTCCGGCGAGGCCTTCGGGGTGGAGCCCAGGGTGGTCCTCACGGTGGGCACCGACTCGGCCATCGGCAAGATGACCGCCACCCTCGAGCTCGAGCGGGCCGCCCGCGCGTCGGGCCTGCGGGCCGAGTTCGCCGCCACCGGCCAGACCGGCGTGGTGATAGCGGGCTGGGGGGTCTGCGTGGACGCCGTGGTCGCGGACTTCGCCGCCGGGGCCGCCGAGCAGCTCGTCCTGGAGGCCGCCCGCTCCTCGCCCGACCTGATCCTGGTCGAGGGGCAGGGGGCCCTGGGGCACCCGGCCTACTCGGGGGTGACCCTCTCCCTGCTGCACGGCTCCTGCCCCGACTGCCTGGTCCTCTGCACCGCCCCGGAGGGCGAGGTCTTCGCCGGCGTCCCCCGCCCCTCCCCCTCCCGCGCGGCCCGGCTCTACGAGGAGGTGGCCTCCCTCGTCAAGCCCGCCCCCGTCGTCGCCGTAAGCGCCAACACCCGCGGCCTCGCCGACGCCGAGGCGGCAGAGTACGTGGCCGCCGTCTCCGAGGAGACCGGCCTCCCCGCGGCGGACCCCTTCCGCACCTCCGCCGACCCGATCCTCGAGGCCGTCCTGCGGGTCCCCAAGACCCGTGCCCGGGTTGCATGAAACCCATACAACACGTAGGCTGTATGGCAGGCGCACGGTCCCTCGGCAGGAAGGAGCTGGCATGACGGAGAGCGCCCAGACCCCCATGAAGACCGCGGTGCGGGACGCCATAGAGGAGCAGGTGGGGCGAGAGTTCTACGCCGCCTACCTGTACCTCTCCATGGCCGGCTCGTTCGAGGTCGCCAACCTCCCGGGGTTCGCGCACTGGATGCGCGAGCAGAGCAAAGAAGAGCTGGAGCACGCGATGAAGTTCTTCGACTTCCTGCTGGACAGGGGCGAGCGGGTGCAGCTTCCCGCCCTGGACTCGCCGCCGGCCGCCTTCCGCTCCCCGCTGGACGCCTTCGAGCAGGCCCTCGAGCACGAGAAGCGGGTCACCGCCAGCATCCACTCCATCTACGACCTCGCCGTGCGGGAGGGGGACTACCCGGCGCAGGTGCTCCTGAACTGGTTCGTGGAGGAGCAGGTGGAGGAGGAGAAGGTCACCTCCGAGGCCGTCGAGCGCCTCAGGATGGCCGGCGAGGACAACGCCGCCATCCTCATGCTCGACGCCGAGATGGGCCGGAGGTAGCCCCCGCCCGTATCCCGGTTGCGAACGGAGGGCCGGGAGGCTAGGATATGTCCGTTGTTGTTGCAAATGGTTCCCAGAAAAAAGGGGCATCCGGCGGGGGTGCGGGAGGCGTGAGGCCCGGGCGGCTCGGGGAGGTGGTTCTCGCCCGCCGCGACACGCGGGCGTGCGTCGTGCGCGGCTGCGACGGGCTGGTGCGGCTGTTCTGGGGGCCGGTTGCGGTGGGGATGAGCCAGGCGGAGTTCGTGGGGCTCGCGGGGATGCTCTCTGTGGCGGCGGGCCGGGAGGTGCGGTGCGGGGAGCTGGCGCGCTGCGGGTGCGGGTCGGTGTCCCGGTGCGCGATGGGGCAGGTTTCGCTCTCGCACCGCGACCTTACGCTGTGGTTCTCGCCGCGGGAGTTCGAGGAGTTCGCCGGGCTCGTCCTGGCGGCCCGCCGGGCGCTGGCCGACGCCCCGCCGCTGCCGCCGCTGGGCGTGCCCTGGAGGGGGGAGCCCGCCGGCGGCTGCCGCAGGAACTAGCGCGTAAAACATGCGTTAAAAGGCATCCCATGCGGCTTGCGGGGATGGCGGTATGCTAGAATTTGCGCCGTGGGGCGTTGTTTGACCCTCAATGCCAGCTACGAGCCCGTGGCGCTGGTTCCGGTCAAGCGGGCCATCGTTCTGGTTGTCACCGAGAAGGCCGAGATCGTCGAGGCCAACCTTGAGCGGCGCTTCCGCTCCGAGAAGGCCGAGTACCCCTACCCGCTCGTCATCCGGCTCGTGAAGTACGTCGAGATCCCGCGGCGGCTGCGGCGGCACGTCACCAACACCATCCTCTTCGCCCGCGACGGCTACCGCTGCCAGTACTGTGGGCGGCACAAGAGCGAGCTGGGCCGGCGGGAGTGCCTGACCCGGGACCACGTCAAGCCCCTCTCGCGCGGCGGGGGCAACAGCTGGGACAACGTGGTCACCGCCTGCACGCGGTGCAACGCCCGCAAGGGCGACCGGCTCCCGATGGAGTGCGGGATGTACCCCAGGAGCACCCCCAAGGAGCCGCGCTACGTGGTGATGGTGTGGTACTCGCGGGGGCTCAACGAGATCCAACGCCGCTACGTCGAGCAGTTCTACGGCGAGCCGCTCGCCGGGGAGGCCACCGCCTGAGGGGCCTGCGGGGGTGGTTTGACCCCTTGCTATAATCTGCTCTGTCGCACCCGTCATCGGGGGCGAACGCGCCTTTTGCGAGGTTAGGGAGCTCTAGGTGGACTACAGCGGCCTCTCCGAGAGGGCAGGAAGGATCATCGGCAACGTCGAGCGGGCCGTCTCGGGCAAGCGGGACGAGATACTCCTCACGCTGGTGGCCATGCTTGCCGGGGGGCACGTCCTGATCGAGGACGTCCCCGGGGTGGGCAAGACGCTTCTGGCCAAGTCCCTGGCCCGCTCCCTGCGCGCCGAGTTCCGCAGGATACAGTTCACGCCGGACCTGCTGCCCTCCGACGTCACAGGGCTCAACGTCTACAACCAGGCCGAGGAGCGGTTCGAGTTCTGGGCCGGTCCCGTGTTCGCCAACGTGGTGCTGGCCGACGAGATCAACCGCGCCTCGCCCAAGACCCAGAGCGCGCTGCTCGAGGCGATGGAGGAGGGCTCGGTGACGGTGGACGGGGAGACCCGGCGGCTTGCGCGTCCCTTCTGCGTCATCGCCACCCAGAACCCCATCGAGCACGAGGGCACCTACCCGCTGCCCCACGCCGAGCTGGACCGCTTCATGATCAGGATGGAGCTCGGCTATCCCGACGGGGAGGCGGAGGTGGGCCTGCTGCGCCTCTCGCGCGACCCGGCCTCCGAGCTCTCGCCGGTGGTCGGGCTGGAGGAGTTCGTGCGGATGCAGCGGATGGCGGAGGAGGTGCACGCGAGCGAGGCCGTCCTGCGCTACGTCGTCTCCGTCACCGCCGCCACCCGCGAGCACGGGGAGGTGGCGCTCGGGGCCTCGCCGCGGGCCAGCCGCATGCTGCTCGCCGCGGCCAAGGCGCGGGCGGCGGTCTCCGGGCGCTCCTACTGCACCCCCGACGACGTCAAGGCGCTGGCCCCGGCGGTGCTGGCGCACAGGATCATCCTCTCCACCGCCTCCCGCGGCTCCGGCAACGGCTTCGGCTCCGACGGGGTGGCCGGGGAGATCGTCCGGGAGATACTCTCCTCGGTGCCGGTGACCGAGGCGGTCTAGTGCTGCGGGGGTTCGCCTTCCGGCCCACCTCCCGGGGCTGGCAGGCCCTCGCCGCCGGGGCGGCGGTGCTCGCGGTCGCCCGCCTCGTAGGCACCACGCAGCTTCACCAGCTGGCCTACCTGCTCCTCCTGCTCGTCGCCGCCGCGCTCGCGCTCGGTGCGGCGGGCTTAGCGGGGCTGGGCTTCGAGCGGCGCCTTCCTGAGGGGGGCAGGATCACGGCCGGCCGCCCCGCCGGGGTGGAGCTCGTGCTCCACAACCGCTCCCGCCTGCTGTGGACCTCCCGGCTCGAGGTCGAGGATGTGCTCGCCCGCCGGGAGAGCGCCGCCCTGCCGCCGCTTCCCCCCGGCCGGAGGCGGCGGGCGCGCCTCTCCGCGACCTTCCCCCGCCGGGGCGTCTACCGGCTCGGGCCCGCCGTCGTCCGCGGCGTCGACCCCTTCGGGCTGCTCGTCTTCTCGCGCGCCTTTCGGGGGGAGGACGAGGTCGTGGTCTACCCGCGGGTGCACCCGCTGCGGGGCTTCCCCGTCCGCGGCGGGGAGGCGCAGGCCGGGAGCCGGGGCTCCCGCGGCAGGCGCGGCGAGGAGTTCGCCGGGCTGAGGGAGTACCGGCGCGGCGACGACCGGCGGCACATCCACTGGAAGAGCCTGGCCAGGACCGGGGAGCTCTTCGTGAAGGAGTTCGCGCTGCACGCCCCCCGGAGCTACACGGTCGCGCTCGACCTGCGGCGCGGCGGCTTCAGGAGCCTGGAGGCGGCGGTGGAGGACGCCGTCTCGGCGGCCGCCTCCATCCTCGCCCACTTGAGGGAGGAGGGGCTCGGCTTCCGCCTGCTGTGCACGGACCGGGCCGGCTCGGGCACGGAGGCCGGGGAGGGCCACGCGGCCTACTGGGAGGCCATGAGGGTCCTCGCCGGGGTGCGGGCCGACGGGGAGGCGGGGCTCGGGGAGGCGCTGGACGGGGAGGACCGGGGCTCGTTCGGGGACGGGGTCATCCTCGTCTGCCGCCGCGAGGAGGAGGGGCTGCGGGCGCGCGTCCGGCGGCTCAGGGAGGCGGGGCTGGCCGTGGTGGCCGTCCTCGTCGCCGAGCACACCTACCGCGGCGGGGCCGCCCAGCCCGGGCCCGAGGCCCGCTTCTCGAGCTTCGCCTCGGGGCTCGAGGCCGCCGGGGCCCGGGTGCTCGTGGTGCGCCACCCGGAGGGCGTCGCCGGGCTCGGCGGCGGGCCGGCGCGGGGGGCCGTATGACGGCGGGGCGCGCTCCCGGGCTCTGGGTTCGCCTCTGGCTGTACGCGGCGGGGCTCGCGACCGGCTCGGCGTTCTGCGTGCTGTTCACCGGGGAGGTCTCCCCCGACTACGGGGCGCGCTTCGACCCCGGCTCGCTGGCGGCCCTCTCCGGCTACAGCGCCTTCTGGGTGATGCTCGGGGCGGCCGCGTGCGCCCTGCTCGCGGGCTCCGCGGGGAGGGCGCGCTTCCTGGTCGCGCCGCCGGCGGCCGCCCTGTACGCCCTCGTCGCCGCCTACGGGCCGCCGCCGCTCTCCCCCGGGGGCTGGGAGGCTCTCCTGCAGGAGGTGCGTACGGACCTCTACGCCGCGGCCGGCACCATGTACACCCAGCCCGTGCCCTACGACCTCTCGCCGGGCGTTCTGTTCGCCGTCGTCCCCATGGCGATGGTGGTGGTCTCCTTCGCCGCCTCCGCCACCCTCTACGAGCGCTCGCCGGTCGTCTCGGTGGCGACCCTCGGGCTCACCATAGGGGTGATAAGCACCGTGAGCTTCGAGGACGGGGTGGGGCCCTTCTTCGCCGCCTTTCTCGCCGGGGCGTTGGGGATGCTGCTCGCCTCCTCCGGCGCGGGGCGGGGGCTGCTGCCTTTGGGGGCGGCGGCGGGGGCCGCGGTGGCGGCCCTCGTGCTCCTCCTCCCGCGCGCGCCGCTCGCCGAGTACACCGTGAGCTCCGGCGCCATAGACTGGACCAGGATCGGGGCCGGGGACACCTCCCGGCTCGGGGTGCAGGCCGACGTGGGGGACTACCTCACCACCGGCCGGGAGGCCGAGCTTCTGCGCATCCGCTCCGAGGAGCCGCTCTTCTGGCGGGGCGGGACCCTCGACCACTTCGACGGGGTGCGGTGGTCGAGCACCGTGCGGCCCGGCGAGGACGACGGCTACGAGGTCGCCCCCGGGGTGCAGACCCGGCTGGTGGTGCAGAGCGTGCAGGTCTTGAACGCCCGCACAGAGCTGGTCTTCGGGGGGTACAGGGTAGTGAAGACCTCGCTGCCCGACGGCTACGTGGAGCAGCTCCCCGACGGCTCGTGGGTCGCCTCGGAGCCCTTCGAGGAGGGCGACTACTACAGGGTGCTCTCCGCCGTGCCCCAGCCCACCGCCGCCCAGCTGGCCACCGCCGGCACCGACTACCCGCCGTACGTCCGGGAGAAGTTCCTGCAGCTGCCGGAGGACACCCCCGGGGTGGTGGGCGAGACCGCCCGCAGGATACAGCGCCGCTACGACCCCTCCAACCCCTACGAGGCCGCCCGGGCGGTGGAGCGCTACCTGCTCTACGACGGCGGCTTCGTCTACAACCTCGACGTCAGCTACCGGCGGGCCGACAGGGCCATAGAGGAGTTCCTCGGCGACGGGCGGGAGGGGTTCTGCACCCAGTTCGCCACCTCCATGGCGCTCATCCTGCGCGAGATGGGCATCCCCACCCGGGTGGTGTACGGGGCCACCACCGGCGAGCGGGTCGGGGAGGACGAGTACGTGGTCACCGGGAGCAACATGCACACCTGGGTCGAGGTCTTCTTCCCCGGCGTGGGCTGGTACCCCTTCGACCCCACCCCGGGCTTCGGGCTCCCGCAGGCCATGGAGGCCAACGCGCCGCGGGCCCCCGCCGGGCCGGCCGGCAGCCCGATACCGGAGAACCCCGCGCTGCGGCCCGGGGACCTCTCCCGGAGCCCCGAGCCCTCCGAGGCCCCCCTCCCCGGGGAGCCCGCCGGCGGCGAGCGGGCGGGCGCCGCGCAGAAGGAGGCGGGCGGGGAGGGGCTTCCGGTCTGGCCGCTGGCGGTTGCGGGGGCCCTCTCGCTCCTGGCCCTCCCGCCGCTCCTCAAGCGGGCGCTGCTCGCCCGGGGCCGGCCCGCCGGCCTCTACAGGGACCTCTGCGGGCGCCTGCGCGACGCGCTGCCGCCGGGCCGGGGCGCCCTCGCGGACTCCCCGGCGCTCACCGTGGAGGAGCGGCTGGGCCTGCTCTCGGGGGCGCTGGGGCTCGACGAGCGGCCCTTCCTGGAGTTCGCGCGCGCCTACTCCGAGCACCTGTACGCCGCGGGGGCCTCCCGGCGCCGGCTGCACGGGGCGTACCGGCGGGCCCTGCGGGAGTACGGGCGGCTGCCCGGCTGGCGGCGGGCGTTCGCCGCGCTCAACCCGGCCTCGCTCCTGCTCCGCGCCCGGCGGGGGGCCGGGGCGGGGCGGGCCTCGCTGGCCAAGCGGGTCGGGCGCGCGCGTTGAACAGGGAGGGGGGCGGTGTAATAATCAGGGGGGACGGTGCAAGAGAGCGTAGCTGGCTAAGGCATTCCCGGGAGGTGCCGGTGGAACAGAAGCAGGCCATAGTTTCCATCACCGACAAGGCCGCGGAGAAGGTCCGCGCGCTGATGGAGCAGGAGGGCGAGGAGGATCTGGCGCTGCGCATAGGCGTGCGGCCCGGCGGCTGCTCCGGCTTCCAGTACTCCATCTACTTCGACGACGAGGTCGCCGAGGACGACGAGGTCTTCGAGACCAAGGGCGTGAAGATCCTGGTCGACGCCATGAGCGTGCCCTACCTGATGGGCAGCGAGTTCGACTGGCAGGAGAGCCTGATGGGCGCGGGCTTCGTGGTGAACAACCCGAACGTCCAGGGCTCCTGCGGCTGCGGCGGCTCCTTCACCTGCTAGCGGCCGGACGAGGGATCCAGCCTTCCGGGGGCCCGGGGCTTCTAGCCCCGGGCCCCTTCGCACCCCTCCAAGCGGGCGAGGGCGAGCATTATCGCGGCGACGCCGGTCGCGCTCACTATCTCGCCGGAGCGCACGAGGGGCATGAGCCCCTGCGGCGGCACGAGCACCAGCTCCAGCCGCTCGTGCTCGTCGGGGTCGGGCGGGGCGACCGGCTTTACCCCGCGGGCCAGGAAGAGGTGGGCCCAGTTGTTCTTCAGGCCGGGGGAGGAGGCGAGGCGGAGCATGTACTCCCACTCGCCGCCCCCGTAGCCCGTCTCCTCCAGGAGCTCCCTGCGGGCGGCCGCCTCCGGGGGCTCGCCGGGTTCTATCAGGCCGGCGGGGATGCAGAGCTCCATCTGGCGCAGCGGGGGGCGGTACTGGCGGACGAGGATCACCTGCCCCTCGCGGGTGAGGGGGAAGGCGAACACCGCGTTGGGGCGCTCCAGGATGTAGTAGGCGTCCTTCACCTCCCCGTCGGGGAGCCGCAGGCGCTCGGTCCGCAGGGAGAAGTAGGGGGTCTTGAGGATCCGCTCGGAGGAGAGAACCTCCCAGGAGGAGGAGCGGCGGCCGCTATCCGCCACGGTCTCCGGAGAGCACGGAGGGGAGCTGCTCGGCGAAGGCGCCGCGGGCCATGACCCGGCCGCACCCGGCCCTGCGGGCGGCCGCGGCGAGGTCCCCCCGGACGTGCGGTACGAAGCCCACCACCTCCACCCCCGCCAGTTCCTCGCCCGCCTCCTCGAGGAGCTCCAGCGGCCGGAAGCGGGGGGAGTCCAGGTCGAGGATCAGGAGGTCCGGCGGGGAGGAGCGCAGGGACTTTAGCAGGGCCTCCCGGCGCCGGGGGAACTCCGCCCGCAGGCCCAGGGCCTCGGCGGCCTTCTGGATCCTGCTCCGGAAGAGCAGGTCATCCACGGCCGCAAGGACCCTCTTCTCTCTGCCGGGCCTCTCCCGCGTCATCGCCCGCACATTCTAAACCACCGGCGTGCGGTATCCTAACCGGGTGAGAAAGCGTTGGATCGTGCTCCGCTCCGGGCTGGGGCACGCGGGCGAGGTGCTCTCCGGGTTCGCGCCGTTCTTCGCCCCCCGCAGGCGGGGGCTGGCGCTGGCCCTCGCGGTCCTGCTGGCGGAGACGGCGAGCAGCCTCGCCCAGCCCTGGCCCCTGGCGCTCGCCATAGACTACGTGATCGGGGACAAAGAGCCCCCGGCCGCGCTGCCGGGCTCTCTGGCGGGGGAGGACGCGATGCTCGCCGGTGTGGCGCTGCTCGTCGTGCTCGTCTTCACCGCCACCCGGACGGCCTCCGCCTTCCGGCGCTACCTGCTGCAGCGGCTCGGGCAGGAGACCGTCTTCGACCTGCGCGAGGCCCTCTACGCGAAGGTGCACGAGCTGGGGCTCGACTACCACGGGCGGCGCCGCACCGGGGACACCATAACCCGGGTCACCAGCGACGTGCGGGAGGTGCGCACCCTGCTGGTGGACTCGGTGGTCGAGGTGGCCTCCTCGCTCATGGTGCTCGCCGGGATGCTCGCGGTCATGCTCTGGCTCGACGCGGGGCTCACCCTGCTCGCGCTGCTCACCGTGCCCTTTCTCTTCGCCGCCGTGGTCCGCTACCGGTCGGCGCTCATCGAGCGGATGCGGGTGGTCCGGGCGCGGGAGGGGGCCATAGCCTCGGTCGCCCAGGAGGCCATAACCGGCATACGGGCGGTCAAGATCTTCGGCCGCGAGGAGGAGGAGAGGGGGCGCTTCCGGGAGGAGAGCGAAGAGTCGCTGCGGGCCAGCGTGGACGCCGCCCTCATAGAGGCCAGGTTCGGCACCGTGCTCGGGCTGGCGGGCGGTGCGGGGACGGCGCTGGTGGTCTACTTCGGCGTCCGGCAGGTGCTCGCGGGGGAGATGTCCGTCGGGGACCTCACCGTCTTCGTCTCCTACCTGGGCCTCTTTCTCTCCCCGCTGTGGGCCCTGAGCCGGCAGGCGAACCAGATCGGCAAGTCGCTGGTCTCGGGGGAGAGGATCGCGGAGCTCCTGCGCGCCGAGCCCGCCGTCCGCGACGCCCCGGACGCCCGCCCGGCCCCGCGCCTCGCCGGGCGGGTGGCCTTCGAGGAGGTGCGCTTCTCCTACGACGAGCGGGCGGGGGAGGTGCTGCGCGGGATGAGCTTCGAGGTGGAGCCCGGGAGCCGGGTGGCGCTCGTGGGGGCGAGCGGGGCGGGCAAGAGCACCGTCGCCAGCCTCATCGCCCGGCTGTACGACCCGCAGGGGGGCCGGGTGCTCGTCGACGGGCGGGACATCCGCCGGTTCACGCTCGCCTCGCTGCGCGCCCAGATCTCCTTCGTCCCCCAGGAGCCCATGCTCTTCCGGGGGACGGTGGCCGAGAACATAGCCTACGGGCGCCCCGGGGCCCGCCGGGAGGAGGTAGAGCGGGCCGCCCGGCTCGCCGGGGCCGACGGGTTCATCCGGCGGCTCCCGCGGGGCTACGACACGGTCATCGGCGAGCGGGGGGAGAGCCTCAGCGGGGGGCAGCGCCAGCGCGTCTCCATCGCCCGGGCGATGCTGCGGGAGAGCCCCATCCTGATCCTGGACGAGCCCCAGGCCGGGCTCGACGCCGGGTCCGCCGCGGCGGTGAGGGAGAGCTGGCGCGCGCTGAGCGAGGGACGCACCACCTTCGTCATCTCCCACGAGCTGCGACTGGCGCGGGACGTGGACCGTATACTGGTGATAGAGGACGGCCGGGTGGCCGAGTCCGGAACCCACGAGGAGCTGCTGGCCCTCGGGGGCTCCTACGCCCGGCTCTACGCGCTGCAGGAGAGGGGCACGTCCCCCGGGACCACAGGAAGGAGGAAGCGGTGAGAGAGCTGCTCGCGCTGTGCATCGTGCTGACGGCGGTGGCGGTCCTGATCTACCTGTCCTTCCTGTGATACAGGCGCTCTCGGTGCTCGGGGCGCTGATGATCCTCGGGGCCTACGCCGCGAACCAGCTGCGCTGGATCGGCCCGCAGGACGTCTCCTACGCCCTGATCAACACCCTCGGCGCCGGGCTGCTGTCCTTCGTGGCCGTCGTCGAGCGCCAGTGGGGCTTCCTGCTGCTCGAGGGGGTGTGGACGCTGGTGAGCCTGCTGGCGCTCCTCCGGCTGCTCGCGGACCGCAAGGGGGAGGGGCGTACCCCGGCGGGCGGCTGAGGGGCTACCCCTCCTCCCCCTCCTCCGGGGAGTCGGGGAGGTGGCGGGCCAGGAGCTGGGAGACCCGCGGCCCGTCCACGTCCTCCACCCGCAGCGCGTAGCCGTCCAGGACCACCTCGTCGCCCACCTCCGGCGCCCGGCCCAGCTGGCCGAGCACCAGCCCGCCGATGGTGTCGAAGTCCTCGCTCTCGAAGCCGGTGCCCAGCGCCTCGTTCACCACGCCTATCGGGATCCTGCCGTCTATCGAGTAGGAGCCGTCCGGCAGCCGGCTTATGGCGGGCTCCTCCTCGTCGAACTCGTCCCGGATCTCGCCGACGATCTCCTCCAGGATGTCCTCGATGGTGAACACCCCCTCGAAGGAGCCCCACTCGTCGATGACCACCGCCATCTGCATCTCCTTGTCCTGGAAGTCCTCCAGGATCTCGTCTATCGGGCGGTTCTCGGGGACGACGAGCACCTCGCGCAGCAGGTCGCGGGCGGTGATGTCGGCCTCGACCCCGCCGGCGGACTCCACCGCCCGCAGGACGTCCTTCGCATGGACCATGCCTATCACCCTGTCCGGCGCGTCGTCCTCGTAGACCGGGTAGCGGGTGTAGTTGCCCGCCGCGGCCACCGAGACGAGCTCCTTCAGGCCCATGCTCGCCGGAATCGAGACCACGTCCGGGCGGGGAACCATGATCTCGCGGGCCACCTTGTCGTTGAGCTCGAAGACCGCGTCGACCATCTCCTCCTCGTCCTCCTCGACCATCCCCTGCCGGGCGGACTGCCGCAGGAGGGTCCGGATCTCGTCTTCTGTGTGCGTCTCGTCCCCCTCGCGGGCCGGGGGGATGCCGAGCAGGCGGGTGAAGGCGTTGGCCGTGCCGTTGAACACCGCGGTGAGCGGGAGCAGCACGTAGTAGGCGAACTTCATGAACGGCGCGACGACGAGCGCGGTCCTCTCGGCCCTCTGGATGGCGATGCTCTTGGGGGCGAGCTCGCCGAAGACCACGTGCATGAAGGAGACCAGGCCGAAGGCCACCGGGAAGGAGACGGCGTGGATGACGGCCTCCGAGGGCTCAAGCACGGAGGTGAGGAGGGGCCTCACGATCACGTGGTCCACCACCGGCTCGGCCAGCGCGCCGAGCCCCAGGGAGGAGATGGTGATCCCGAGCTGGCAGACGGCCAGGTAGGCGTCCAGCTTGCCGGTCGCCTCCCTGACCAGCCCGGCCCCGAAGCGCCGCTCCTCCTCCAGCCGGTCTATCTGGGTGGGCCGGATCTTGACGAAGGAGAACTCGGCGGCCACGAAGAGCCCGTTGAGGGCGACCAGCACGAGCGCGGCCAGTATCCTGAGGATGGGGAGGATCAGCTCTTCCAGGGCCGCTCCTCGCTATGGGAGACCTTGCGGGCGCGCCCTGCCTCGCAGGGCGCGCTGGTACTCGATGTCTCGCTGCGGCTCATCCCGTATCACCGCTGACGATATACCATCCGGCCCGCTTTGACAAACCCTCTCCCTAGTAGAGCAGGCGCTTGTCCAGCACGTTGATCAGCTCCTCCCCGGCCAGGTAGCGCCGCAGGTTCTCGCAGAAGAGCCCCACGAGCTTCTCCTCCATGAGCCGGGGCACGTTGTCCGTGGAGTGGGGGCTTATGATGACGTTCTCCAGCTCCCAGAGGGGGCTCTCCCGCGGGAGCGGCTCGGTCTCGAAGACGTCCAGCGCCGCCCCGGAGAGGCGGCCGCTCCGGAGCGCCCGCACGAGCGCCGCCTCGTCCACCACCGCCCCGCGCCCCACGTTGGCGAAGTAGGCCCCGGGCTTGATGGCGGCTATGGTCTCCTCGTCGAACAGTCGCTCCGTCTCCGGGGTGTGGGGGAGGGTGAGCGCCACGTAGTCGGCGCCGGAGAGCGCCGCGCGCAGCTTCCCGACCGGGAGCAGCTCGTCGGCGTGCTCCCACGCCGGGTCGTCCTGGCGAACGGTGCGCTTGACGCCGACGATGCGCATCCCGAAGGGCTTCGCCCGCGCGGCGATGGCCCGCCCGATGCTCCCCATCCCCACGATGCACAGGGTCTTGCCCTCGAGGGTCCCGGTGGGCTCCTCGCTCCACCGGCGGGCCAGCCGGTTCCTGCGCAGCCGCTCGAAGTCCTTGGCGTGGTGGAGCATCCCCCCGAGCACGAACTCGGCGAGCGGGTTGGAGAAGACGCCGCTGGCGGTGGTGATTGCCACGTCGGTGTCGAGCAGCCCGGCCCGGGCGGCCACCGGCCCTGCCCCGGCCATACTCCCCTGCACCCAGCGCAGCCGGGGCGCGACCTCCGGCAGGGGCCTTCGGATCTTGGGGAAGTCCAGGAGCACCTCGGCCCCGGCGAGCAGCTCGAGCAGCTCCCGCTCCTCCTCCGGGCCCGGCCGCCACCCCGGCTCGCCCACCAGGTCCCCCTCCCACCGGGGCGGCGGGACGAGCTCCTCCCTGTAGACGACCCTCACCCGGGGGTCTGCCTCCCGGATCCTGCGCAGGCTCTCCTGCCCGAGGGGGACCGCCACCAACACGGTCGTCATCTCATCCAACCTCCCTCGCCGCCGCTTCTCGCTCGCGTTCCCGCGGTTATCCTACCGGCCCGGGCGGCCTCCCGCCGCCTCCGGTGCTACCCTCTGGGCGATGGGCGAGCTGGTAGACGTTCTGGACGCGCGGGGCGACAGGACCGGGCTTGCGGTCCCCAAGGAGGAGGCCCACCGGCGGGGCCTCTGGCACCGGTGCTTTCACTGCTGGGTCTGCGGGAGGGACGCCGCCGGGGAGCCCTACCTGCTCCTCCAGCGCCGGGCGGCGGGCAAGGACACCTGGCCGGGCTACCTGGACGTTACCGCCGCCGGGCACCTCAGGAGCGGCGAGGAGCCGCTCGACGGGCTGCGGGAGCTCGAGGAGGAGCTCGGTCTGCGCCCGGACCCCTCGCGCCTCATCCCGCTGGGCACCCGCCGGATAGAGCAGGAGATACCGCAGGGATGCGACCGGGAGCTCCACTACGTGTTCCTCCTCGTGGACCACACGCCCCCCCTCCGCTTCCGGCTGCAGCGGGAGGAGGTTGCCTCGCTGGTGGCGCTCTCCCTGTCCGAGGCCGGGCGGCTGCTGCGCAAGGGGGAGGCCCGGGCCGTGGAGTACGCGGACGGCCGCGCGACCCCTGCCCGGGTGCGGCTCGCGGAGCTCGTCCCGGACAAGGGGGTGGGGGAGGTCGTCGCGGCGGCCCGCCGGGCGCTGGGCGGCGAGAGGGTGGGGCGAATCTTCCTCTTCTAGGCCCTCTCCCCGAGCTGCCGCAGGGCGAGGGAGGCCCGCCAGTCGGCGCTCCGCGCGTCCCGCAGGGCGTTCTCCGGGGCCTCCCCCTCCCGCTCCAGACCGGCCAGCACGCCCGCGGTGACCTCCCGCGCCCTGCGGGCGGCCTCGAGCGCCAGGTCGCGACCCTCCGGGGGCAGCGCGCCGGCGTTGCAGGCGGCGAGCGTCGCCACGTCCCCGCAGCGCAGCGCCGCCTCCGCCAGGGCGTCGGAGGAGGCCTCCGCGCGGGGGAGGGAGGAGAGCGCCTCCAGCTGGCGCTTCAGGTCCTGCGCCAGGTCGCGCACCATCTGCAGGCGCTGCGGGCCGTCGCCGGAGGAGCAGGCGCGCAGGAGCCCCTCCGCGGCCGAGGCGCCCGAGGAGAGCAGGGCCTTCCGGGTGGCGTCTTGCTCCATGGCGCACCGGATTCTATCCCGCCGCCCCGCTGCTGACACGGGCCGCGGCAGGGCTTATCATGGGCGCATGCGGGTCGCCCTCGCCCAGATCAACACCACCGTCGGGGACATCTGGGGCAACGCCGAGAGGGTCTCCGGGACGCTCGAGCGGGCCCTCCGGGGAGGGGCAGAGCTCGTCGCCTTCCCCGAGCTGGCCCTCACCGGCTACCCGCCCGAGGACCTGCTGCTGCGCCCCGGCTTCGTCCACGACAACCTGGCGGCGCTCGAGGAGGTGGCCGCCCGGGTGCCGGAGGGGGCGGTCGCCGCGGTGGGCTTCGTGGACTTGGGGACCGACCTGTTCAACGCCTGCGCCGTCATCTCCGGCGGGCGGGTGCTGCACCGCTACCACAAGCGCTACCTGCCCAACTACGGCGTCTTCGACGAGAACCGGTACTTCAGGGAGGGAGGGGGCGCCCCGGTGCTGCGGCTGGACGGGACGCTGGTGGGGGTGAGCGTCTGCGAGGACATCTGGTACCCGGGGGGCCCGGCGCGGGAGCAGGCGCTCGCCGGGGCGAGCGTCCTGCTCAACATCTCCGCCTCCCCCTACCACCGGCGCAAGGGCGCCCTGCGGGAGAGGATGCTCAGCGTGCGGGCCTCGGACTACGGCTGCTACGTGCTCTTCTGCAACCTGGTGGGGGGGCAGGACGAGCTGGTCTTCGACGGGCACTCGGTCGTCTTCGACCCGGAGGGGCGGCTCCTGGCCCGCGCCCGGCAGTTCGAGGAGGACCTGCTCTTCGTGGACCTCTACCCGGAGGAGGCGCTCGTGCAGCGCCTGCACGAGTCCCGCCCGCGCAAGGAGGAGCTGGAGACCGAGCCCGAGGTGGTGGAAGTCCCCGGCTTCCGGGAGAGGCGGGAGCCAGCCCAGTCCCGGGAGCCGCGGGCGGAGGAGCTTCTGCCCGAGGAGGGGGAGGTGCTGGAGGCCCTGGTGCTCGGCCTCCGGGACTACTTCCGCAAGAACGGCTTCTCCCGCGCGGTGCTCGGCCTCTCGGGCGGTATAGACTCCTCGCTCACCGCGGCCGTGGCGGCGCGCGCCCTGGGCCCCGAGAACGTGACCGGGGTCCTGATGCCGAGCCGCTACACCTCCGAGGCCTCCAACGCCGACGCCCGGGCGGTCGCCAAGAATCTGGGGATAGACGTGCGGGTCATCCCTATAGGGCGCGCCTTCGACGCCTACCGGGAGATGCTCGCGGAGGTGTTCCGGGGGCTGCCCGAGGACGTCACCGAGGAGAACATCCAGGCGCGCATCCGGGGCAACATCGTGATGGCCCTCTCCAACAAGTTCGGATGGATCGCGCTCTCCACCGGCAACAAGAGCGAGATGAGCGTCGGCTACTCCACCCTCTACGGCGACATGGCGGGGGGCTTCTCGGTGCTCAAGGACGTCCCCAAGACGCTCGTCTACCGGGTGGCGCGGTACGTGAACGAGGCGGAGGGCCGCGAGGTGATCCCGGAGTCGGTGCTCACCAAGGAGCCCTCGGCCGAGCTGAGGCCCGGCCAGAGGGACGTGGACTCCCTGCCGCCCTACGAGGTGCTCGACCCCATCCTCGAGGCCTACGTCGAGGACGACAAGGGGGTGGGGGAGATCGTGGCGATGGGCTTCGAGGAGGAGGACGTGCGGCGGGTCGTGCGGATGGTGGACCGCGCGGAGTACAAGCGCCGCCAGGCGCCGGTCGGCATAAAGGTGACCACCCGGGCCTTCGGGCGCGACCGCCGCATGCCGATCACGAACCGCTACTCGGAGGGCCGCCCCGGGCTCAGGTGACGTCGCGGCGGGGAGGGTGCCTCTCCACCGCGAGCGACCCACGCGAGCCCGGCGGCGAGCGCCGCGCCCCGGAAGAGGGGCGCGAGCGCGAAGCCGGCCCTCTCCGGTAACTCCACGGCCCGCCAGCGCCTCCTCGACCCCACCCCGGCGAGCGCCGCGGGGCCGCCCGGCTCCTCCCCGAGCACGCGCGCTCGGAGCCCGCGGTGGGCCGGGGCAGGCCGAGCGGCAGCCTCAAGGCGGTGGTCTTGCCCGCGCCGTTTGGTCCGGGGAAGCCGTAGACCTCCCTCCGGCGCACCGTGAGGTCGAGGCCTTCTGCGGCGAGCACGCCGCCGCACCTCTTCGTCGGGCCGCGGGCCTCCGTTCGTTGCTGCCGTCCGGCGGTCCGCGCCGTACGGCCTTCCCCCGCGTAAGGGTTGAGCCTAGGAGAAGAGGGCGGCGAGGGAGAGGATCTGGACGAGCGCCAGCGGCGCGACGGCCAGCGCGGCCCGCGCCGGAGAGATCCGGTGCAGCTCCCGGAGGCCCACGAAGAGCAGGTACAGGCCGTAGAGGGAGGCCGCATATCCCGCCACCGGCACCCACGCCAGGAGCGAGGCCGCCGAGGAGTAGGCGTAGGCCTTGAAGGTCGCGTTGAAGCCCGCGTGCCGCCCGCCGGCGAGCAGCAGCACCAGCAGGTGGCAGACCCCGGCGCCCAGGTAGATGCCGAGCAGCAGGAGCAGCAGCACCACGAGCGCGACGAAGAGGACGAGCAGCGCCCCGGCCACCGCGCCGGTCTCCGCGAACCACCCGGCGGGGACCTCCGGCGCGAGGGCGCCCCCCCGCGAGCCGAGCGGGTCGTAGGGGGCGAGCAGCGCCCCGAGCGGGGCGGAGACCGCCGAGCAGACCAGCGCGAAGACCAGCGGGGCGGCGAACCCTCCCCGGGGGTCTGTGGAGCGGAAGTACTCGCCCGGGCGCACCAGCACGCGGGCGACGGTGCGCGCGAAGCCGCGCGCGGGGGAGGAGAGCGTGAACTCCCCCGTCCCTCCGGCGTTCTTGCGGGCCTCCTCCGGGAAGGCGCAGAACCTCCTCTCGCTCTCGGCGTCGTGTGGAAGAGTCTACCCGTGCGCGGCCGCCCGTGCAGGGGTAGACTCTTCTCCCGTGGAGAGGTCGGCGCGAGAGGAGGGGCGATGAGGCGCAGGAGGCTCGGCGGGGGGCTCGAGGTCTCCGAGATAGGCCTCGGGTGCATGGGGATGAGCGAGTTCTACGGGCCCGCGGACGAGCGGGAGGCGGTGGCCACCATACACCGCGCCCTCGAGCTCGGGATAGACTTTCTCGACACCGCGGACATGTACGGCCCGTTCACCAACGAGCGGCTGGTGGGCCGGGCCATAGCCGGGCGCAGGGACGAGGTGGTGCTGGCCACCAAGTTCGGCAACGTGCGCGGGGAGGACGGCTCCTTCCTCGGGGTGCGCGGGGACCCGGAGTACGTGCGGCGGGCGTGCGACGCCTCGCTCCGGCGCCTGGGGGTGGACCACATAGACCTCTACTACCAGCACCGGGTGGACCCGGAGGTGCCCATCGAGGAGACCGTGGGGGCGATGAAGGAGCTGGTGGAGGCGGGCAAGGTGCGCCACATCGGGCTCTCTGAGGCCGCGCCGCGCACCATCCGCCGGGCGCACGCCGTGCACCCGGTGGCCGCGCTGCAGACCGAGTACTCGCTCTTCAGCCGCGACGTGGAGGCGGAGATCCTGCCCACCGTCCGGGAGCTGGGGATAGGCTTCGTGGCCTACAGCCCTCTCGGGAGGGGCTTTCTCACCCGGCGCTTTCTGAGCCCGGAGGATCTCCCCGAGGGGGACTTCCGGCGCGGCCACCCGCGGTTCACCGGGGAGAACTTCTACCGCAACCTGGAGCTCGTGGACCGCCTGGAGGAGATCGCCGCCGAGAAGGGCGCGACCACCGCGCAGCTTGCCATAGCGTGGGTCTTGCACCAGGGGGAGGACATCGTCCCCATCCCCGGCACCAAGAGCCGCGGGCGGCTGGAGGAGAACGCCGCGGCGGCGGACCTCGAGCTCACGCCGCAGGACCTGCGGCGCATCGAGGAGGCGATGCCCAGGGGCGCGGTCGCCGGGGCGCGCTACGACGAGCGGCGGATGCGGACCATAGACCGCTAGGGAGAGGAGGCTGCGAAGAGATGACCGATACGGAGCGGCGCGCGGCGGGCTCTCGGAGGGGGGAGGTCCCCATAAGCTGGTTCCCGGTGCCGGAGGAGAGCGAGCTCCCCGAGGATCTGCAGGGGCTCTTCCGCAAGGCCCGCGAGAAGCTCGGCTTTGTCCCCAACGTCTTCCGGGCCTACTCCTTCCGTCCCGAGAGGCTCAGCGCCTGGTTCGATCACTACAGGCAGCTGCACGAGCCCACCGAGAACCTCGACGCCGCCGAGCGGGAGATGATCGCGGTGGCCGTCTCCATGGCCAACGGCTGCCTCTACTGCCTGGTAGCCCACGGCGCGGCGCTGCGGGAGGCCCTCGGGGACCCCATCCTCGCCGACCGCATCACCCTGGACTACCGGCGGGCCGGGCTCGACGAGCGGCGCACCGCCATCCTGGACTTCGCCGTAAAGATCACGCGGGAGCCCCTGGAGTGCTCCCCGGAGGACATCGAGCGGCTCTGCGGGCTCGGGCTCGCCCGGGAGGAGGTGTGGGACGTGATCGAGATAGCCTCCATGTACAACTTTACCAACCGCATGTCGCTGGCGTGCGGCATGATCCCCAACGAGGAGTACCACGCCCTGGCGCGGTGAGGGCCAGAAGGGCGCCGCGCGGCGCCCGCGGCGGCGGGTCTTGCGGTCGGGGGCGGGGAGCCCGTCACGGCCCGCTCCCCCTCCGCACGAGCTGGTGGCCCGCGACCAGGGCCCCCGCCACCGTCGGCAGGTAGTGCGAGAGCCCCGCGTAGACGATGACCCCGCTCAGCACGGTGGCGTGCGAGGCGTGGGCGCTCATGAGCGCGGCGAAGCCCAGCTCTGCCGCTCCCGCCCCGCCCGGGGTGGGGGCGAGGGGGAGCACGAAGGTCACCAGCAGCAGCTGCGCGACGACCACGGGGACCCAGTCCCCACCGTAGCCCGCCGCCATCAGCGCCAGCGGGCCGAAGGAGAGCCGGAAGGCCCAGTAGGCCAGCGTGAGCCCGGCGGCGCAGGCCAGCAGCCTCCGGCGGCCCGGCTGGAAGAAGAGCGCGAAGGCCTCGCGCATCTCGTCCAGAAAGCCGGAGACGAGCGAGCGCCAACGCCCCCGGGGGCGTTCCTCCTGCCCCCTGCGGCGCAGCCCGAGCCTCCGCGCCAGCAGGGCGAGCAGCGCCCAGAGCGCGCCGACTGCCAGCGCCCCGGCGAGCAGCTGCCAGCTCCCCACCCGGGCGAGCTCCGGGAAGAAGACGAGCACCGCGGCGGCCGAGACCACGACGACCGAGACGTTGAGCATCCCGCGGGTGACCACCACGATGCTCCCCACGGCCACGGGGAGCCCGAGGCGCCGCAGCAGGAGCACCTCTACCGGGATCTCCCCGCCCCGCACGGGCGAGATGCCGCCCACGAAGGCCCCAGCCAGGTAGACCCTCGTCATGTCCAGAACCTGCAGCTTCCCGAGCTGGGGGAGCGCCAGCACCGCCGCGATGAGGCCCTGCAGCCACCAGGAGAGGAGCGAGGCCCCCGCCGCCACGGCCAGCGGCCAGTAGCTCTCTATCTCGGGCGCCCTCCCCACCCTGCGGGCGACGACCGCCACCGCGGCCGCGGTGAGGAGCGCGCTGAGGGCCGCGCCGGCCAGGTAGCGGTGGCGCCCGACGAAGGCGGCTATGGCGCTGAGCCGCTCCAGAGGGCCCCCTCTCCTCTTGCCTCTCTCCTTCTTTGGCGCATGCTCCGCCCGAGTCTACCGGTTCGGCACGGCCCGGCGTCAACGTTCGGAGAAGCTCCGGTTGGGGCCCCGCGGGCCGCTCACGACTGCGTCCGGCCCGGGCCGAACTCGTAGCGGTCCCTGAGCAGCAGCTGGGCGGTCTGTGTCAGCGCCAGCGCCGCGGCGAGCGCCCCCAGGACCACCGGGGCCGGGCCGTGGATCGCGGCGACCGCCGCGCTCAGCACGAGCCGCTCGGCGACCATGACCTTGTGCGCCCCCAGGGCCTGCTGGCGGTCGGGGCCCCCCTCGCCGTGGGCGAGCAGCATGAAGTAGGCCAGCCCGGTGAGCAGCACCGCCACCGCGAAGAGCGCCGCCGGGACGGCCCGCTCGCGGTAGTAGACGAAAAGCGGCATGGCGAAGGCCAGCCAGGCGAGGGTGAGGGCGCCCGAGATCCTCACGGAGCGCGCCACGCCGTAGACCGCCGGCACCGTCCCGTAGCCGGCCTCGCGGTCGCCCTCGGCGTCGCGGATGGCCCCGATGAGGTTCGAGGCGCTGTCGTGGAAGAAGAAGGTCCCGAGCAGCGCCAGCAGCCCCCAGCTCCAGCCGAGGGCGTGCGCGGCCGCCGCCCCGAAGAGCACGGTGAAGCAGGCCAAAAGACCCCGGTCGAGGTTGCCGAGCAGGGCGTGGCGCTTGAAGGTCTTGGAGTAGGCGATCCCGAAGCCGGTGGTGAGGAGGGCGATGAGGAGCGCCCCTGCGCCCAGAAGCAGCGCCAGGGCGTAGCCGACGGCTATGTAGCCGAGCATGAACCCGAACGCCTCCCGCGCCCCGACCCGCCCGGAGGGGACCGGACGGTGGGGCTTGGAGGCGGCGTCGAGGTGCCGGTCGTAGTAGTCCCCGGCGTACAGACCGGCCAGCCAGCCCAGGGTGGGGACGAGGAAGGCCAGCGCGAGCCGCCAGGGCTCGACGTCGCCCCCTGAGAGCAGCAGCGCGGAGGCGAACCCGAGCATCCCCGAGTGAAAGAGGGTGTAGGGGCGCATCATCTCCAGGTGCGCCAGGAGCTTCGCGCCGGGCTTCACCGCGAGAGCCTCCGGTGGCGGGCGAGCGCCACGAGCGGGTAGCTCAGGGCGTAGAAGGTGTCGGAGTAGGAGAGGGAGGCGTAGTACAGCCCGATGACCGCGGGCTTCCAGCCGCCGCCGGGGTCCTGGTGCTCCACCAGCCACCGGACGCCCTTCCGGGCGGCCTCCCCGCCCCCGAGCCTGAGCAGCGCCGCGCTCGCCCAGGCGGTCTCCTCGGCAGTGGAGGGCGCCCCGTGGCCGTCGCCCCAGCCGCCGTCGGGGTTCTGGTGCTCCGCCAGCCACCGCGCCGCCCGCCCCACCAGCGGGTCGCCGGAGAGCCCGAGGTCGGAGAACGCCTCTACGGCGGCCGCCGTGCCCCGGGTGTGGGGCCGGAACCAGAGCGAGCCCAGGCTCCCGTCGGGGCGCTGGGCGCGGCGCAGGTAGGCGAGCGCCCGCCGCAGCGGCGCGCCCCGGCGCGCCTCGGGCCCCATCAGCGCGAGGGCCGAGAGTACCTGGGAGGTGATGTACGGGCAGCCGTGGTCGAAGGGCATCCTGGAGCCCCGGACGAAGGTGGGCCAGGAGCCGTCGCGGTTCTGCATCCGGTAGAGCCACCGCAGCCCCAGCCTGATGGAGGGGTGCCCGGCCGGCACCCCGAGCAGCCGCAGCGACCGGAGGGCGCAGGCGGTGTCGTCGGTGTCGGGCCAGCCCGCCGGGTAGGCCCACGCCCAGCCGCCGGGAGGGGAGGAGGTGGGGAAGAAGGGCCTGCGGAACTGGTTGTCCAGCAGCCACTGCCGGACCCTCCCCGCCTCCCTCAGGGGGCGGCCGGCCTCGTGGTGGGCCAGGATGGCCTGGGTGGTGTCGAAGTTCTCCAGGTCGCGGTCTATGGGCCAGGAGCCGTCGGGCCGCCGGGACCGGAGCACGAAGGGCAGCGCCCGGCGGACGATGTCCCCTCCCTCCGCCCCCGCCGCGGTGAGCGCCGCCGCTATGAGCGAGGTGAGGAAGGCGGACTCCTCGTAGGAGCCGTTCGGCCCCTGCGCCCGGCGGAGCCAGGCTAGCGCCTCCCGCTCGGCCCTCCGCCGGAGGGGGCGGCGCCACCGGGGGGAGGGCCGGAAGCGCTCGTGCAGCAGCGAGAGGCTCAGGAAGGCGGGGAAGGTGGTGGAGACGGTGCGCCGGATCCTGCGGGGCAGCAGGATCATCTCGGTGGGCAGCTTGCGGACCCTCTCCGGCGGGACGAGCCCCGCGAGGGCCCACAGGGTGCGTCCGGGGCCGCTGAGGGTCGTGGTTCGCGGGTCGTTGAGCGCCGCGAAGCCCCCGTGCTCCTCGACCCACCGCCTGCCCCCGGCGACCTCCTCCCGGTAGCGCCGCGGCGCGCAGCGCGCCAGCGCCGCGGCGGCGATGCTGGTGGCGTTCATGTTGCTCGGCTCCCCGGGGGCGTCGCCCCAGCCGCCGTCGGGGTTCCGGGTCGCCGCGAGCCAGGCGAGCCCCCCGGCGACGGGGCCGCTCTCCGCCGGGTGCCCCAGCAGGCGCAGGGCGAGGGCGGACATGGCCGTCGCCAGGGCCGAGGAGGAGAGCTCCCCGACCCACGAGGAGTCCGCCCGGCGGTGCGCGTCGAGTAGCCGGAAGCCCCGCTCCTCGGCCTCCGCCGCCGGCTCCCGGCGCGTCAGGTTGCGCGTCTGTCTCCCCATGTGCCTCCTCTCTCGGGTTGCTTCAGCGGTCCCTGTCGCGTACGAAGAGGGCCAGGGCCTCGAGCCTCGAGGTGTCCCGGCCTTCCAGGCGCCCGAGCGCCCGCAGCGCCCGCTCGCAGGCGGCGTCGGCCTCCCTCCTGGCCCCCTCGAGCCCAAACACGCTCACAAACGTGGCCTTGCCCCGCTCG
>Ga0068704_100176_pt1 | contig 29702 bp, 21 predicted proteins | sample CeladaPassaD2F12_FD_62225 | JGI IMG/M metagenome (GOLD analysis project Ga0068704, IMG submission 62225) | Cellulose-adapted microbial communities from the Joint BioEnergy Institute, USA - Passage D2F12 | ecosystem: Engineered > Bioreactor > Continuous culture > Unclassified | place: USA, Joint...
CGGCGCTACTCGATTTTTGGGTAAAGGCATATTGAGGACCTCCGTCGCATTGACTAATAAATACTTCGACGGAGAACTTGGAAATCCTTGTTAGTTAATTGGTCTTCCGTAGAAAAAAAAAATCGCCCGCGAAGGGCGAAACGCATTGAAGCTGTGAATCGCATTAAAGCTGTGAACGCATCCATGCGGTGTGACGAAACAACGTTTTGTGACGAAGCAAAACCGACCGACGAATCGAAGGGCGCAAAACTATTGGCGGCTGGCCGCGACCGCCCGCACAAAATCCGTATCGTCAATCACGAACCCGTACAGAAGCGCCACCTGCCAAAGGGCGATCTCTTTGGCAGTTTCGTGCCGGACCGTTTCTTTATTCTCGATCGCCGTGACCGCCTGGCGAATCGCCGAACACAACAGGCCGCGGCGCTGCATGTCGACCATGCCGCCCGGGGAGGAGACGAGACATCCGTTGATGGCGAAGCCGGTGTAAATCAGATGGCAAATGCCGTCCGCCTTGCACAGCGCAAACAGCTGTTCCGAGCTTTCAGCGATGCCCTCGTCTCCCTCAGGTTTTACCGGTTCGGGAAAATCGATATGAGGCTGTCCGCGCAATATGTCGCCCTCGTTGTGGGCTCCCGGAAAAACGTGTTCGCGCCTGAACTGATGAAGGCGGGCCAGTTCCGGGTTCGGTCCGATCGTCTCCGGCCGGGGCGCCGTCTCGCCCGCGAGGGCGAGGGCGCGGCGGTATCCCGCGTACGACTTGTAATATTCGCTGTTGGGACGGACCACGTGATACAGCGCCATCCCGGACGATCGGGCAACCGCCATGATCGGCGGCAGCACGCGTTCGCAGATGTCGTACGATCGCGGAATGTAATCGACGCAGCGGAACCAGCCCGGATATTCTTCTTTCGTTCCGCAGTCCCAGGCGTGCATCACGACAAGCGCCGTCCGATCCAGATCGAATTCCAGTTCCGCCTTTTTCCACCCTCCGTACCCTTCCGCAGGGTACTCGAGCGAAAAATCGGCGTCGAATTGCTGATAGTAATTTACGGTCATGCGAACCGGCCGCAAATGGAACACCTCCGTCCCGTTTGGTTGCGGGCGTATGCGCGCCGCCGCCTTACTTGATCATTCCCGCCGCCCTGGCCTGTTCCGTATACGAATCGAGCAATTCTTTTCCGCCCATTTCGTTCATGATTTTGTCGAGCGTCGTTTTCCACGCTTCCGGCGGCAACTCTCCCAAAGCTATCTTGGCCATCGTCTCGTTTTCCAGCTTCGACTGGGCCACCAGATCGACGCCCGGGGGCGGCGCCACGTTCGTGCCGATCGACTGGGAAATCGGATAACTTTTAATTTTTTGCAACATTTCCCGGTCGCGGTCGGTTAGCCGTGGATCGATCACTTCCAGGCCGAGCACTTCGGGATCTTCGGGAACGAACACCTGATAGATGGACAGCCAGTAATTTTTATCCAAAATATCCCGCTTGATGTTGTCCGGATTCAACGTGATTTTGTTGCCGTTGCGCGTGTAATGCACGCCTTCTTTGCCATAGCGTGCCAACAAGAAGCCTTCCTCGCTGTAGAAAAAGTCGATGATTTGCAGCGCTTTTTGGATTTTTTCTTTGTTTTTGCCGGCGACCTTCGTTACCACGTAACTCATGGACGGCAAATTGTCCTGCCAGCCGGGAACCCCTTCAATGGCGTTAAACGCGGTCCATTTGGCGTTCGGGTTCACTTGTTTGCTGCGCGAGGCGGGGGATGCCGGATCACCCTCGAGACCGAATTTCCCCGTATAATCGCGGATGATCCCGACTTTGCCCTGCACCGCTTTATCGATATGCGCCTGTCCTTTTTGCAGGAACCAATCCGGGTCGACCGTACCGTCTTTGACCATCCGGTTGATGTCCCTCAGCACATGTTCTGCCCGGTAGTCCATCTGGTAATGAACGACTTTGTTGTCCTTGATATAAAGCGCGCCCTCGATGCCGTGCGCCATCCACTGCGGCCAGTCGAACGTCACGCCCTGACCGTTGGCGGATACGGAAAAACCGTACGTGTCTTTTTTTCCGTTGCGGTCCGGATCGCTGTACGTGAATTCGTAAGCGACTTTCATGAATTCCTCGAGATTGGTCGGAACTTTCAGTCCTAACGTATCGAGCCAGTCCTGGCGAATATACCACGATACGGGGGTTACTTTCACTACCGGTATCGGGATGCGCTGAATTTCCGGCCTTGTCTTGTCCATGGAAAAACGTTTAAACACAAGCTCGGGCGTGACCCATTTGAAATAGTTGGGCATCGTTTCAGGGCTCACAAATTCGTTCAAATCGATCAACACATTGTTGTTTTTGTATTCAAGCGCTTTCAAACCGCCCGAAATGACAATATCCGGCGAATCGTTGGAGGCGAGCCGCACGTTGAGCTTGTTGTAACGGTCGTTGCCTTCCACCATATTATAAGTCATTTTCAGGTTGACATTGAACTTGTTTTCGATCGTCTGTCTGACGAAATCTTCCTGATCCGGCGGAAGCGATGCGTTCGCAATCGGAGAGTAGCTGAAAATTTCGATCGTTAACCGCTCCCCATCGCTTCCGGAAGCCTGCCGGCCGTCCGTCCCTCCCTGAGTCGCGTTGGAGGTCGTGTTGGACGAATTGTCCTTATTCCCGCCGCAACCGCCCAAAAGAACGGCCGCCAAGCATAACACCAACACCATCATAAGCATAGGTCTGACAGTTATCATGACCTTGCGCATCGTATCGTCCCCCTGGCAAAAATGGTTATTCCCAATAAGAAAGACCGGTCAACCTTTGATCGCTCCCAACATCATCCCTTGCGTCATGTACTTTTGAAGGAAAGGATAAACGAACAGTACCGGCAAAACGGACACGACGACAAGAGCCATTTTGATCGTCTCGCCCGGCAACTCCGCCATGAGCTGCGGGTTCAACGTCTGCAGATCTCCGCTGATCGTCGAACCGACCAAAATATTTCTCAGGACGACCTGCAAAGGCATCAGTTCCGGATCGTTGATGTAAATGATCCCGGCGAAAAATTCGTTCCAGTGCGCCACGCCGTAAAACAGCCCGAGCGTTGCCACCACCGGTTTCGACAACGGAAGTATGATCTGAAACAGCAGGCGGAATTCGCCCATCCCGTCCACCCGGGCGGCCTCGATCAGTTCTTCCGGAAAATTTTCGAAAAACGTCTTCATAATGAGCAAATAAAACGTGGAAATGAGACTCGGAACGATCAGGGCGCCAAGCGTATTCACAAGCCCGGTCGCATGGACGACAAGATAAGTCGGAATGAGCCCGCCGTTAAAGAGCAGCGTAAACACGAGAAACAGCAAGATCCCGTTGCGAAAAGGCAAACTTTTTTTCGAAACCGGATACGCGAGCAGCGCGGTGAACAGCAAGTTGGCCAGCGTGCCGACGACGGTAACGAAGACCGTCACTTTCAGCGCCTGCGGCACAAGCGGGCTCTTGAACACGGTCGCGTACGCGTCGAACGTCACCTTTCCCGGAAAGACGGTATACCCCCCGTTTCTCGCCACTTCCGACAGCGGCGTAATGGAAACGATGAAGACGTAGACGAGAGGGAACAGGGCGGTGAAAGCGATAGCTCCCAGAATCGCGTAAATGAAAGCGTCTTCCAACTTGTTCATTTTCGTTTTGCGAGCGATGGCAGACATGACAAATCCTCCGTTGTCCGATTGCGGTCCGGCTACCAAATGCCGTTATCGCCGAATTTTTTCGCCACCTGATTGGCGATAACGACCATGACGAAGCCTACCACCGACTTGAACAAACCGACCGCGGTGGCGTAGCTGTACTGCATCTGCTCGAGCCCTCTGCGAAACACCCACGTGTCGATAATATCCGCCGTTTCGTACACAAGCGAATTGTACAGGACGTAAATTTGCGCGAATCCCGCGTCAAGAATGTGCCCCAACTTTAATATAAGAAGAAGCACGAATACATTGCGCACGCCCGGCAACGTGATATGCCAGATCTGCTTCCACCGCCCCGCTCCGTCCATCTCCGCGGCTTCATACAACTGCGGATCGATCCCGGCCATCGCGGCCAAATATATGACCGAGCCGACGCCGATATCTTTCCAAATTTCCGACACGACGAGCACGCTGCGGAACCAGTCGTTCGATGTCAGAAACGAAATCGGTTTCAGGCCGAACTGTTGCAGCAACTGGTTGATCAAGCCGTTGTCGGGCGTCAAAAACATGAGCAATATGCCGTATACGATGACCCACGACAAAAAATACGGAAAGTAAACGATCGTCTGCACCGTTTTTCTGTACCAGGCCAGACGCACTTCGTTGATCAAAACGGCTAGCGCCAGATCGGGCAGCATCCCGAACACGATCTTGTACGTGCTGATCAATAACGTATTTCGGAGCAGCACGGCGAATTCGCGGTTTGAGAAAACGTCCCGGAAATGCTTGAGCCCCACCCACGGGCTGTTCCATAATCCGTCAAACAGGTTGTAATCTTTAAACGCGATCACAAGCCCCGCCATCGGCGCGTATTTGTAGACGAGATAATAGGCGAGGCTCGGAAGCATCATCACGTATAACCAGCGATGTCGATACATGCTTTGGAAGAGCGACAACGAACCACCCCGTTTGTTGAAAATGGAAGTTGCATGCTGCCCTTACTTTACCCCCGGCTTTTGCACCCGTCAATAAACATTAATCCGTCCGATAAACCGGATACCGAACGACGGCAGATAAACCGTTTTGCCGGAATAAACCGATCGGCAAAAACAAAAAACCCCGACGATCCGATGGGATCCGGGGGCGTGCCAGCTTGTTTCGGACGGGGCGTTATTGCGCTGCCGCTTGCCTTCGATACTCGCCGGGCGTCATGCCGAACTGTTTTTTGAATGCACGGATAAAAGCGATCGGCGTCGTATAACCTACGCGTTCTGCGACCTCCCGGACGGAAACGTTCTCTTCTCGCAGCATGTTTTTGGCGTTTTCCATCCGTACCCGCACGAGAAACTCCAGAAAATTTTCGCCGAACTCGTCTTTGAACAGTTGTCCGATATATTTGCCGCTGACGCCGAACTTGTCGTTCAAATAGGCCAGGGACAAATCCGGGTTGCCGTATTCGTTCTCGATATATTCCCGGATACGCTTCAGCAACAGATGTTTGTGATTCCGTTCGCGCGCCAGTTTCATCCGCTGCCAGAGGTCGGTCAAAATTCCCGTAAAATGACTTTCCACCTCGTTCACCGTTTCCGCATCGTCGAGCATCGCGGCGAGTTTGGGCATCGCCTCCCGTTCCCACAAATTTCGGAACTCGCCCGCCAGTTCGGTCATTTCCCGGTGAAAATAATAGAGCGTGTAGTTCATCAGACTGAGCAAATCGCCGCGCGTAAACAATCCGGTCCGCAACTGGGCGAAAAAACGGGTGCACTCGTCCTGCCACTCCGCTTCCCCGATTTTGTAAACTTGCGCAAACGGACGCACCAGCCGCACGTACCGGTACATGTCTTCCGGCGGCCTGTCTGAAACATCGGCTTCCCCGATCACGCGGTTGTTGCCGAGGGACGCTTTATAACTCAAAAATTCGAGGGCGGACGCATAGGAACGGACAACGTGGCGTATTCCTTGCGCCGCGGGACCGATAGCCGTCGTAACGGTAAAAGGCAGCCGCGTTTCAATCCACCGCGCCGCTTCCCTGCATACGTCCCGCAATGGCGGGGCGGTTTCCGCAGCGTGTCCGGCAAGCCGGAGCACAACGGCCAGCCGGCGGTCGTCCGTCCAATCCATCCAGAACTGCCAGCCGGCGCTTTGAAACATCTCGTTCAACGTTTTTTCCACGACAAACTTGAACAAATGTCGGTCCTCCGCGGAATAAGTGCGGCAAAATGATGCGTAGCGATCCAACTCGACGACGACCGCGGCAAACAGATCGGAATCGGAAACCGCGAGACCCGGGAAACAGGAAGCCAGTTCCTCTTCCGGAATCGGCCGCTTGCCCTCGATAAAATCGATAAAAAGAACGTGGCGTTTGTAAGCCTTGCTTTCCTCCGCCTCTTTCTCCAGTAAGCTGGATTTCTCCATCATGCGCTCGATGGCCGATTCGATCATCATGAATTCGTCTGGCGGCGACTTTTCTTTTTCCGCGATCCCGCCTTTTGCGCCCGCTCCGTCGAGGCGCCGCAAAATTCGCTCCATCGGCCTGTAATTACGCCGGCTGACGAATACGATCCAGGCGATACCCATCCCGAAAGTCAGCGCGATGCTCACGTAAGTAAAGTGAGAAATGTCCGCCAACGCTCCAATAAATTTCACGCCGCTGCGCATCTCAAAACCGGTATAGTCCGAAGTGAACCGCGACAAGTCGTCGCGTCCCGAATAAGGCGTTTCTCCCAAACCGGCGTCGGCGATCAGATTCCCTTTGCCGTCCAAAAGCCGTAAATAGTTAACCTTCGTGTTCGACATTCCCTTGATGAATTCGCGGACTTTGTCAACGCTTACATTCGCGACCATGAAACCTCCCGGCGGCAAATATACGATCCGGGCCAGAGAAATAACCGAAGCTTGCCGATGCGTTGCGGCTGCGTATTCCCTGACGCCCGTCCAGCGATACGGAGCGTCGGATTGTTTCAACGTTTCGACAAACCGGCTGTCGCCAAATTCCGAGAAGCGCATGATGGCGCTGTCCGTGACGACGGTTCCGTCTTCGCTCCGGACGACGTATACCGACTCCAATAGCGGATAATCCTCCAACATCCGCTTTAGCCGTAAAGCCACGTCGTACGCGGAATATCCGCCTTCTTGGCCAAACGTGACAAACCGCACGATTTCGCTGTCCGAAAGCATCTCCCCATCCAGCGACCGCTCGATTTCTTGCAAGGCGTTGTCGAACGATTCCATCACGTGCATGGCGAACACTTCGTTGGCTTTCGCCGCGGACTTGCGGGAAAGGTTGCTCAGGGCAAAAAAACCGATGAGCAAAAGGACCGTCACGAAGCAAACGAAAGCCGGCAAATACGAAACGAGCAACCGGTAAAACCACTTTCTGGACACAACCGTTCCCTCTTATCCCCGCGCGGGATGCGGCGTTCGCCGCTGACCCGACGCGTACGCGAATTGAATCGGTTACATTTGTTATTGTAGCACAACTCCCCGCAGGCGTTTATCGTACGCTTCCTTTTGACCAAGCCGCTTCCGAATATCCTCTTGACGGTGACTCCGAAAGTTTTTTATAATACCTATTAAATCGCTAGGAATTATGCAAATTTAGGGGGATCGTGTCATGCTTTTCGGGGTGCATCATACCGCGCTACGCCGCTTGTCAAGCGCAATCGTCATTTTGTCGCTCATCGTCCTGACCGCTTGTGCGGGCGGCCGGAGCGGATCGCAAGGAACGGATTCGAAACCTGAGCAGGTCAAACAGCTTCGCATCGGCTATCTGAACGTTATGGACGACGCGCAGGCGATGCTCGCCTATGACGCCAAACTGTACGACAAACACGGGTTGAACGTCGAACTTCGCCTGTTCGAAAGCGGCACCGACCTGATCAAAGCGATGGTCGGCGGGCAACTGGACGCCGGCGTGCTCGGCTTCACCAATGCGGTGACGTGGGCCTCCAAAGGCGCCGGACTGAAAGTGGTCGGCGGCGCGCAAATGGGCTTCCACAGCATTCTGGTCCGCAACGACAGCGGCATCGAAAAAGTCGAAGATTTGAAAGGCAAAAAACTCGCATCGCAGAAGCAAGGCAGCACCGCGGACATCGTGTTGACCGGCGTCACGCTGAAAAACGCCAATCTGACCAAAAACGACCTGAACATGGTGTACGCCGAACCGGCGCAGGCGATCCAGTCGCTCGCTTCCGGTGCCGTTGACGCGGCGTTCGTCTTCGAACCTTACGACCGGATAGCGCAACTCACTTTGCCGGTCAAACAAATTTACGAAATCGGCAAAGTGTGGCCGTTCCCGTGCATGGTCGTCATTACAACCGACGAATTGCTGAACAAAGACCGCGACGCCGTCAACCGGATGCTTGACGCGCAAAAAGAAGCGATCGAGATGCTGCAAAACGATCCCGAGCGGGCAGCGCAATTCATCACCAAACGGTTCATTGAGGGTGAATCGTTCAAGACGGCCGACGGCGAAGTGAAAGCGACGGACGTCATTCGCGATTCGATCAAATCGCAAACGTTCACTTGGGAAATTACCCCGGACCAAATCAAACGGATGCAAGAAATTATCGACATTATGGTCGAACAAAAAGCGCTCGAAAAACCTATCAAAGTCGAGGACATTTTGGATCTGGAATGGCAAAACGGTCAAAAGAACAAAGCGTAAAACGGATCGTATTCGAAACGTTACGCATCATGTAAGGAGAATCGCCGGTGAACGCAACGCCAAAACGTGCCCACTCCAACCGAATCTTTTCATCCGGCTTCCGGTTTCGCAAGGCGCTGCCCGTTCTCGGCGCGATCGGCAGCCTTCTTGCGCTATGGGAAATCGCCGCGTTGATTATCGACAAAAGTTTTTTGCTGCCAACCGTTCCGCAAGTGATGAGACGGTTATGGAACAGCTTGACGGACGCCGAATTTATGGGCGGTGTCCGTAGCAGTATGATCCGACTCGCCATCGGATACCCGATCGCCTGCGTGCTCGGTGCGGCGCTCGGGCTTCTGGCCGGCGTTTCGCGCAGCTTCGCCGTCTATTTACGCAGTCTGATCTCGATCCTGCAGTCGATTCCACCGATCACATGGGTTCCGTTTTTCGTCATTTTGTTCGATTTCGGCAATAAGCCGATCATCACCGTTATCACGATCGCCAGCTTCTTTCCGATGGCGCTGTCGGTGATGAACGCGACCGAAGGAGTGAACCGGATCCATCTCGAGCTGGCGCGGGTGCTCGGGGCGAACAAACGCCAACTGCTCGTCAAAGTGTTTTTGCCGGAATCGCTGCCCGCGTTTGTAACCGGCGCCCAAGTGGCGTTCGGAAACGCATGGCGGTCGCTGATCGCCGCGGAAATGGTCGGCGGCGCGATGTCCGGGCTCGGCTATTATTCCAGTTGGCGCGGCGAAGTGGCGGATATGGAAGGCGTCCTGCTCAGCATCATGGTGATCGGCGCCATCGCCGCATTTCTCGATCACTTCGTGCTGGAACGGCTGAAACGGTCGCTGCTCCGCTGGCGGTACGTGTCGGGAGGGGATCAGTAACATGCAGACGATCCAATTGCGGAACGTCACCAAAACGTTCGGCCAGCTTGAGGTGCTGTCGGAAATCAACCTGACGGTGGAAAAAGGCGAATTCGCCGCTATTGTCGGCCCTTCCGGCTGCGGCAAAAGCACCGCGCTCCGCATGATCGCCGGGCTGGAGCGGCCGACGACCGGCGAAGTGCTGGCGAACGGGGAGCCGATCCTCAAACCGGACCCCCGCCGCATTCTCATTTTCCAGGAACACGCGTTGTACCCGTGGCGAACCGTCGAACAAAACGTCGGCTTCGGCCTGGAACTGGCGAACGTGCCGGAAAAAGAACGCAAGGCGCGTGTCGACGAAGTGCTCGACAAAGTCGGATTGAACGGTTTTCAAAATTATTATCCGCATCAGTTGTCCGGCGGCATGCGGCAGCGGGCGTCAATCGCCCGCGCGTTGGTCATGAATCCGGAAGTGCTCTTGCTGGACGAACCTTACGGCGCCCTCGACGCAATTACGCGTCTGACGATGCAGAACGAACTGATCAAACTGTGGCAGGGGACCGGCAAAACGGTATTGCTGATTACGCACGATATTGACGAAGCCGTTTATTTGGCGGATACGATTTACGTCATGAGTTCGCGGCCGGGCCGTGTGATCCATTCCGTCAAAACCGACATGCCGCGCCCGCGCGACCGCAACAGCGCGGAGTTTGTGCATCTGCGGCAACAAATTATGGAAAGTCTCGGCCTTGGCGCGTCCTCGTCATCATGATCGTATCGATGACGCCATGCCGGCTGAACAACAAAGAGGGCTGTTTCGCTTTTTTGCGAGCAGCCCTTTCCTCATTTTGACTTGTTCCGTCTGCGGCGCCCGTACGTTTCCAGGCGGGACGGGATGCCGGTTCCGGGTTCCTGATCGCCTTCCACCCGCGTATCAAGCGCCGTATCCGGCGCGGTCGCGGCGGCTGTTTCGGGCGGAGCCGATTGGGACACAAGAAGCGAAATCCGCTTTTCCAATTGCTCCACCCGGCGGTTCAGATCGCGAATCTGCGTCTGCAAAAGCCACACCGTGTCTTCCAGGGATAACGTTGTCTTTCGCTCGATCGCCATGTTTTCGTTGTCGTCCCGAACGGACCGGTTCCGGTCTTTCGCCGTCCCGGCTGCGGGATGCGGTTTCAGCAACGCATCCAGCTCCATTTGCGTCAACCCGTCGAATCGATTCATGGCGCCCCTCCCTTTTCCGATCGTTTCCCGATTATTTTCAAGTCTGTACCCTGTCCGCTGGAAAGTCAATGCGTCCTTCGGCGCAACCGCCCGACATCCGCCCCCGTGTCCCGCCATTTCACGACATTCGCGTGTCGGTTATGGTTCGCACCACGCGTCCGAAAGATCAAAACGCGGCGCGCGGTGCGTCGAACGTAAACGCGATCCGCGATTCGATGTAGTCGCGCAACCGGTCAATCGGCACGCGCGTCTGCTCCATCGTGTCGCGGTCGCGCACCGTCACTTGGCCGTCCGACTCCGAGTCGAAATCGTACGTCACGCAGAACGGCGTACCGATCTCGTCGTGGCGGCGATACCGTTTGCCGATGGAGCCCGCTTCGTCGTAATCGACCGGAAAATACCGGCTTAATTCGGCAAACACGCGCTGCGCCCCTTCGGACAGCTTTTTCGACAGCGGAAATACGGCCGCCTTATAAGGCGCCAACGCCGGATGAAGGTGCAGCACGGTGCGGCTGTCGCCGCCTTCCAGTTGTTGTTCTTCGTAAGCGTCGACGAGAAACGCCAACGCGACCCGGTCCGCGCCGAGCGACGGCTCGATGCAGTAGGGAACGCACCGCTCGTTCGTTTCGGGATCAATATAATGGAAATCTTCGCCGGAATGTTCCATATGTTGCCGCAAGTCGTAGTCGGTCCGGTCGGCGATGCCCCACAGTTCGCCCCAACCGAACGGAAATTTGTACTCGATGTCCGTCGTCGCTTTGCTGTAATGCGACAGTTCGTCCGCGGAATGATCGCGCAGGCGCAAATTGTCGCTTTTCATGCCGAGCGAAAGCAGCCACTTGTAACAAAACTCGCGCCAATATTCGAACCATTTCAAATCATCCCCCGGCTTGCAGAAAAATTCCAGTTCCATCTGTTCGAACTCGCGCGTCCGAAACGTGAAATTGCCGGGCGTAATCTCGTTGCGGAAACTTTTGCCGATTTGTCCGATGCCGAACGGAAGCCGTTTGCGCATCGTGCGTTGCACGTTTTTAAAGTTGACGAAAATGCCTTGCGCCGTTTCGGGACGCAAATAAATTTGGTTGGCGCTCGATTCGGTTACGCCCTGAAACGTTTTGAACATCAGGTTGAACTGGCGGATATCCGTAAAATCGCGGCTGCCGCAATCCGGACAGACGATTTGGTGTTCGTCGATCAGTTCGCGCATCCGCTCGAACGAAAGGCCGTCCACCACCATCTCGATCCCTTTTTCCGCAAGCGCGTTCTCGACCAGTTTGTCGGCCCGATGGCGCGACTTGCACTGCCGGCAGTCGATCAACGGGTCGTTGAAATTGCCGACGTGGCCGGAAGCGACCCACACTTGCGGGTTCATCAATATCGCCGCGTCCAAACCGACGTTATAGGGCGAATCCTGGATAAACGATTTCCACCAAAGCCGTTTGATGTTGTTTTTCAGTTCCACGCCGAGCGGCCCGTAATCCCACGTATTGGCGAGCCCCCCGTAAATTTCGGACCCCGGAAAAATAAACCCCCGGTGTTTGGCCAGCGCCACCACTTGATCCATTGTCACGCCCATCGTTCTCTGTCTCCTTTTCTCGTCAAACTGTTATGCCGTGCGGTTTTCGGCCGCGCCGAACGAAAAAACTCCCGCCCCGGCACTGGCATGCCTAGGGACGGGAGTCACACCCGCGGTTCCACCCTAGTTGACGCGGCTTATCGTTCATCCGCCGCGTCCCCTTTTCAAATATCGGCTCCGGACCGCCGTTTCCCCGAGCCTTTTTCCGGGCTTCCACCATCCCCGGATCGCTGCTTGAAAAGGAACCTCGGGTACTATTCATCCTTCATGGCCGCACGTATGCGATTTGGACATCATTGTACAGAACTTTCCTCGAAAAATCAACTGTTCCTTCACAGCGCGTTCGGCATTCGACCGGCTTTACCGGGAAGCGGGCGTATAAAAATTTTGCGTGTAATAAACGCGGTATTCCCCTCCGAAAAAGACGCCGATGCCGAGAAAATCCAGATCGCCCAAAATGTTTTCGCGATGGCCTGTCGTGGAATTCATCCAGCTGTGGTGGGCGGTTATGGCGTTCGGTTGCCCCGCCGCAATATTTTCCGCGGCCGCCGCATAATCGACGCCGCCCGCCTCCAGCCTGTCGGACAGTGTTTTCCCTGTCGGGCTTACGTGATCAAAATAGCCGTTTTCGGCCATATCCCGGCTGTGCCGGCGGGCCACTGTCGCGGCCGCATCGTCCCATTTGTAAGGTTGCAGACCGTTCAACGCGCGCGCGACGTTGGCCAGGTCAAACAACTGTCGTTCGTAACTTAGCCGCACCTCGTCGTTTTGCTTCCCGTACATGCCCGTCTTACCGTCCTCCACGGCTTTGTCAATGATCAGGATGCCGGCCACGGCGTTGTTGGCGAACGCGTCGTAATAAAACGTTACATATTGGCCCGCGATTTCGTACGTCGCCTGAGTGCCGTCGTCAGGCAACAGCCAGTACGTATCGCCTTTCCGCAACCTGTCGAGCGGGTTGCCGTACGCCCGGACCACGTCCTTCGCGGTCGAGCCGGGATAAACGTTTTGGCCGGCAAGCCAGTTTTTCGCGTTCGTGTACAACGCCACCACTTTGCCGTCCTGCACGCCGACCTGGACGTAGTCGCTGTAATTATGGTTGTACACGTACCATTGAAAACCGTATTCGCTCGCGTCTTTGCGCACCGGTTCCCCCAGCCTGCCAATGAGCGAACGTTCCGATTCCCCGATCGTGACGCCGCGGACGGCGAAAATCGGTTCGGTCTTCGGCAAGGCGGACAGCTTCGACAGCTTGCCCGTTACGTTGCGGATGAACTGGGCCGCTTCCGCGCGCGTGACCGTATCGTTCTTGCCGAAACCTTCCACCGTGGCGTCCGTTTTGCCTTCGGCCAACCGATTGGCAAGCAAAAAGCGTATCGCGTCATCGACGGAAACGTTCTTTCCGGCCGCCGCCGCGATCAGGCGCGCCGCCTGCCCGCGCGCATACGGCGCGTTGGCGCGCTCCGCCGAGACCGGCCAATTTTGGCTGGTCGCAAACGCGTAATACGGTTCATACCAGGGACTGTTTGCCGCTTGTCCCGGCAACTTGTTATCCTGATACGCCCGAATCAACATCGCCAAAAATTCCGCTTCCGTCACCGGGCGGTCCGGACGAAACGTGCCGTCCTCGAATCCGTTCACGATGTTTCGGTTGGCCGCCCATGCAATCGTTTCGGCCGCCCAATGACCGACCGTGTCCGGAAACGCTCCGTTTCCTATCGACGCGGCCTCCAGCGCGTAGGCCGGTCGGCCTGTCGCCGCCACCGGCGAAAACGACGCGCAGGCCGCACACAAAAAGGCAATCCAAAGGCCCGACCGTAGACGCCATCCCGATCTTGTCCGATTGAAGCGCATCCGTTCAACCTCCCGCAAATCGCAAAAAACAACGACATGTTTTTGCTTTATTCGGCAACGACAAGCCGGTTTCCTGTCGGAGGGCATTAGAAAATCATTGCCAAAGCATGGTTGACATTCGTTGCCATGTTGTCAACGAATGACGATACGTTAGCGTTAGCAAGGGAATTGGGGGATGCAACCGTGGGCGTAAATGGGGACGGAGTCGCGACAGCAAAAAGAAAACGCCCGACCGCGGCCGGCGGTTCGCGCCGGCGCCGATCGGGCGGCCTTTCAAACAACGAAACGGCAAAGCGTCAGACAACAAGGCGGTAAAGCGTCGTCCCGTGCGTATGGAAATAAACGGTTCCGTCCGGCGTTACCGTCGCGGACGTCACGATGCCGGGCAACTTTCCGATGCGCTCCGCCGCGCATGTTGCGACGTCGAGCCGGAACAGGTCGGAATCGCAGAACGCGAAAACGGTCGTTTCGTCGAAGCGGAGGAAACAACTGCAGCCTTGTCCGAGCGCGATCGTCCGCGTGAACGCCAGTTCGTCCCGGTCGAACACGGCCAGCGTGTCGTTCACCCGCACGAACACGCGGCCGCCGGCGGCAAACGCTCTTCCGACCTTCTCATTGCGTGCGAACCGGTGCAGATGTCGGATTTCGCCGGCGCAATCCCATACGACGAAATGGCACGGTTCGTCTTTCATCGCAAGCCCGTTGCCGCCGCCGTCCGTCGTAAAATAGACGTACCGGTCGTCGGCGGTTACGCTGATGACCTGCTGGCCGGGAACCGGGTCATGCCATACCGCCACTTCCTTGGATACGGGGTCGATCCGCGACAGGCCGCCCCCATAAACGCCGTATTTGGCCGACCAGCCGGTCCAGATGCCGCCGTCCGGGCCGACGACCGAGCGGCCGAGCGGCCGGATCAGGTCGGGCCCGACAGAACGCAGAGTGCGTGGGTTGACGTTGTTCCATTGATCCCAAGGGTCCCCCGGACGGTAAACGACATGATCGCCGCCCGAATAGGCGGTCAAATACAATTCCTCGCCGACAAACGCCATGCCGTAAACTTCGCCGCCCGCATTGCACACCGTCATGGAGTTCCAATAGGTCCCCGTTTTCGGATCGTAGCTGAAAATCGTTTGCCCGAATCCGCTGGATCCCCACAGCTTGCCGTCCGGCGCGGCGACGATCGCATGAATGCCCGTCGGCGGCGGCGGAGTCGGAATCGGGCGAAGCGTCACCGCGGCGTACGAACGGTCCGCGATAAAATATTGCTGGCCTCTCACGCCGGCCAGCCGGCCGTCCTTGAGCCTCACGCCGAAAAAGCGCCGACCCTCGAACGTCAACTCGTTTACGGTCAATTTGCTTGCCAGCGTTCCGTCGTCTTCGATGGGAGACAATGTTTTCGCATCGTAAAAGCGAAGTTTGCCGTCCTTTTCCGTGCAGATGAACTCGTCCGTCACTTCCCGGATCGCCGCGTCGGGCTCCCCGAAATCGCGATATTCGCCCGTTTCGATATGCCACGCTCTCAAAAACGGCGTGTCAAATCCGCCCGTCACAATAACGTATCCCGGCGCTCCGCCGTACACGCGCCGGCTGTACATATTTTTCGGGTTGTCGGACACTCTGCCGAGGCTGACCAGTTCGTGACGCGCCGGATCATATCTGACGAGCACGCATCCCGGATACGTGCCCCCGTACACCAGGCCGTCCGAGCCGAGCGTCAAGTTCCAGATATACAACTCGTTATCGACGCGCAGCGGTTTCGCCCACGTGCGCGTGCGCAAGTCCAAACTGTGCAAATAGCCAAACTTCGGGCAGGTGCCGACCAACAGCCGGTCGCCCACCTGAAGCAGCGCCCAAGCGCCGGAGTCGCCGGGCAGCGGCACCGATTCGCCTTCGCCCGATTCGACGTCAATGAATACGAGGTTGCCCGTCGATCCGGCGGCAAAATTGGACAACACCAGCTTTTCCCTGCCGTCTTTCGGGTCGGTCAGCGACGTTACCCCGAGTATGCAAAAATTGCGGCAAGGTTCCGCGACGGCTTCGTAAATCGTCGATACGGACGGATTCGTCATGGCCGTCCCTCCTTTTCGGATTCACCCGCCTCCGGTTAAGGCGGAACAATCAGCCTTTCACCGCGCCGACGAACTGGCCGTGGATGAAATATTTTTGCACGAACGGATAAATGATGATGATCGGCAAAATCGTCAGCATCAGTGCGGCCATTTTGATGTTTTCCGGATGGACGATCGTCTCACCGAACGGATTGATTTGTTGATCTTCAAGCACCCCCCTTGACAAAATTTCGCGCAGTTGGAACTGCAACGTCCACATTGACTTGTCGCGGATATAGAGGAGCACGCCGAACCATTCGTTCCAGTAGGCCACGGCGCTGAAAATGACGAACGCCATCGTCATCGGCAGCACCATCGGCAGCACGATGCGGAATAACATCGAAAACTCGCCGGCGCCGTCGACTTCGGCCGACTCCATCAGCTCTTTCGGCAGCCGGTCGATCATGTTTTTGTAAACGATAATGTAGAAAGGATTGACCAGGCCGGGCAAAATGAGCGCCCAATACGTATTGTCAAGCCCCAGACTCAAAACGAGCAAATAAGTCGGGATCAGCCCGCCGCTGAAAAACATCGTGATCAACAAATAGGTAAACACGACGCTGCGGCCGATGAAATATTTGTGCGCTAGCGCGTACGCCGCACAGAGCGAGACGGTGATCGACAAAATCGTGTTGACGACCGTCAGAAAGACCGTATTGAGAAACGAGCGGAAAAACGTCTTGTTGACCGCCAACTCCTGATAAGCGTTCAGCTGGAAATCGACCGGCCACAGGCCGATTTTTCCGGCCACGGCGGCGTGATAGCCGCTTAACGAGATGGCGAGCGCGTTGATGAACGGCACGAGAATGGAAATGCTGAAGACGATGAAAAACGTGTAATTGAACGTCTGAAAAATAATGCGCGACGGCGTTCTGTACGCGATCATGATCCGATTCCCCCTAGTACAAGCCCATGCCGCTGATCCGTTTCGACAACCAGTTCGAGCCGATCAGCAAAACAAATCCGAGCACGCTTTCCGTCAGACCGATCGCCGTCGTCAGGCTGTACTGCGCCTGCTCCAGACCGAGCCGGTATACGTAAGTGCTGATGACGTCGGACACGTCGTAAACAAGCGGATTTTGCATCAGAAACACCCGGTCGAACCCGATGCCGAATATGTGCGCCAGCCTGAGCAGGAACAACAGCGTAATCATCGGCATCATGTGCGGCAGCGTAATGACGAACACTTGCCGAAACCTTCCCGCTCCGTCGATCCAGGCCGCATCGTACAGATGGCTGTCGATTCCGGCGATGACCGCGAAATACAGAATGGCCGACCAACCGACGTTTTTCCAAATGTCGGCGAAAACGAGAATGCCGCGGAAAATGCTCGGCTCCGTCATGAAATAGATCGGCTCGATGCCAAACAAACCGAGGAATCGGTTGAACATCCCGGTTTCCGGCGACAAAAACTGGTAAAATATCCCCGCTACGACGATCCAGGAGAGAAAGTGCGGCAAATACGAGATCGTCTGCACGACGCGCTTGAACGTCTTTTGGTATATTTCGTTGGCAAGCAGCGCGAAAATGATCGGCGCGGTGAACCCGAAAATAATGTCGTAGCAATTGATGATGATCGTGTTTCGCATGACTTGCCAAAACTTTTCGTCGGTCAAAAAATATTCGAAATGTTTGAAGCCGACCCAGTCGCTGCCGAGAATGCCTTTATAAACGGAAAAATCCTTGAACGCGATAATGACGCCGTACATGGGAATATACTTGAAAATGAACAGCAATATGACCATGGGCGAAACAAGAAGATACAACGCAATGAGCGTCTTGATGCGGACTTTCCGCTTCTTTGGCCTGATGTTCATCGCCGGTTCGGGTTGAGTCACTACGGATGCGGCTTCGCTCAATGGCTACCCCTCCTGTCGAAAAATAACGCGGATCAGTGCTATGAAAAATACGTTCCCCGACCCGGGCTTTCGTCAGGCGCCGGTATCGGGGAACGGTTGTGATCACGCCGGGCCGATTACCAGTCGACCATTTTCACGCCCATTTGTCTCAAGTAATCTTTGTTTTCATCGATATATTTTTGCAGCGGATCGTATTTGAAGGCGCGATACTTTTTCTCCCAATCCTTGACGGCCTGGTCGAACTGTTCCATCGTAATCCGTCCCATAATCGCTTCGACGGTGAACTTGTTGATCGCCTGCATAATTTCGGCGTTCTTTTTCACCACTTCTTCCGGTTCAATATAGCCCGGGATGACGCCGAGACCGACGGTTTCGGCTTGCTTTTGAAGCTGCGCCACACTGTCGCGGATTTGGCCGAACAACGGCTGACCGATTTGCAGCTCGTACAGGGCGTTCTGCGCGTCCTGACCGTCGGTGTAGCCGAAGATGAGCGCCAGGTTGCGTACCCATCTGCGGTTCGGATCACCCAACACATCCGGGTTCGGCACGCGTTTGCCGTCTTTGACCGTATACTCGACGCCTTCCTTGCCCCAGAAAATCGCTTCGCGCAATTCGTCGGAAGCGAACGCCTCGATCACTTTCCAAGCGCGGTCGGGGTCTTTGCTCGACGCGGGGATGTACAGCCCGTGCGAGTTGATCGGCAGCGCGAGCCCCGGTGTCGCGTACTTCGGATCGGCCAATACCGAAGGCCATTTTTTCAGCGGCGGCGCGAACACGAGCTTCCATTTTTTCTGCTCGGGCGTCCCAGACGCCATCATCGCGGCCTGACCCGGTATAATTTGGTCGGCCGAGTTCCACTGGAACAGGACGTTTTTCGTGTTCCACTTCGTTCCCCACTTGTTCGAATCGGTTGTCGCAAACTCTTTGTCAAGAATGCCTTCGGCGTACAACTGGCGCATCAGTTCGACCGCCGCGCGGAATTCCGGCAGCACGACGTTCGGGATCACCTTGCCGTTCATGATCCGCCAATCGTACGGATAGGCGCCGTACAGCCGGAAAAACACCCCGCCGCCGTAAGGGAACACATTGTCGCCGATGACGCGGGCCGACATCGGAATCGAATCCGGCTCGGCCTGTTTGATTTTCCGCAGCAGGTCGACCCATTCCTCGACCGATTCCGGCCATTTGCCGCCGTAATATTTTTCCACCAGGTCGTAACGGGTGTAAATGCCCGCCCCCATCGGCCCTTTGTCGTACACCATCGGGATCCGCCAATATTTCCCGGTCACCGGATCTTTGGCCAGTTCCATCATTTGCGGCGTTACCCATTTCTGGACGATCGGCGAATTATCGTAATATTTTTTCAGGTCCAGGAAAGCGCCTTGACGCGCGGCCTGGTACGTCGGTTCGGGGTAGTTCGTATGCAGCAGGTCAGGCAGCTTGCCCGAAGAAAGAAGCAGGTTGAATTTCGTCTGGAACTCCGAGTACGGCGGCACTTCGACTTGCAGGTCGACGTTCGCCTTGTCCTCGATAATTTTGATGTACGGGTTGTCGCTCGGGTCCACGCCTTCGGGATGGGCCAACCCCGCGTTGTTCATAAAAAAGGTAAGCGTGATGCGTTCTTCCTTTTTCTCCCCTCCTCCGTCGCCGCCGGTCCCCCCGGTATCTCCGCCCGTGCTCGATTTTTTCGAACAACCGACGGCCGCCGCCAAGAAGAAGACGAGAACAAGCAAAAGCCACTTTAATGACCTTTTTTTCATGCGCCGATTCCCTCCGCTTGCTTGATGGATTTTTCCTCACAACCGATGAAAACAAAAAAGATGCCAAGACCCTCCCATTTCCGGAAAAAGCTTGTTATGAAGCGCTTTCAAAATGGTCTCGATTGTCGACCTGCTGTGCGTGGTTTCCTCCCTTCTCGCGCGCCGGGCCGAAATTGTAATTTCGAAATTGTAATTTTTAGTAATTATTAATATTTTAAACGCTTTCATTGGTGAATGAGCGTCAAATTGTAAAATGAATAAGTCAATATTTAATCTCGCGGTGACAAAAAACATCACCGCCCCCCCGAAGGAGCGGTGTTTCTTTCGTGCGGCGGCGGCTTTCCGCCGCGGCCGCGTTCAGGGGCCCGCCCGGACTTGCGCGCGAATCGGAGGCGCACGTTCACGTTTCCGGCGTTTCCCGTTCCCCGATCAACCGGAATCCGGCCGCGCCGTGGATGCGTCCCCCGGACGCCAAATAGTCGTACACGATTCTTTGCAGCGACGTTTCGCGCGGTACGTTCGGCAAATGTTCCAGCTTTGTCCCGAATCCGAACACCCGTTCCAACGTCTGCTCCTCATCGCTCAAAACCGGCGTGACGTAGTAGTCGCGCTGAAACCGCACGATGTTGGAATCGGGCGGAAGCAGCGTGCGGAATTGGGGGGAGAGCAACCAGGAAGTGCAGACGAACGCTTTCGGTCTGATTTCCGGAAAATGGTCTGCCCAAAAAACGACGGCGCGGCGATAAGAATCGAGGCACCGTTCGTGCGCCATTTTTTCACCTTCGGGTATGTGCACATCGAGCACCGGGTCGCCTCGCTGCAAAACAAGTTCCCACTCGTCCGCCGGAAGAACGGCCGTTTCCCGCGACGCGCTGCCGTCCGGTCCGATTGGGTTTCCGGTATGCGCCTTTCCGTCAAACGCATAATGCGACGTCCAGCCTCCTTCCGGATCGAAAACGCCGTTCGTGCCGTCAACTTGCCCATCGGCGCGAAACCGGACGCCCGAATCGGCAAGCGCGAGCACCCGCCCCGTCGCTTTGTGGCGAAACGCCTTGACCGGTTTGTCGTACGCGATGTTCATGAATTGAAGCCGCCCGAGCTTGAACAAATGTCCGGACCAATGCCGGATGAGCCAATGGAGTTGGCTCAATCCCCATGCGCCGTGTTTGTTCCGGTGATGCCGCATCCAGATGACCATATCGCCGAGCGTGTCGATCAACACTTGTTCCGGTATGCCTTTCGCATCGTAAACTTCCATCACCTGCGGCAGCCCTCCCAAATAGACGACCGCCGCAAACATGCCGGATTCCGGTCCCATCGCAAGCAGCCGATCGTTGACCGGCTTCGCCGGTTGTTTTTCGATAAACAACTCCCGGTGAAACGAAACCGCCAGCTGCGACCGTCCGGCGTCTCCGCGAATCCGCTCGGCCTCGGCGCGAAACGCTTCCGCGATTTCCGCAGGAACATTCAAATATTCGCAAGCCTGCGAGACGTATGACGGATCAAGAAAATCGACGCACCCGTCGGGGCCTGTGACCCGTTGAAAAAAATGGCGGTACATCCGCTTCCCCTCTTTCGTCTCGTTTCGTCCGTCGGTTTTCCGCTCCTTTCAGTATATTGGACAAACACGGCAAAGTCGACGGGCTCTGAAAATTCATTTATATCAAAAGAAGGCGGTTGACGCGTCGCATCGAATTATCTAAAGTTACAACCATGAAGAGGTGACGCCGTTTGAAAACACTGAAAATCCCGTTGCGGCAATATGCCCGGCTGCTAAGCCGGTATTTGCGTCCGCAGCGAAAACAGATGCTCCTTCTTGCCGTCCTGCTGTTCGCCTCGCTGGCGACGCAGCTTGCCGGTCCGCAACTGATCCGTTACTTCATCGATACGGCGCAAAGCGAAAAACCGTTCGACACGTTGCTTTGGGCCGCCGCTGTTTTCATCGGCGTATCGCTCATCCAGCAATTATTCAACGTCGCCTCCGCCTATCTCGCGGAAAACGTCGGGTGGATCGCCACCAACCGGCTGCGCGTCGATGTGGCGGAACATTGTTTGCGCCTCGACATGTCATTTCACAAGTCGCACACGTCCGGTTCGATCATCGAACGGGTCGACGGCGACATTAACGCGCTGACCAATTTCTTTTCGAACTTTGTCATTGTGCTTGTGGGCAACGTGCTGCTCGTGGCCGGCATTTTGGCGCTCCTGTACCGCGAAGGCTGGCTGGTCGGATTGGGGATGACGCTGTTCGTCGTCTTTGCCATTTGGGCGATTCAGCATATTCGCCGTTTCGCGGCGCCGCACTGGGGAAGATTAAGGCAAATGAGCGCGGAGTTTTACGGTTTTTTGGGCGAACAGTTGGAAGGAACGGAAGACGTCCGGGCAAACGGGGCGGCCGGCTATGTGATGCACCGGTTCCATTCGCTGCTCCGCAAATGGTTGCCGCTTCGAAAGAAGGCGTTTTTCGGTTGGGCGGCCATGTGGATCACCACGCTGGTCGTGTTCGCCATCGGCAACGCGATCGCCTTCGCGCTGTGCGCTTACTTGTGGAAAAAAGGCCAAATGACGCTCGGAACGGTCTATATGATTTTTTATTACACCGAACTGATGGCCAAACCGATCGAAAAAATCCGGACGCAAATCGAAGACTTGCAAAGAGCGGACGCCAGTATTGTCCGAATCCGCGAGTTGCTCGAGACGGAATCGGCCGTCAAGGACGGAATCGGGACGCCGCTGCCGGAAGGACCGCTGTCCGTCGTTTTCGATCGCGTCCGGTTCGGTTACGATAAGACGCGGCTTGTGCTTCATGATATCGATTTCCGCCTGGAAAAGGGCGAGGTGCTCGGTTTGCTCGGCCGGACGGGAAGCGGCAAAACGACGCTCGCCCGGCTGCTAATCCGGTTTTACGACGCGACCTCCGGATCGATTCTGCTCGACGGGGTTCCGATCCGCGACGTCCGGCTCGCCGAACTTCGCCGCAAAGTCGGCTTTGTCACGCAAAACATCGAACTGTTTCAGGGCACGGTACGGGACAACCTTACGTTTTTCGACGATTCGGTTCCGGATGCGCGTATCGTCGCCGTACTCGAAGACCTCGGCCTGGGCGACTGGTATCGGGCGCTGCCGGAAGGACTCGACACGATGCTCGATTCCGGCGGCGGGAACCTGTCCGCGGGCGAAGCGCAACTGCTGGCGTTCGCTCGGGTATTTCTTGCCGATCCGGGTCTTGTCGTTCTCGACGAAGCGTCGTCGCGCCTCGACCCGGCAACCGAAACGCGACTGGAAGCGGCAATCGGCAAACTGCTCCGCAACCGCACCTGCATCATCATCGCGCACCGGCTGTCGACGATTGAGCGGGCGGACACAATCCTCATTTTGGAGGACGGCCGCATCGCCGAATACGGAAAACGGACCGCGCTGGCCGCCGATCCGGATTCCCGCTTCAGCCGAATGTTGACCTTGGGCATGGAGGAGGTGCCCGTATGACGACGTTCGAATTTTTCCGCAACTTGCTGCGCTATTCCCCGATCTGGTATATGGCCAACGTCTTCGCCTGGATTTGCATTTACCTGGCCCCGATATTGCCGGGACTGGTAACGAAGCAGTTTTTCGACACGCTTGCCGGCCAATCGCCTTATTCGTTCGGCGTCTGGTCGCTCATCGTGCTGCTGTTGGTCTCCGCGCTGGTCCGCTCGTTGCTGATCTTGTTCGGTTTCGTCACCGACGTCAATTTCCGGATGCGCATCGGCGGACTGTTGCGCCGGAACATGCTGCATCACATTTTGCACGAGCCCGGCGCGAAGGCGATTCCGTGTTCCCCCGGGGAAGCGATCAGCAACTTTCGCGACGACGTCGAGCAGGTGGAGGAAGCGACCAGTTGGTCGGTGGACGCGTTTGGCATGACGGTGTTCGCCGTTGTTTCGTTTTTCATTCTGATCGGCATTCACGCAAAACTGACGCTGCTCGTTTTCGTTCCGCTTGTCATCGTCGTCGCCGCGGCGCAACTGTCCACGGCGCTCCTGCAAAAATATCGCGCGGCGAGCCGCGAGGCGACAAGCCGGGTAACCGGCGCCATCGGCGAAATGTTCGCGTCCGTGCAGGCGATCCAGATCGCCGGCGCGGAAGAGCGGGTCATCCGGCGGTTCCGCGAACTGAACGACCGTCGCCGGAACGCGATGCTGAAAGACAAGTTGGTGACCCAAATTTTGGACTCGGTGTTCTCCAATTCGGTCAATCTCGGCACAGGCCTTATTTTGCTGCTTGGCGCGCAGGCGATGCGCGACGGCGAGTTTACCGTCGGCGATTTTTCGCTGTTCGTCTACTATTTGACGTTCGTCACCCAATTCATTCAAAATTTCGGTCAATTTTTGGCGTATTACAAGCAAAGCGAAGTGTCCAAAAACCGGATGACGTCGCTGATTCAAGGGGCTCCCGCCCGCAAGCTGACGGAACCTCACCCGCTTTATTTGCGCGGCGAACCGCCGTCTTTGCCGCCGGTACCGGCGAAGACGGAGGCGGATCGGCTTCACGTGCTGGAAGCGGTCGGACTGACGTACCGTTATCCCGGTTCCGGCCGAGGTATCAAATCGGTCGACTTGCGCCTTCCGCGGCATTCGTTCACCGTCGTTACGGGGCGGGTCGGGTCCGGCAAAACGACGCTCTTGCGTACGCTGATCGGCCTGTTGCCGAAAGAAGCCGGCGCCATTTACTGGAACGGCCGTGAGGTGGACGATCCCGGCAACTTCTTTACGCCGCCGCGCTGCGCGTACACGCCGCAAGTGCCGCACCTGTACAGCGACACGTTGAAAGGCAACATTTTGCTCGGTATGCCGGACGACGACGAACGGCTCGCGCGGGCGATCCGCTCCGCCGTGTTCGAAGCCGACGTGGCCGCTCTGCCGCAAGGGTTGGAAACGGTGATCGGACCGCGAGGGGTCAAACTGTCGGGCGGCCAGGCGCAGCGGACGGCGGCGGCGCGCATGTTCGTGCGCGAGGCGGAACTTTTCGTCTTCGACGATTTGTCGAGCGCGCTCGACGTCGAGACGGAGCGCAAGTTGTGGGAGCGGCTGTTTGAGCGGCGCGCCGCCACATGTCTCGTCGTCTCGCACCGCAAGGCGGCGCTCGCCCGCGCCGACCGCGTCATCGTGTTGAAGGACGGCCGGGTCGAAGCGGCCGGCACGCTCGACGAACTGCTCGCTACGAGTGAAGAGATGCGCCGCCTGTGGAATCGGGAACTGGAATAGGTTTGCGTCGGGTTGAAAGACGCCCAAGGCTCAGACATCTTGTTTTGCCTTGTTTTGAAATTGATTTTATTGATTTTAATGGTAACAAGGCAAAGCCAAACACTCCATGTCCTTTCGGACGCCGCCTTGAATGAAAATGTGGCGTAGCTCATCCGTTCTTCCTATATTTGAATGGGATACAGGTCTGAGGTCGTGAGTTTATTAGTGGGAAAACCCTGAAAGCCAAACCGACCTATTACAACCTGAAAGCGCCGCCGATTGTGCCGTGAGCACGTGTATAAAAATTTGAACCTTTCATGGTTGTATGACCTGTATCCCGTTTTTCATTGTATAGGAGGATGTGGAATGGACGCAATTATCGAACGCTGCGCAGGGCTGGATGTCCATCAACGAACCGTGGTTGCCTGTATTTTGTATGGTCCTTTGGATCGGAAACCGAAGCAATTGGTTCGCACGTTCGGAACCACTACTCGAGAGTTGTTATCTCTGCTCGACTGGCTCACCGAGTACGAAGTGACCCATGTGGCGATGGAAAGCAGTGGGGTATATTGGAAACCGGTTTGGAACATCCTTGAAGGCGATTTTACACTCATACTGGCTAACGCCCAACGAATCAAAAACGTGCCGGGCCGGAAAACAGATGTCAATGACGCGGTTTGGATCGCCCAGTTACTCCGCTGCGGGTTGATCGAAAGCAGCATGGTGCCTCCCAAGGATATCCGGAATCTTCGCGATTATACCCGTTACCGCAGAAAACTGCTGAGCGCCGCCACATCCGAAAAAAACCGGATACACAAAGTACTTCAGGACGCCAACATCAAACTGACCACGTTTATGAGTGATGTGTTTGGCGTGTCCGGTCGTGCGTTGCTCCAAGCCCTCGTGAAAGGTAAAGTCCTCCAACACGATCAGGTTCAATCGATGGTGCACACCCATCTCAAAAAGAAAGTGCCTGCTCTCGTCGAAGCTTTAAATGGCCGGGTGGACCAGCACCATCGGAAAATGATTCAGTACCACTTGAACCATCTGGATTTTGTGGAAAAGCAAATTGCCGAGATCGAATATGAAATCGAACAGCTTCTGATTCCGTATCGGGAAGAAATGGGCTTATTGAACTCCATCCCGGGAATTGACAAGAATGCGGCGGCGGCCATTCTTGCCGAGACAGGAGTCGATATGTCCAAGTTCCCGACCGAACCCCAGATAGCATCCTGGGGCGGTGTTTGCCCCGGTAATCATGAGAGTGCCGGCAAGAAGAAAAGCACGCGGACCCGAAAAAGCAACCGGACCCTGAAAGCGATATTGTGTCAGGTAGCCCATGTCAATGCGAGATCGCAAAACCGAATATCCGCTTTTTTTCACCGAATCCGAAAACGACGAGGTGCATTAAAAGCGGTGGTGGCAACGGCTCACCTGATTTTAAGAATCATATACCATATTCTGAAAAACAGGATTCCTTACCATGAATTGGGTCCGGAATATGATAAGGCGCAAAAACCGTCGGTACATCACTGGGTTCAGAAAATAAAACAACAAGGCTACGAAGTATTCGTTACACCCGTCAATGGTTTACCTTAAATAGAACACAATGCAATTACCATTTTCATCCATATCGGATGTAAAGAGGGGTGGGTCCTTTTGCGCCATTTGGGAGCGTGGGCATTTTCGTATAAAAACTCGCCCTTGGGCATTCTTTCAACCCTCCACACGGTCATGAAACGGAAAGTACCTCTGCAGCGATCGTTCCATTCGATAGGAAGAAACGGAAATGCCTCCAGCCGCGAGTTTTGGCTTTGTGTCCGATCCATTCGCAAAAAGAAACGGAAAGTACCTCTGTAGCGAGTTTTGGCTTTGTGTCCTGTCATTAGATCATTTAATCCGAAGGACACAAAACAAGATGTTCGAGCGGCAGAGGTACTTCAATTTCTTTGCTATAAATTATTGGCCTAGGAGCGGAGCGAGCCGATCCGCGAGCGCCTTTTCCAGATATGGGCGAATGCCCAACAGCGCCGTAAAGTTCCGGTAACTTTCCGCAAGTTTCTCAGTATGCGCGTTGCCCCCGCGTTGCCGGACGGCGCGGATGAGCAAGTTTTTCGGCGTGTGCTCCAGTTCGACAAATTCGACGATTTGCGTCCGGTAGCCGACGAGTTCGAGCAGTTGCGCCCGCGCCGCGTCGGTGGCCAGCGCGGCGAACCGCTCTTTGACGATACCGTGCTTTAGCATCGGCGACAGCGCGCCGCGAGCGTCCAGTTGCCCATACAGTTCGTGCTGGCAGCAAGGCGCCGCCAAGATGACGTCCGCCCCCCAACGCACCGCCTTTTCCAGGGCGACGTCCGTCGCCGTGTCGCAGGCGTGCAGCGCGACCACCATGTCGATCCGCCCCTCCGGTTCGAAGCCGGCGATGTCGCCGACCTGGAAACGGAGAGTGTCGCAGCCCAGTTTTCCCGCCAATGCGTTGCATTGGGCGATGACGTCTTCTTTCAAATCAACCCCGACGATGTTGACGTCCAGGCCGTGGCGCGTTTTCAGCAGCTCGTGCAAGGCGAACGTCAAATACGACTTGCCGCAGCCGAAATCGACGACCGAAACCGGCCGATCGGTCGGCAAATGCGGGACGATATCGTTGATCATCTCCAAAAAACGGTTAATTTGTCGAAACTTGTCGTATTTCGCCGCCAACACTTTTCCTTGCTTGTTCATCACGCCGAGTTCGACGAGAAAAGGAACCGGCGTTCCCTCTTCCAGCACGTGATTCTTTTTCCGGTTATGCGCAAGCTCGGCCTCCGCTCGGGTCGGCCGCTTTTTCAAAATCGTCGCCTCGCCGTTTTTGCTGACGAGAATATGGTAATCGGCTTCGGCCGTTTGCAGCAGCCCTTGCCGGAATTGTGCGCGCAACATGTCGGCGATTCGCTCCGCCGTATTTTCCGGCGCGACGTTTTCGTGCCGCACTTTTTGACCGTAATAGTACGTAAACTGGAATTTCAGCCCTTGCTTGAGCAGAACCGGCTTCACTTTCACTTTTGACAACGAATCGTTGACGGCGGTCCGCGGCCGGCTGAGCACGGCCTGGATGAGCGACCGCGACTCGACCGTTTCCGCCGCCAACGCCGACAGTTTGTCCATGTTCCGATTTCGTCTCCTTGAATTACGATCGAATTTGTGCCTTAACGATTTCATTATAATGAAAGCGGAACAAAAAAAAAAACTACGGAAGACCAATTAACGTACAATACTTAACTTATTTTCCGTTTCTTGAAGATATTTTTCCGGATTGCTTCTAAACCGTCTTCGTTTTGATCCTTCCGTCAAACGAGAAGCCCAACGCTGACGTTCGGTTTGGAATGTCTGATAGTCCACACTTTGAAGTCTTTTCACTATGTCTTTTTGCCGGAGCGCATCATCCACGAACACGATCATTTCTCCGCTGCGGAGAATATATTCATTCCAACTCCTCAGTCCCGTCATGCGTCGATGGCGTGTCTTCGTTCGGCGGAAGAATCTCTCGTGATCGTTGTTGGTCCGCGGGAGGTAAGGATGATCATAGCACGTGAACAGCCCCTTCCAAAATCCTTTGGTGTAGCTGATTAAGTTGGCAACCATCGGTTTGTCGTGCTCTTCGGTATAGGTTTGTTGAACCCACTGAAGCAAATGCTTCAGATGAAACCGTACCGAATCGCTGCTTTTATCCACCTCGGGATTCAGGATATCGGCCACATGTTGCAAAGGGAGCGCCCAGCGCTTGACCTCCTCGTAAGTTTGCTGGAATTCGTCAAGTTTATTGAATATTCTGACAACGTTTTTCAGTAGCGAGGTCCCCTTTTTTATCCAGGCATCTTTGCAAAGATGCCTGAATGGCTTGCGCATTTTCGTAAATTCGAATCCCGGGCAGATCGAGCGGCGGGTTTCCGTCTTCGAGAAGTAACGAGCGAACAGCCGCTATATAATCTTTGGCAACTTCGGCCTCAGCCGATGAATCGTTCTCGATTTTCTTTTCGATCTCACGGATTCCCCGCAGGCTTTTCTTGATCCCGGTTTTCAGCCTGCGGTCCAGATCGACAACGGGTTTGGCGATGTCCTTGAGGTAATGGTATTGACAGTACTGGTAAGGAACATCCGGCAACAGCGACTCCATGGCCATCCGGATGGACTGCTGCCCGTCTGTTACGATGCCGATGATCGGAAAGCCCAACTCGATGACCGGCATAATAAGCTTTTTCAACTCCTCGGCGGAACCGCTTTTCAGGTTTTGAGCAGCCAGAATGGTACCGCTGAAGATTTCCCGAATGACGTACAACGTTTCATTTCCTTTCTCGGGTTGAATGCCGTCCATGGAGATCATGATGCCGCCGTTGTCTTGGACGACTTGCTTCAGCACTTCTTTGACATGATCCGTCACACTGGCACGGAGCAACGTTAAATAACGCTCGTAAAGTCTCTGGGAGTTGCGTTCGGAAGTGGCCACTCCACGGCGATTCAGTTCCTCGGTAATCTCGCCGATTGTCATATGGTGCTTAAATCTCAACTGGCCCACCAACGCCAGCACATCGAAACCGTAAGAGGTATGTTTCATGCAAAGCGAATCGGCTTCGACCGATTTGTAGTAGGTTTTTGGGTAAGGGCAGTCGGCATTCGGGCAGTGATACGCCATGTTCCATGCTTGGATGACACCGTTTAGCGTGATGATGTTTTTCTTCCAAGCGGTGTGATGTCGTTTCAGCTTGGTTCCACAATGTGGGCAATGTTGAAATTCCGTTCGGAAGTAAATTTTCTTCTCCGGCGCTACTCGATTTTTGGGTAAAGGCATATTGAGGACCTCCGTCGCATTGACTAATAAATACTTCGACGGAGAACTTGGAAATCCTTGTTAGTTAATTGGTCTTCCGTAGAAAAAAAA
>Ga0068704_100180_pt1 | contig 29031 bp, 22 predicted proteins | sample CeladaPassaD2F12_FD_62225 | JGI IMG/M metagenome (GOLD analysis project Ga0068704, IMG submission 62225) | Cellulose-adapted microbial communities from the Joint BioEnergy Institute, USA - Passage D2F12 | ecosystem: Engineered > Bioreactor > Continuous culture > Unclassified | place: USA, Joint...
CGAGGCTCACCACAGATGTCGATGTCGCCACAGTTGGCCAGCCGCCAGGGATACGGGGAGAAGTAGAGGGACTGATGTATGCTGCTGACTTCCGGCAGCGCCTCCAGGTACTCCACCTTGCCGATACCGGCCTCACCGAGGTAGTCCTGACTGGTCCACACAAAGTCGCCGATGACCTGCGGCGTGCTCTCCACTGCCTCCCAATACCGCAGAGCGTCTATAGGCCGGCTTTCCGTCCCACAGATAACGCGCTGCGGGTAGCGCTCGGTTGAGGGTGCGTACTGATGTTGTAGGTAGTTGTATCCCACTACGTCCAGATGCGCGGCGAAAGCCTCCGTGCGATCCAACCATATGCTTCGCCCGTACTCGGAGTCAAGGTTAGCTGAGAGCCCCGTGTCCGCCTGCTTAGCTATCTCCTGAAAGAACTTGGCCTGCTCGCGATCCTCAAGTCCGAACCAGAGCGAGCACAGAGCACTGGTAACTGGCCGCGTGGGATCCAGCAAGCGGACCTGGTGGGCTAATTCAGAGACACGCACGAACCCTCCAGATAGCCCGGCGAACTCAGGGATCTCGTTGCCGATGGACCACATGATCACTGAGGGGTGATTACGATCGCGCAGCACGAACGACGACAGGTCCTCACGCCAGTGGTCCAGGAAGTATCGACTGTAGTCATGCCTAGACTTGGGCATAGCCCATACGTCGAATGCTTCATCGATCACGAGCATACCGAGTCTATCACAGGCTTCCAGAAAGTCACGGGACGGTGGGTTATGAGCCGATCTCAAAGCATTGAACCCATACTCTTTGTGCAGCTTTACTTTCCGGAACTCGGCATCACGGAGCGCTGCTGCTCCGAGGACCCCATGGTCATGGTGGACGCACCCACCTTGCAACTTGATCGGGCGGCCGTTCAGCACTAGCCCGTGTTGTGCGTCGACAGACAGCGTACGTATCCCAAAGAGGGTACTATCGACGTCGAGCACCCCATCGCTGTCCTCCAGCTCGGCTGTAATGACATATAGGTTGGGGTGGTCCAGGTCCCAGGGCAGGAAACTTGCCACCTGTACCTGCGTACGTGCTACAGCGGCCGAACTGGCCGGGGCACGCAGCTTGGTTCTGGCCTCGCCGACGATGGTGCCGTCGACCTCCCGAGCCACGCGTACTTGCACCCAAAGGTCCCGATCCCGAGCGGTGTGGTTTTCGACACTCACATCAACAGCTAACACTGCGGTGCCACCGATGATGTGGGTGGTACGAGCGAAGATGCTCCACGGTGACAGGTGAACCATGGGGGCCCGCAACAGGTCCACGTGCCGGTAGATCCCGGAGCCTGTGTACCACCTCGAGTTAGGTTGGGCATCATTGTGCACTACTACCGTCAAGCGATTCTCCTCACCCGGATGGATGTAGGGTGTCAAGTCAGCATGAAATGGGGTATATCCGTGGTAGTGGCGGCGCACCAGGTGACCGTTGCAGATGACCATGGCTTCCATGTATGCGCCATCAAATTCTACTAGCAGGCGCTGCTCGTGCCACTCTGCCGGGATGAATAACATCTTCGTGTAGGTGCCAACGCCGCCCTCGTAGTATCCGGTGGCCTGCCCAGCCCGGGCGCTGGGATGTGGGTTGCTCTCGATCGTGAAATCGTGGGGTAGGTCCACAACCCTACCCTCGTCTTGCGAGGCCATCGCGGCCACCAATGGGGGGTCGCCCGGCGTGAAGCGCCAGTCCAGATCGATGTTCTCCCTCAGCATCACTAAATCCTCCTTATCAGCGAGACATCACAGTTGGATTGTAGGTTTCGGTTCTAAGGCTGAGCCCTGCCTGCGCTGCCGCAGCTCCATCTCGATCTCGCTCTGCCTGGACTCGGAGAGATCGAACCAGATCACCGACATTTGGAGGAGGGTAAAGATAGCAGGCACCACACCTATGGCCAACAGCAAGCCCATCAAAGTGGATCGGCTCTGCGCGGTGTTCGGGACATATCCTATGATCGACAGTGAAGCCGCCGCCATCGCGCTGGCTAGAGCGTTGGCTAGCGTCTGGAAGAATCCATACAGCGATCCCAAAAAGCCCTGCAGCTGTCTGCCCGTGCTCCACTCCACGTAGTCCATAGCCGCCGGAAGCATGGTGCCCTGTGCCGGAATAGATATGCCTTGGAAGAGCCCAGCGACAGCTGTGATCCCGATGTAGATCCAGGCTCCGGTGGGGCTGGGCGGCATGAGCAGCACCAGGGCGTTAGTGATCGCTCCCACCAACGTGGCCAGCACCAAGTTCCCGCGGACCCCAAGGGTATTCGTTACCCATCGACTGAGCCCGACCCCCAGCAGTATCGGCAGGAAGCCTGCTGCCCCGGCCACCGCCATCAGCTCTGTGCTATGAAAGTAGTACCTGAATAGGTATATAGTGAGCGCCGACCTCATACCTGCGGATAGGTTGATCGCGAACACGAACATGTATGGGATAAGGACGTATCTGTTTGTCAGGACTATCTTCACCATCTCGCGCAATGGCACTCTGCTGTCGGTGGTATGGGTATTAGCATACCGTTCTTGGATGGTCACTAGCTGGAAAACAGCGACCACTAACCCTATGATGGCTGCCACTCCCATGATGATGAAAAAGCCCTGCGACGGCGATCCTCCCAGCCTCGGGTACAGGACCGGTACTGCCACCTGGGCTAAGATCGCAGCTGCCATGATGAGCACAAAGCCTACCTGGTTCATGGCTAGCCTATCCTGCAGACTCTTAGTGGTGGTGCTCAGGAGGGCGTTGGCTGGCGCTTGCTCCATTGGCTTGAGGCCGCTGTACATGAAATAGGTTAGCGCCACGTACGCCAGGAGCAAAGATCCTGTTAGAGGCGGCCTGGTGAAGCTTAGCCAACCGAAGACGCCTATAAGGGCACCTGTCAGTATGTACCAGGGCTTGTACTTTCCCCAAGGCGTGCGCGTGCGGTCCACAAAAATCCCGAACGCTGGTCCCAGGAACGCGTCGATCACACGGGCTACGAGAAACAGTAGAGATGCGAACTTGGCGCTAACTCCAAGGACGTCTGTGTAGAAAAAGAGTAGGAAGAGCTGGATCATTTGGTTGTGGAACGTGCCGGTGGCGCCGTTTATCACCACCGCGATCTTCTCCGCCAGGCTCAACCTGGCGGAGTCATGGCTCGCCATAGCTTGATCAGTCATGTTTCGTATCCTCCTGCACCGATGGGCGATTGTGGGTACTATACAACGCCGGGAAGCAGCCATCTAGAATAAAATTGCCCATAATGGTAAAATCTTGCCAACAATCTTGAGGGGCGCGGAATGCAGGTAGACAGGGTATGTAGGTATATCTACCACTTCGCTAACATGGACACGCTGTGTTTGGGTCCCCAGGGGGAGACGGTTGTAGAGTACATCTTGACTCGAAAGACACCAGCTGTAGAAGCTTACCTGCCGGAGACACGCTCACTAGTCGCCTTCGAGAGGTCTATGGCAACCCGCAAAGTGTTGCTCCATGACAACCCGTACAGGCTGCGGTTCATAACGGCGCCGGTAAGCAGCGGAGGACTGGTAGTTGTCGGGCCTTTCCTGCTCGAGTCCCTCTCTCCCCCGGCGCTGGACGAACTTCTACGCTACCACCATTGGCCTTTGACGTTGCGACACATGTTCGAACAGTACTACTTGTCGCTGCCAGTGATCGGACTCTACAGAGCTCAGATCATTGCGGAATTTGTCCAAATGCTCCTCACGGCCCAGCTGGCACCAGAGAGCTCGGACATGGAGCTTGAGGAGGTGTATTATGAGGGGCCGAGATGGGTAGCACGTCCTGACATCGACGTAACTCAAGCTGCTGGTCTGGAGGACGTTATCGAAGCTAGCTATCGTTTTGAGGACAGAATGCTGCGTGCTGTGGAGACAGGAGATAGGCGGAAGCTCGAGGCCATGCTAGCGGAGGATGTGCCCAAGCTCGATACCTCGCACGTTGTGAGCAGGTTGACGCATGACCCCGTGCGCAGCCTGAAGGACCTGTGTATAGTGTACGACACCCTCCTGCGTGAGGCGGCGGAAAGAGGAGGTGTGCCACCAGTGTACCTGCACAGCCTGTCCACCAGGTACCTGTCCGAAATAGAGTCTTGCATCAACACCCACCAGCTGCAGCAGGTGGTCAACAAGATGCCGCTTGACTACTGCGATGCCGTGAGGCATTTCGCAGTCAAGGGATACAGCCCTATCGTCAAGCTCGCGATCAATCATCTGCGCCTAGGCTTCACCGAGGCCGTGGACTTAAGGAGCTTGGCTAAGAAACTAGGAGTCAGTCCGTACACTCTCTCGAAGAAGTTCAAGCGGGAGACGGGTTTAGGTTTGGTAGAATACGTCCACAGACTCAGGATAGACGAATCCTTATACCTTCTCCGCAACAAGACGCTGCAGATATCAGACGTGGCGCTGATGTCCGGCTTCGGCGACGTCAGTTACTTCACGAAGGTCTTCAAGAAGCTGCAGGGCATGACCCCTTCCCAGTACCGGAGATACCTCAACATCTCCTGATCCTGCTCAGATCTTTGGCTAGCGCCCTCAACAACCTGTCATCGATCCTGCTGGGCGCCAGCGCCAGCACAGTTTCTAGGGGCATGTCGAGCACCATTGAGAACGATGGATGCTCATCCAGCTTGCCGAGATACCTATACAGCACCTCTCTCGAACGCTCGTCATCCAGCAGCTCTCGCATGGTGAAATGGATAGAGTAGCCTCCTGCATCTTCTGACAAGGGTTCGCCCTCATCCTCGGGTAGCTCAAACCAGTTGGGTACCTCGAAGCCTTTCCTGGGAGGAGCAACATAGCTTGGGTTTTGGCTGGTGACCCTGTACAGCACGATGGTATCAGATACAGTTGCCTTGGGGCTGGTGCCTACGCTCCTGAGCACGTTGCCGCCCGGCTGTAGCTCCACTGCCGGACATACGAACACACCTGGCCGCTCACGCACTAGATCGCAAGGCTGGCCGTTGACCTCGAGGCTCACTTGCTGGCAGTTGCTATAGATCTTGACAGCAGTTCTCTCCTCGGAGCGCTCTAGGTAGCGCCTGCCAGCTATGTAAACGAAGGGTTCCTCGCTCCACTGTGCCTTGTAGAAATAGAAGGCGTCCTTCCTGATCTTGCGGTCATAGGTGACCAGCCCCTTGTTGTTCCTGCCGCGTACTCCCCCTTCGTCACGCATAGCCGATGCGAAATCGAACATATTCCACACATATGTAGCCCACAGATACGGACGCTCTTCTAGAATGCTCCACGCCCGCTCGTGGTACAGCGCCTGGTAATCCTCACTGTAGTCGCCTGGCCGCGGGTCGCTGCTGTGGTAGCGCACGATACCTTCCGCCCCGTACTCCGAGATGCTCAAGGGTACTTTGGGGTTGTCAGCGCGGAATCGGTCGATCCATTCGGACATGTCCTCTACTCGGCCCGTGTACCATCCATAGTAGAGGTTGTAACCTACGAGGTCGGTGATGTGGTTGTACTCGTCCCGCACGTCCAGGAACATGACGTTGGCGGCAGCAGTAGGACGAGTGGGGTCCTCTCGCTTGGCCAGAGCATGCAGCTCCTGCACCAACTGCCTAGCCTCAGGCTTGTCGCCTCCGATCTGGATCTCGTTCTGCACACCCCAGCAGATGATGGAGGGATGGTTGAAGTTTTGGCGGATTAGCTCCACCAGCTGCTGCTTGGCGTTGGCCCCATCAAGGTCCAGCGGAGCAAGAGCGGAGATCACTGGTACCTCGGCCCAGACCAGTAAGCCCTCACGATCGCACAGCTCATAAAAGCTTTGGCTGTGCTGGTAGTGCGCTAGCCTAACAGCGTTGGCCCCCATATCCTTGATGATCTCCAGATCTTCCAGCTCATCCTCTGGAGATATAGCCCATCCCTTGCCGGCCCTGTCCTGATGGCGGGCAACTCCCCTCAAGCGCAGGGGACGGCCGTTGAGGAAAAACCCCCTGTCTGGATCGAATTGACAGGTCCGCAGACCAAACGTCACTTCGACCTCATCGAGGGTATCGTTGTAGCTGGTGATGCTAAGCCTCGCTCGGTAAAGGTATGGGTCCTCCCTCCCCTGCCAGAGGTGCGGATGCGCTAGCTCGAAGGCCAGCCACACCTCCCGCAGCTCGCCCTGAGATAGGACAAGTTCCTGGCCAGCATGCGCTACTGGTCGCTCGTCGGCATCTCGTAGCTCTGCATACACTGTGACGGTAGCCGCCTCGCGATGCTCGTTCACCACCCGCGCACGCACGCGTAAGCGCGCGTGAGAGTCGTCAACCGCGTCCTGGTAGATGTAGATGCCCTTGGATCCATGGTCTAGCAGGTCAAAATGTACCGGATCCACCACCACCAGCTGCACATCCCTGTACAGCCCCCCGAAGAAGGTGAAATCGGCCATCTGGGGATAGACGTCCCCCAAGGGGCTGTTGTCGACCCTGATAGCCAACAGGTTCTCGCCGCTGCTATCTAGATGATCCGTCAGATCGAACCTGAAGGTCGAGTACCCACCCCGGTGTTCCCCAACGTGTCGCTCGTTCAGGTAGACCGTGGCCACGGTGTTGGCTCCCTGACACTCAATGAAGACTCTACGCCCTCTGGCCTCTGGACCGAGGTAGAACTCCTTCCTGTACCAGCAAGGCCCGCGGTAGTAATCTGGCCCCTCGGCACCATCCACAGCATTCCAGGTATGCGGGAGGTCAACACGCTGCCAATGCTCATGGATTGCTCCCGAGAGCATCGCCCTGTCATCGTCTCCTCTTCGAAACCACCAGCCGGTGTTTATGCTGATCACGCTCCTGGCCATCTAGCACCTCCTACGATGTATATCCAGCATAGCCACGGCGGGCATGGATCGCTAGGAGGATATTGCCGTTCTTGGCATTTCCTTGCCAGGGTGGCCGCAGATAACTTGTAATAACTATTGAATTGTAGTGTTTGAATATTTATAATCTAGCTCACAAAAGCACAAAACATCACACAAAGTATAGACGACCTTGGCCCTGCGGGGGCGTCGGTCTGTAGAAGGAGGGTTGAATGTTAGTAGCCTATGACCTGCGCACCGAGCACATGAGCAATCCCATAGGTATCGATGCTGCCAGGCCACGTTTAGGGTGGAAGCTGCAGAGCGATCGCCAGCATGTATGGCAGAGTGCTTACAGGATCCAGGCGGCGCCTGATCCCGACTTCTCGCAGTTGCTGTGGGACTCGGGGCGTGTAGAGTCGGATCAGTCCCAGCACGTACCCTACGGCGGCCCGCCTCTCAGCTCCACCGAGAGGGTGTACTGGAGAGTCAAGGTGTGGGATGACCAGGAGGAGTCCCAGTTCAGCGAGCCGGCGTACTTCGAGATGGGACTGCTATCCGTCTCAGACTGGCAGGCCCGTTGGATCGAGCCGGAGGGAGAGGTGGATCCGGACGCTTTCAAGCCTGCTCCGTACCTCCGACGCGAGTTTGAAGTGCGTCCCGGCCTAGTCAGCGCCAGAGCTTACATGACTGCCCATGGGCTCTACAGGTGCTACATCAACGGCCTTGAAGTCACAGACACCGTTCTCAATCCCGGGTGCACATCCTATCACAAGCGCCTGCAATACCAGGCGTACGATGTGACCAGCCTCCTGAGGACTGGCACGAACGCTTGGGGCGTGATCCTGGGCGACGGGTGGTGGAGGGGATCCACTGGGGCAGCTAGCCTACGCAACAACTGGGGCTATAGGCTAGCGTACCTTGGGCAGATAGTGCTCCGGTATGCTGATGGGAGTGTTGAGGTGGTCTGCACCGACGGCACATTTCGTACCACCACCGGCCCGATATTGAAATCCGACCTCAAGGCTGGTGAGGTGTACGACGCTCGGCTCACACTGGATGGCTGGGACCTGCCAGGCTACGATGATTCCGGTTGGCGGCCCGTCAAGGAGGTAGATCTGGGGCTGGATAACCTAATAGCCAACCGTAGCCTGCCGGTCCGGCGTCGAGAGAGGTTCTCTCCCAAAGTCCTGCGCACCCCCAACGGAGAGATAGTGCTGGACTTTGGGCAAAACATCGCTGGTTGGGTGGAAATGCAGCTGGAGGGACCACCCGGCGTAGAGGTAGTGCTTGTGCATGGGGAGGTTCTGGACAGCGAGGGTAACTTCACCCTCCAGAACCTCGCGTTCATGGGGCAGATTCAGGACTTCCAGGAGGTACACTACATTACGCGAGGCGGTGAACCAGAGACGTACAGCCCCCACTTCTCGATATTCGGTTTTCGCTACGTCCTGCTGCGTAACTACCCCGGAGAGGTCTCTCCGGAGAACTTCCTCGCGGTAGCTGTGTACTCCGACCTGGAGGAGACCGGTGACTTCCGTTGTGCCAATGAGCTTATCAATCAGCTGGTGTCTAACACCCGCTGGAGCCAGAAGGGCAACTTCGTGGATATACCCACCGACTGTCCAACGCGAGAGAGAGCTGGCTGGACCGGGGACGCTCAAGTCTACTGCAAGACCTCGACCTACTTCATGCACGTCCTCCCGTTCTTCGAGAAGTGGCTGGCAGATTTGGAGGCGGAGCAGTTCTCTAGTGGCTGCGTGCCCAGCACTGTGCCCAATGTATCCATCCTGCACAACCCAGAGGAGTGGGAAAGGTTATCCTCCCGAGTACCGGAGGAGATGTTCGAGCTGATGCCGAGACCTCGGCCAGGAGAGCCGTCTCCCATAGATGGCTCTGCCGGATGGGGAGATGCCGCTACCATAGTACCCTGGACGCTTTACCTATGCTACGGCGACCGCACGATCCTCGAGAGACAGTACGCCTCTGCCAAGGCGTGGGTGGACTACATGGATACCTGTGCTCGGAGACCAAACCAGCACTATAGTGACCACCCAGCCTATCATAACCGTGTGAATGGAGAGCTGGACGCTAGGTACATCTGGGATACGGGCTTCCACTGGGGCGAGTGGCTTGAAGCTGATCTACCGATGCCCGACGATCCCGAGGTCATAAAGACTTTTTGGCAGGAGAGAGCCAAGTACGCTGATCCATTGGTGGCTACGGCCTACTATGCCTACTCCTCTCGCCTGCTGGCGGAGATGGCACGCGTCCTTGGGAGAGAGGACGACCATAGGAGATATGCAGCCCTATGGGAGTCCATCAGGAGGGTGTACGACCGCTATTTCGTGCGCGATGATGGCTGGATACAGGACATGCGCGGAGAGGTGCTGCGTGATAGGCAGGCTCCCTACGTCCGTGTCCTAGCGCTAGGGCTCGCCAGCGAGGCCCATAGTCCAGCGGTCGCTGATCGTCTGGTCCAGATAATTCGTGATAAGGATTACCACCTGAACACTGGTTTTCTATCTACCCCGTTCCTGTTGTGGGTGTTGCACGAGCACGGCTACACGGACGTGGCCTTCAGGCTTCTGGAGCAGACAACGCCACCGTCCTGGCTGTATGCCGTCACGAAGGGAGCGACGACCATCTGGGAGACCTGGTGGGGAATAGATCAGGAAGGTAACCCCCGGGGATCTCACAACCACTATTCCTACGGCGCCGTGTGCGACTTCCTGTTCGGAGGCTTGGCAGGGATCCAACCCATCTCAGCACATCCCGGATACAAGCACTTCATCCTCAGCCCGATAGTGGGAGGGTCACTGGCTTGGGTCTCTGCGGAGTATCACTCGATCTACGGCACGATCGAGTCCTCCTGGCGCAGGGAGGGGAATGGAGTGAGGTACCGTTTCGTGGTGCCGCCCAACACGCGAGCGACCATCAAGCTGGCGGGGGATGAGGAGGCGATGGCTAGAGCTGCCTCCCAGCTCGATCACATCCGTTACGAGGATGGGCACCTAGTAGCTGAGGTGGGCAGTGGTACTTACGAGCTACAGCTATAGCCCGTGCCGGGGAGGTTTTGTGGAGAGGAGGTGGTCGCATTGCAAGGTACCCCCAGGAAGAGTTGGATATCTTATCTGGCCTGCTATCTTGTGTGGGCCTGTCTGGGAGCGTTGGGACTCTATGCAGCCCTCGTGTGGCGAACAACCATCCTGTCTCTAGCGGTGGGGCGCGATCGCTGGACAGCCACTTTGATGGACCAGCTTGGTTCCATAGTGCTGATGCTGCTGTGGGTGGTGTTCGTCATATGGCTCGAGGCTTTCCTGCGTAGAGGATTAGTCCTTATTCACAGGGCGCTACCCAATATCTTAGAAAGGTACCTGCGTCTATCTGTGGATAACCGCTACCAGCTAGCCTCGGATCCGATAGACCCAAGCTCCCTAAGGAAACACTACGATGGCTGGTGGGAGTCCTCTCAATGCGCCACGGCTACGAGCTAGGAATCCATATCTGATGTTGATCTCACGATAGCAGACGAGGAGCGCAGGCTCAGCGCTCCTCGTCTGAGTATAGGGGCTAATAGCTCCGATTGATCTGCCCATTGATCGTATAGAGTGCCTGCAATGCCTGCTGGGCCCGGCGAGCTCGCAGAGCATGTCAGACCATTGATGAATAAGCGTAAGTTGGCTGATTCGTTATCCTGAATGGTGGTCCTGGCCACTAGACAGTTACTGGCCTATAGTTACCTCCTCTGCTAACAGCGGAGATCTTCTCCCCGAACTGATAGTACCCTCTTGGGAGTAGCCGCGTTCTATGCGTCTTGAGCCCTATGAACGTGTACAGGTAGCAACTGCTAAGGGCAAGGTAGCTAGACGGAGGAGGCTCTTGACTTAGTGCTAGATCAGATCCAACATCTGTAAACGCCTAGGTGCTTTAGTGCAATGCCTCACATACCTCGCTCGCTGGGGCTTGCGTCGAAGTTAAGTGCGATTGCTAGTGCAGCCATGCATGGGAAAGGGTGATCGATTAATCAAGTTGACATAACTGTAGTGCACTTGCGTAACATCGGAGCGCGGCTTCGCTTGCGGGTAGATGCCATAGATCCTCACTAAACAGCTCTATTGAGTAGTGCCCTTGATACCCCTCGGACTCCAGCCTACCAATGATCGCACGCAGGTCCAGCACACCGGTCCCGGGGAGGACGCGATCGTCGTTGGGATGGCTGAGGTCCGGCGGCTTGTCCCGCATGTCGTCCAAGTGCACGTGTTTTATCCATCGGACGGTCCTGCTGGTGAGGTCCTCTAGCTTCGTAGGGGTGGTATGGTAGTGGGCCGGGTCGAAGAGTACACCTACCTGCGAATGAGCGGCCAGCTCACGTACTCGCACGGCACTGGCCAGACTCCTTACGAGAGGAGACCAGTTGAACTCCAAGGCTATAGCTATGTCCAGCCCGTGCACTGCCTCTGCCAGAGCCGCCACACGCTCGGCCACCACCTCCAAAGCCCCCATGGAGGGCGTCGGAGGACCGTCGGTGCCTATCACCATCACGCGCCCACCAAGCTCGTGGAGCAGCTCGGCGTTCCGAAGCAGCAGCTCATGGCTGCTTTCCATTGCTGTCCTGGAGCCGAAGCAGATCAGCGGGGACTCGAAACCGCCAAGGCAGCGCAGTCCATAACTCTCGAGCAGGGCTCGCAGATCGTGTGTTGCCCTGCCACCGGAGAGCCATGCCTTCACTAGGGGCAGATGGCACTCGACGTGGATAAAGCCAGCTCCTGCATAGGCCTCCAGCGCCTTCTCGAAGGAGCTCTGTCTGGTAGATATTGAGTTGATAGCTAACTGTTCTGGACGCATACCAACCTACCTCCCTCCAGGTTGAATCAGCGAGGGTAGCGTCTCCCATCCTCTTAGAAGCCCCTCTTCAAATCTCTCCCTGGTAGACCGGGTCCTCGTGCTCGATCACCACGCCTCCGGAGTATCCTATCTCGTCCAAGGCTTTCACTAGGCGTGTCCAGTCGGTATCACCTTAGCCTGGAATACGGAAGCGGAACCAACGGCCATTGATGACATGCCTGTGACGCTCAGCTGGGAGGATCTCGGTGTCCTTAGCGTGCACGTGGGAGATCTTCTCCCCGAACTCGATGAGAGCACCGACGTAATCTATACCTTGCCGGCCGAGGGAGAAGCGTCGCGCCCCATCTACAGCGGATGAGAGGGCACCAGCCGGAACATCGTCTCCCAAGTCGCCGGAGCTCCACCCATATTCACTGGCAGGTGCGGTAGTGGACCACCGAAGCCCATCAAGTTCTCCAGGGCTATCCTCAGCCCTCTACGCTCGGCCTCTCGGGCTAGGGGTGTGAAACGCTCACCAAAGAGGGCCAGGTTACCCGCCCAGTCTCGGCAGGGATCGAAGCCGCTCATGCTGGCCACCGTGTCGACACCCAGCTTCTCGGCGAGGTCGAACACCCGGCCGTAGGATGCAATAATCTCCTCGATGGTAGGTTGTCCGTCTGCCAGCCAGTAGTGGGCTATCGCCGTGATCTCCACCCTGACCTCACGACACAGATGCAGGGCACGGTGCTGCCTCTTGGGGGCCACAAAGGTTACGGTCTGGCGCTGATGATCGACCTGATGGCCGGGGTGCTGACCGGAGCGGGCTTTGGCCGGCGCGTCGGCAACCTGTACGATCTCTCCGGATCTCCTCAGGACGCCGGCGTGTACTTGCAGGTGGTGGACGTGGAGAGTTTCATGCCCCTGGAGGCGTTCGTCCGCAGGGTGGAGGAGATGATCACCGAGATCAAGGCCATACCCCCAGCGCCCGGGGTCGAGGGCATACTCCTGCCTGGGGAGCGCGAGAGGCGGATAGCGCGCGAGAGGGAGCTCCAGGGCATACCGGTACCTCTGGAGCTGCTGGGGGAGCTGGAGGCCATAGGAGCCCAGCTGGGCCTGACGCCGCCCCTGACCGAGAGGGTGGCCATAATGGATGGCCTTTAGAGCACCGATCAAGCGTCCTGGGGAACCAACCGGCATCAACTAGACATAACTAGCAGTGTGATCACTTGACCGTGCGCAGGGAGGGGGGAGGGCGTGCGCCCTCGTGCCACTATCAAATGAATGGGGGGGCGCAGCCCCCCTCTCCCCTGGCGGGGCCTTGGCGATTTGGGGATCGCCCACCGGTTTGGGTCCTGCATTTCACTATTTATTATACGCGCGGGTGGCGCCGCAAACGTTTGCGCGGGGCCTCGGGGCGGGCTCCGTGGGGGCCAAAGGCGGCCTCCGGGCGGGTTTGGGGGGCGCGATCGGGGAAAATTAGCAAAAGTGGTCATCTTGGTGATCGTGTTTGCTAAGACTTTTGCCCCGGGTGTGATCGTTTCTGCTAAGACCGATGTCCCGAAGCCCGCCCCATAAGCCGAGTTCCATGCCAGATCTTATAGATGCTACTAAAACTTTATACCTGTAGCTGGAGGTAATAGTTTTGGAGGAGTTGCGGTCTCTGCCAATTGCGGATGAGCGGGGGAGGTGAGGGTGGGTGGTGGCGCTCGTCCGGGGTAGGTGGGGAGGGGTGGAGGGAGTGGAGAGCAGGTGGCGGGATGGGTGAGGGTGGGTGTGGCTGGGGGTATGCGGAGGGCTGGGGTTGCGGTGGCGTGGGGAGTAGAGGCCGGCACCGAGGCGGCAGCACGGGAAGGGTGTGAGTGCCCGGGGTGAGTTGCTGCGGGATGGTGCTGGTGGGAGATGGCGGCTGAGGGCGAGGGCAACCGGCGTGGGGTGGGCCGCGGCGGGGATGTGGATATAGCGGCTGCGGAGGTGGTGGCTGGGGGTATGTGCCCGAGGGAGCCCCGCCGATGGGCTGCGGCGCGAGGGCTGAGCTGTGGAGGGCATGGGATGGGCTGCAGGGGAGGGGTGGCTGTGGCTGGGGACTTGTGGCCGGCTGGGAAATGTGGCGGAGGCTGGGTTGTGAGGATGTTGCCGGGGGAGAAAGGACACGTCGGGGTTGCCTCAGGAGTGGGTTGTGCTAGCTGTGGCTGCTTGGGGTACGTGAGGTTCGGGAGTAACCTGCTGTGGGGCGTGGCCCGAGACCGCCGTGCTTGCCGGTCCGTGGGCACCTCGTGTCCGCGCCCCGGCGGGGAAACGCCTTCATGGGGGTCGGCCCTCGACAAGGGCTCCTGGCTGGGATGTGTAGACGCGAAATTTGAGCTCAAATAGACGCAAATATGCCATAGCAGGAAGAGAGAGTATGCTCAGCGGTGATAGGGGGCTGGAAGGGGCCAAATTTTGCAAATGGTGCAGGGTCTCGCGGGAGGTCGAGGAGCTGCTGTGCGAGCGTTAGGAGGGAGCATGCGTTGGTGGTGGGTGTGTTGGGGGATTGGTTGGGGATCGCGGAGGTTGCTGGGGCCGCTGGTGTGGGGTTGGTGGGGCGAGTGTTCGGCATCGAGGTGGATGGTGGAGGTGCTGGTGAGGTCAGGGAGAGGTGTGCGACGGAGAGCTGGTGACGGCCATGACGGTGGCGATGTTGGAAGAGTCCTGGAAGATATGAGGTCCTGCCGGTGCTGTGGCCGCCCCGGGACGCGGGCCGAGGCTCTGACGTGTGGCGTGCCTGGGGGAGAGGCCGAGGTTGTCGGGGCGGTGGAGCGCGCTGGAGAGCGGGAGGCTAGGAGGGCTGTGAGGTACGTGGCGGAGGATGGATGAGGTGATGGTGGCTGAGCGCCGGCGGGGGTAAGATCTATAACGGCGGCGGTCGGTGGAAGGAGCCAGGTGGTAGGGGTACGTGGCGTGGGCCATGGGTACGGGCTGATCGGGGGATCCAGGATGGCCAGATGGTGCTGGAGGGGGTGACGGTGGAGATAGGTGGGAAGGGTGGCCTCCGGTGACGGCTTGGCGGCTGCGTGGCTGGGCGCTGGGGAGGCTGGTGCGGCTGGAGGGGATGGGATGTGGCAGGGGATGCGCCCACACGCGGCGGTGTGGGCCGAGTGCGGCGGGTGCATGGGCTTGGTCGGGGCTGTGCCCAGTGAGCCCACACATATCATGGTGTGCCAGCCATAAGGCATCTGGCTAGGGGTTGGGGTCTCAAGCGGCCCCAGTGGTGACGTGTCCAGGAGGGACTGCTTGCCCCGCACGTCTGGGTGGGGCATCCAGGGTAGACCGCCGCGGTGTGGAGGGAAGCCGGCGGGGGGATGGGCGATGCCGGGGTGTGCGTGCAGCTTGGGTGCGCGGCAGGAGAAGGGGTGTCCAACGTGCATCTGTCCTTAGAGGGGCTTTGGGCGCAGTGGACGGGGCATGCTTCGGCCTCGAGCGGCTTAATGGTAAGAGGCGTACCTGGGCGTGCTGGCAGGCTGGTGGTGTGTGCCGCGTTATTGGTATGAGCTCTTTGGAGGCGGCGCTCCTGGGATACCTGACTGCCACAAGGGCCTTCAGCCGCCAGGGGCTCCTGTCCGCACAGCTCCAAGTCCTCCGACGGGGATGCGAGGGTCAGGTCAGCGGCCACAGAGCTTGCATCCCAGCTGCTGAGATGCGAGCTCGAGAGCCGCAGGGAGACTATCCGAGGATGGACGCTCCCCGGGACGGCCTCTTGCCGAGGCGTACATAGCTTGCGGGGATGCCGAGCTGCCTCCAGATCCGGGCACGGGCTCCCGGGATGATCACAGGAGCGTCCCACCTCCTGGAAGCTGCTCCCGGGAAGTCGGGTGCTGCACGGACCAAGGGGGTGAGCCCTCGGGGATCAGGGACCGTGGTCAGGGGCTGCCTGCGGCGGCAGATCGCAGGCCCGGATTGGCCGATGGTGCTCGAGGTGAGGTGTTGGGGAGGGACCGTCTCGGCGGGCTCGCCGGGCGCGTCGCGCTCGAATCCGAAGGTGCCCGCTCGCGTGAGCCCTCGGGAGGTTAGGGAGCATCCACCCTTAGGCAGGAGGCGGTGCTTTGCCCGAGAACAACAGGGCAGAGGGCGCAGAGAGCTGCTAGGCGGGCTGCTTATCAGAGGGTGGTGGTGAGGGGGCAAGACCCCCTCACCGGCGTGGTGGCTTGTGGGCCCTGTCCGGGTGGTGTCCCGGCAGGGTCAGGGCCCGAACGTATCTAATGGGGAGATACGTTCATGGGTATTATACAGCAGATAGAGGGGATTCGCAACAGCCTGGGGGCGGGCGGCAGGCGCGGGGAGGTGCTGCTGGTGCCGGAGGTGGTGCTGGGGCTGGGGAGCGTGGAGCGGGCTGCTTTCGTGGCTCGCCTTGACTTCTGGCTTGAGCTGCCGTGGCTGTCGCTGGGGACGCTACAACCGGGTGCCGATGGACCGCACGCTGTGGTACACGCTGGACTACGAGGTGCTGGGGGAGATCCTCTTGGGGGTGGTCGAGGGGCGTGCGCAGATGGATGTGCGCAATCTGCGCAGATCATACCAGGTAGACCACACAGAGCAAGAAGAGGGGGGAAGGGGGCCCACATCGCTCCTGGAGGATCCGGGAGCTGCGGGCCGCTGGGTGCGCGGCGAGGAGGCGCACCCGCTGGCGCCCGAGGCGGGGGAGGCCCGTGGGGAGGCCTGGGGGGAGGAGCTTGGGGAGCTGGGCATGGGGGACGCGCGGCGCGGGGCGCGGGGGGCTCAGGCGGCCCCCCAGCGGGAAGCGGGACGTAACTGCGCAGAACGGGCATTCTGCGAAGTAGCGCGCCCCTCCCCCACCCGGCCCCAGCACAGCAGCCCGGGCACGGCCAGCACCCGGCGGCCGGCGCGGGTCTTACATGTAGCGTGGGGCCACCTCCTTCTGGAGATCACGCCCCTGAATAGACACTGACGCTCGATGTCGATATTATTGGAGGTGAGATGATCAGGATCAGGCCGGGAGGCTATCCGCGACTGCTGGAGGTCCTCGGGGCGTTTGGGCAGCCCGAGGGCAACGGGTGGTGGGTCTTCCGCGAGCGCGACCGGGAGCGGCTGCGGGAGGCGATCTGGCGCACCTGCGGGGTGGACCCGCGGGGGGAGCGCACGAGCCCCCCGCTGGACCTGCTGGTGGCGCCGCGGGCCTGGGGCGAGGCGCCGGTGTGGGTCGCGGGCCGCCTGGTGCTCTCCCGGGGGGTGCTCGGGCAGGATGTGTACGAGCTGCGGCCCGCCCCCCGGCGGGCGCTGCTGGTGGTGGGGCTGCCGGCGGTGGCGTTGGAGGACTGGCTGCGCTGGGCACCCGCCTGGCAGGTGGCGGCGGTGATGTTCCCTGTAAGTTCGCACGAGGAGGTGCTGCGTGAGATCGAGAGTCGAGGTCTGGTCCGATCGGGAGCTCGGGGGGCTCGTGGGGGAGCTTGAGCGGGTGCTGCGGGGATCGAGACGAGCGGGAGGGTCAAGGATACATACCCTCGAGGGGCGTACGCAGATCGTGTCCCCATCCCCTACCTGACCTGGCTGTGTAGCTGCGCCCGAGTGGCTAGCGACCACCACCTCCACTCCTGGTAGCTCACATGCTTTTGAGGAGGGGCAGCTGACGTCCCAGGACGCCGACCCCAGCCTCGGTCCCGGACTCGTTCCCCTTTCCTCTACCTGCGTCCATAAGCGCTGGTGCCCTACCTCCCACCGCAGACCATCCCCCTGGTTATGTAAACTAAGGTCGTCCTGCGGCCTCGCTGGTCCGCCCGCAAGCCTCTGCCCTGCCATGGCCTCCTAGCCGTCGGAGGGCGCTTTACCCCTGGGACAGCGCCCTGCAGCTGTCCTCCAGCTGCAGATAGTGCTCGTACAGCTGCTGGTAGCGCTGGCTGGGGCCCTCTCGCGGCTCGACCAGGTCGGCTGGCAGGCGCCACTCGTCCACCCGGATGCCGCCCAGGGCTATGCCGGCTGCCATGGCCGCCCCCCTAGCACCCGCCTCCTGCACCCTGGGCACCAGCACGGGATGGCCCAGCACGTCCGCCAGCAGCTGGCACAGGCGCTGGGACCGCGCCCCTCCCCCGCAGAGGTAGATCGGCCCTCCGGACCACCCAGCGCTCTCCAGGCAGTGGCGCGCCGTGCAGGCTATGCCCTCGCAGAGCGCCCGCACCAGATCGGCGCGCTCCACGTGCAGGTGGAGGCCCGCGAACACCCCCCTGGCCCTCATGTCCAGCACGGGAGCCCGCTCCCCACCAGGAGAGAGGTGCGGCAGGACCCTCACGCCCCTGGCGCCGATGGGCGAGGCGTCGAGGTGTGAGTCCAGGTCCTGCGGGCGGAGCCCGAGCACACGCGTCAACCAGTCCAGGCAGGCGGTGCCCACCATCGCTGGCATGGCCCTCAGCCACCGGTCGGGGTCCACAAAGCACAGCGTCATGCCGCCCAGGCACTTAGGGTCGGGGGGAGCGTCCACGATCACCTCGCAGGCCAGCGTCGTGCCCAGGATGACCAGCGCCTCCCCGGCCTCGCGCCTCAGGCCCAGCCCCAGCGCACACGCCGGCAGGTCGAAGGGGCCGGCGTGCACCGGCGTGCCCTGCGGCAGGCCCAGGAGGGCTGCCCCTGCCCGGTGCAGGCCCCGCAGCGGCCCCGGCAGGGGATCCACCGACGGCAGCAGGTGTCGCCAGGCGCTCAGGCCGCAGAGGCGCACGATGTCCTCGTCGTAGCGCCGGCTGCGGACGTCCAAGAAAGGCAGGGAGGCGTCCGAGGGGTCGGTCGCCAGCGCGCCCGTGAGGGCGTACACCAGCACGTCCTTGCAGTACAGCGCCGCCCCCGCCGCCGCCAGCCTCTCGGGCTCGTGCTGGTCCAGGTAGGCCAGGATCGAGGCGGACGCCCCGGGAAAGAGCACGTTGCCGTGCCTGCGGGCCACGGCCTCGACCACGCCCTCCTCGAGCCACCGCTCGACCACCAGCGTGGCCCTCGAGTCCAGCCACAGTATGGCGGGGCCCAGGGGAGCGCCATCGCGACCGAGCAGCCACAGGCCGTCGCCCTGACCCGTGATGCCGATGGCCTCGACGCCGTGTGGCAGCCGCGAGGTCAGCCGGGACACCACCTGACCGACCTTCGAGATCAGCTCCGCCTGGTCCTGCTCGAACAGCCCAGGAGCGGGCGACAGCACCTGGTTGGGCTCGGCCTCGACGCCCAACACCTCGCCCCGGGCCGAGAACGCCACTGCCTTGATGACGGAGGTGCCAGCATCAACGCCGATCAGCATGCCCCTGCTCCATCACCTCGGGGTTCAGCACGTGCTGCAGCGGCTCTCCGCGCAGGTAGCGGGCGACCTGCGCGGCGGCGAGCCTGGCCGCCCGCTCGGCGGTCTCCCTGGTGGATCCGGCGATGTGGGGCGAGACCACCACCCTGGGCATGGCCAGCAGCGGCGAGTCCGGGGGCAGAGGCTCCTCCGGGAACACGTCCAGCGCTGCCGCCCACAGGTGGCCGCTCGACAGCGCCTCGACGAGCGCCGAGTAGTCCAGCAGCCCTCCCCTGGCGGTGTTCACGAGGGCCGAGCCCCTGGGCATCAGCTGGAGCTCGCGCCGGCCTATGAGGCCGGTCGTCTCCGGAGTCAGCCGCGCGTGCAGGCTCACGACCCTGGAGCTCCGGAGCAGCTCCTCCAGGGAGGTCCTCGCCGCCCCGACCGCACGCACCTCCTCGTCCGTCACGTACGGGTCGTACACCAGCACTTGGGCGCCCAGCGCGGTCAGCGCCCTGGCCACTATGCGGCCTATCGCGCCGAAGCCCACCAGCCCCACGGTGCTGCCCCCGAGCTCGAAGCCGGCCTCCTCGTAGGCGTACAGGTCCCCCCGCCAGCGGCCGCCCACGAGGCCGGAGTGCGCCTCCGCGATCCTCCGGACGGCGGCCAGGATCATCCCGAGGGCGTACTCCGCGGCGGCCTGCGCGTTCCTCCCAGGGATGTTGCACACCACTACGCCGTGGCGCGTGGCGGCCTCCAGGTTGACGTTGACCGGGCCGCCCCTGGTGACGACCACCAGTCGCAGGGCGTCGGCCGCCGCGAACACGCGGGCCGTCAGCGGCGCCATCTCCGTGACGATGATCTCTTTGCCTTGGATATGGGCGAGGACGTCCTCCTCGCTGCCCGAGGCCTCGTCCACCTCGGCGACTCGGCCGAAGGGCACGATGGGCCAGGCGAGCTCCACGGACGTCGCGCTCACCTGGCCCACCTCCTCCCGCAGCGCCTCCTCCAGGAGGGCGCACCGGACGAACTTGTCTCCCAGCAGCAGCACCGTTCTGGCGGACATCAGCTGTCCCCTCCCGGTTTGGTCAGGTGCCCCTGCTCGTAATCGCATATCAGCTGGACCTTGTGCGCCGAGGGGGAGCCCGGGTCGAACTCGTACGTGAGCCACTGGCGCACCACGGACCAGGCCAGCTCCGGCCCCACCACCCTGGCGCCCAGGCAGAGCACCTGGCAGTTGTTGGACAGCACCGACCGCTCGACCGAGTACGGATCGTACGCCACCGTGGCCCTCACCCCGGGCACCTTGTTGGCCGAGATCGCCATCCCGATGCCGGTCCCGCACACCAGGACGGCGCGATCGATGGCTCCGCTGGCCACCGCCTCCGCCACCTGGATCCCCACGCGGGGGTACTCGCAGCTGTCGGAGGGGTCGCCCACCCCGAAGTCCACCACCTCGGCCACCCTGGGATGGTCCCGCAGCCTGTCTCGGATGAGGTTCTTCAGCTCGGCTCCCAGCCCATCGGCCCCTACACCTACCACATAACGCCTTGCCATACGTTCCACCTCCAATGTCCTACGCGGGCAGCGCCGGCTCGACGGCCCGCAAGATGTACGTCAGCGACACGGCGCCGGGGTCCGGATGGCCCAGCCCCCGCGCACCCAGCCTCGAGGAGCGGCCCTTGCGGGCCACCAGGCCGGCCGTGGCCTGCGCCGCCTCCTCCGCCACGGGCAGTGCCTGCCTCCAGGCAGATCGCAGGTCCTGGCCGGCGCGCACGCCCTCTGCCAGGGCCTCGACGAACGGCACCAGCGCGTCCAACAGCGTTTTGTCCCCCGGCTGGGCCTTGCCCAGCTGCTGGATGGCCTCGATGGCATCGCGCAGCCCCTGCACGAACTGCGGGGGGTCGGCCCGCCCCGAGGCCGCCAGCCGCTTGCCCAGGGCGACCAGCAGCACCCCGTAGATGGCGCCCGAGGCACCGCCCGCGGCGTCCGCGAACGCCGTGCCCGCCTGCATGAGGGCCTCCCCAGGCTCATCGGCCACAGCGGCCTCCACGGCGGCCGTCAGCCCGCGCACCATGCCCGCGCCGTGGTCGCCGTCGCCGGCGGCAGCGTCCAGCCTCCCAAGCTCATCCTCCTTGGATTCCAACACGGTCAGCGCGCGCTTGAGGGCCGCGCGGACCCACTTGCCGTCCTCGCTCATCTCCTCACCTCCCAGATCATTGCGGGGGTACGGGCGGGGGCGTCGTGCAGCTCCCGCAGCTCCTCGTCCAGCCACAGGCAGGTCAACGAGCAACCGGCCATGTCGAGGGAGGTCACGTACTCCCCTACGAGCGGGTGATGTATCCGGAGCCCCGCGCGCTCCACCAGCTCGGAGACGTACCTGTACAGCACGAACAGCTCCTCGTACTTGGTGCTGCCCAGGCCGTTGAGCATGAGGGCCACGGTGCCATCGGCATCGGGGGGCGCTTCCTCGAGGAGCTTGCCCACCAGCAGCCGGGCCAGCTCAGGCGCCGGCAGCAGCTCGGAGGTCGACACCCCGGGCTCGCCGTGGATGCCCAGCCCGAACTCCATCCTCCCAGGGTCCACCCTGAACAGCGGCTCCGACTTGCCGGGCAGGGTGCATCCCCCGAAGGCCACCCCGATGGTGCGGGTGTGGTCGTTGGCCTTCCGCGCCAGCCGCTCTACCTCGTCCAGGGGATCTCCCCTGTGGGCGCTGGCGCCCGCGACCTTGAACACGTAGAGGTCGCCGGCGATGCCTCGCCTGTCCGCCCTCTGCTCGGGAGGGGCCGAGGCGACGTCGTCGGTGACCAGGACGGTGCGCACGTCGATCCCCTCGCTCTCGCACCGCATCTCCGCCAGGCCGAAGTGCATGACGTCGCCGCTGTAGTTCCCGAAGGAGTAGACCACGCCGGCGCCGCCCTCCACGGCCTTGGTGCAGCGATACACCTGCTCGGCCGAGGGGCTCGTGAAGATGTCGCCGATCACCGCGGCGTCGGCCAGGCCCTCCCCCACGAGCCCACAGAAGGCCGGGTAGTGCCCGGAGCCCCCGCCGATGATCAGCGCCACCTTGCCCTTGACGGGCGCTCGGCTGCTCATCACGGCGGAGGCGTTGGGCACCCGGCGCACGCGGTCTCGGTGGGCGCGGACGAACCCCTCGATCATGTCCTCCTTGAATCCCCGCGGGTCGTTGTAGATGTGCGTCACGCTTGACCTCCTTGGTTGGTAAATGTGGGCGACCCAGGTGCAGCGCACAGCAGCTGCAGGATCAGGTCCTTGACTTGCCAGAAGGAATCGGCCACGTAGCGGGCCAGGGAGAGCACCGCCTGGTCGGGCGGGTACTTCCGGTTGGGCAGCGCGATGACCAGCAGGCCGGCGCGCGCGGCAGCCCGGATGCCGTTGTTGGAGTCCTCGACCGCCACGCACTCCTCCGGGGCCACTCCCAGGCGGGCCGCCGCCTCCAGGTAGACGTCCGGCCAGGGCTTGCCCCTGGGGACCTCCTCGCTGGAGGTCACGGCTCGGAAGCACTGGGCCAGGCCGTTGTGCTCCAGGATGGCCTGAATGAGGGCCTTGGGCGCCGAGGAGGCCACGGCCAAGGGCACCCCGCGCTCGGCCAGCTCCTGGAGGCACTCACGCACCCCGGGGAGCATCTCCACCCGGCCGTCCTCCAGCGCCTCGTGCATCCCGGAGACCACCCCGTGCGCGACCGCGGCGGCGGGGAGCTCTCCCCCGAGCTTGGCGGAGAGGTAGCTGGACCACTCGTGCAGGTTCATGCCCTGCACGCTCAGCGTGTCCTGCCGCGTCCATGTCACGCCGTGGCTGGAGCAGTAGCGCACCCACATCTCCTCCCACAGATGCTCGGTGTCCACCAGCACGCCGTCCATATCGCACACCACCGCCCGCAACCGCTTGTCAGCCACCTGCCACCTCCACGATCTCGAAGTGAATGCCCTCCTTGCGGAGCTCTGCCGGGATGTCGGGGTCCACGCCGCTGTCCAGGATCACCAGGTCGAACGCCTCCAGGGGCGCCAGCTTGTGCAGGGCCGTGCGGTGGAACTTGTTGTGGTCCGCCAGCAGCACCTTGGTCTTGGAGGAGCGCATCATCGCCTGCTTGACGACGACGATCTCCTGCTCCTGATGGAAGGCGATGCCGTCGGCGATCGCGCTCACGGAGCCGAAGAAGATATCCGCCCGCAGGGACTCGATCGCGCTGGTGCACACGATGCCGTTGAAGGAGTCGTGGCTGGGCGTGTACTCTCCTCCCAGCGCTATCAGCCGGAGGCCCTTGACCGGCGCCAGCTCCTTGATGATCGCCAGGAAGTTGGTGATCACCGTCAAGGGCACCAGCTGGGGCAGGAGCCTGGCCAGGTGCAGGGCCGACGTGGAGTCGTCCAGCATCACGACCTGTCCGGGCTCGATCAGCTCGACCGCCCTGCGGGCGATCGCCTCCTTCTCGGCCTGGGCGGTGGTGAGCCTGTAACGGACGTTGCTCTCGAACACGCTGGACGGCTGCGTGGTGGCGTAGCCCCGCAGCTTGCGGAGGATCCCCTGTCGCTCCAGCTCGTCGAGGTCCCTGTGGATCGTCATCAGGCTGACGTTGAACATCTCGGCCAGCTTCTTGGCGCTCACCTGCCCGTGCTGGATGACGTACTCGGCGATCTGCTCCTGGCGCAGGCTGGGGGCCAGGGACCGCTCGCTGGCCGCCTCCCTGTCTCGGAGGCCGTCCAGGGCCACCAAGTGCTCCTCCTCCGGGCGCTCTCCGTCGTTGTCGTTCACGCGCTCACCTCGATAGTGTGACTTTGTATGTTATCATCACACGAAATCTTAACACGAGCCGCGGCGTTTTGCAACACCCGGACGGGCCCTGGTGGGCCCAAATGGGGCTTACAGGGGATCGATCTCCCCGGCAGGGGCTTGCAAGCGCGCGGGGAGTGTGTTAACATAGGGCCAATCGATGTTATTTTCACATGAAAACTGTGAAAACATGTGAAGAACGAGGGAGGTGGTCAGTCAGGGCAGACGATGGACTACGGCCAACAGTCAGGTGATCCTAACCCATACCTAGCACGCAGGAGGAGCATCAAGTGATGGAGAAACCACAGCATAACCCGGCAGCTATCTCTCGTCGACAGTTCCTGAAGTATACCGCCCTGGCGGGCGCGGCCAGCGTGCTGGCCGCCTGTGGCGCCAACACGGGCAGCACGCCCACGCCCAGCAGCCAGCAGGCGGCCTCCAGCCCCGGCACGAGCTTGCCCACCCCCACCGTGGTGAGCTCCCAGCACCTGGGGTCCAACGCGTTCGATTGGCAGAAGTACAAGGGCACATCCCTCAAGCTGTTGCTCAACAAGCATCCCTACGCGGACGCCCTGGTGGCCGACCTGCAGACCTTCACCGACCTGACGGGCATCCGCGTCACCTACGATATATTCCCGGAGGACGTCTACTTCGACAAGGTCACGACCGCCCTCTCCAGCCGCTCCAGCCAGTACGACGCGCTGATGACCGGCGCCTACCAGACCTGGGTGTACGGCCCGGCCAACTGGCTGGTGGACCTGCGCCAGTACATCCAGGACGAGAACCTCACCAACCCCGACTTCGACGTGCAGGACTTCATCCCCAACATCCTCCACAGCGACTCCTGGAGCGGCAAGCCGGGAGAGGCCCCGGGCCAGGGCGACGCCAAGCAGTGGGCCCTGCCCTTCGGCTTCGAGATCAACAGCCTGTCCTACAACAAGCAGGTGTTCGCCAAGCACAAGCTGCGGGTGCCGCGCACCCTGCCGGAGATCATCGAGACGGCCGAGTACATCTCCAAGAAGGAGGCCAACATGTACGGCATCGGCGTGCGGGGCTCGCGCTCCTGGGCCACGATCCACCCAGGCTTCCTGTCGGCCTACACCTGCTACCACGCCCGCGACTTCGACGACCACCTCAAGGCGGCGATGAACAGCCCCCAGGCCGTCGAGATGACGAAGCTGTGGGTGCAGATGATCAAGAAGGGGGGCCCCCCGACCTGGACCCAGTACACCTGGTACGAGGTGGGCAACGACCTGGGAGCCGGCAAGTCCGCCATGATCTACGACGCCGACATCCTGGGCTACTTCCAGAACAGAGGCACGAAGGCGGCCGGGCACATCGGCTGGGCGCCCGTGGCGGCCAACCCGGACGATCCCAAGGCCTACGCCAACGTCTGGATATGGTCCCTGGCCATGAGCAACTTCTCCAACCACAAGGAGGCCACCTGGTACTTCCTGCAGTGGGCCACCGGCAAGGCGCACCTGCTGAAGGGCGCCGTGGAGGGCGACCAGGTCGACCCGGTCAGGCACTCGGTGGCCAACCATCCCAAGGTGGTGGCCAAGCTGAAGCAGAAGTACCCTGGCTACCTGGAGTCCTTCAACCAGCTCATACCCAACTCCAAGATCTACTTCACCCCCCAGCCCCTCTTCTTCGACGTGACCACCGACTGGGCGGCCACCCTGCAGAAGATGGTGACCAGCGGGGCCGACGTCAAGGCCTCCCTGGACGAGCTGGCGGAGAGCATCAACAAGAAGATGGCCGACGCGGGCATCACCCAGTAGGGCCGGGGGAAAGGAGGCATCATGGCTCGCAGAGTGGCTACGACTAACCTGCAGGAGGGGGTGGCGGTGGCGGCCGCCCCGCCCACCCCGACGGCGGCGGCCCGCGCGCGGTGGAGGCCCTACCTCCTGGTGGCGCCGTCCATCGTGCTGACGATCTGGGTGCTGTACCCCTTCGCCCAGAGCGTCTGGTACTCGCTGCACCACTACGTGCTCAGCCAGCCCTGGAGCAGGCCCTTCGTGGGCCTGCGCAACTACCAGAAGATCTTCACCGACCCGGACTTCCTCCACACGGTGGCGGTCACCCTGGAGTACACCCTCCTGGCGGTGGCCATCGAGCTGCTGCTGGGGATGCTGCTGGCGTTCCTGCTGAACAGGGACTCGCTGCTCACGAAGATCCTCAGGCCCCTGCTCATCCTCCCGCTGATGGTAGCGCCCGCCATCGGCAGCCTGATCTGGAAGCTGGAGACCAACCCCCAGTTCGGGTTCGTCAACTTCTTCATGAGCTTCATCGGGCAGAGGTACTTCCCCTGGGGATCCAGCCCCCGCACGGCGCTGCTCACCGTGGTGCTGGTCGACGTCTGGATCTTCACGCCGTTCATCGCCCTGCTGCTGTTGGCCGGGCTGCGCTCGCTGCCACAGCAGCCGTTCGAGGCCGCGCGGCTGGACGGCGCCGGGGCCTGGTTCACCTTCCGGACGCTGACCCTGCCGATGTTGATGCCCTACATCCTCATAGCCGTGATGTTCCGCATCCTGGACTCCCTGCAGCAGTTCGACATCATCTACGCGATGACCCAGGGCGGGCCGGGAGACACCCTGATGACCTTCCAGCTGCGCGCCTACCTGGAGGCGTTCACCTTCCTGCGGCTGAGCGAGTCGGCGGCGCTCATCCTGGTGCTGTGGGTCATCACGTACGCCATCAGCTACGTGATGGTGAGGTACTGGAACAGGGCACGCGCCCACCTGCGGGGCGCCTGAGCTCGAGGCATGAGTATAGAAAGGAGGCGAAGGCATGCGTAAATGGTTGGCCCACCTGGTGTTGATAGCCATCTACCTCTTCTTCCTGCTGCCCCTGTACTGGGTGGTGGCGATGTCCTTCATGACGAACCAGCAGATACTGACCTACCCACCCCAGTTCGCCTTCTCCCCCACCCTGGCCAACTACAAGGCCCTGGTGCTGGGGCAGCTGGGCGGTGGCGTGGGCACCCTGCAGGTGGATTACCTCCACAACTTCGTCAACAGCCTGATCGTCAGCTGCGGCGCGGTGGGGCTCTCGCTGGTCGCCGGGATCCCGGCGGCCTATGCCCTGGCCCGCTTCCGGTTCCGCGGCGCCGACAACTGGGCGTTCACCCTGCTCAGCTTCCGCTTCGCGCCGGCGCTGCTGATCCTCATCCCCCTGCTGCAGATCTACCAGTCGGTGGGGCTGTACAACACCTACTGGGGCCTGATCCTGGCCTACCAGCTGATCACCCTCCCCTTCATCGTCTGGATAGTCAGGGGCTACTTCGAGGACGTCTCGCCCGAGCTGGAGTTCGCCGCTCGCCTGGATGGCTACGGCTGGTGGCGCAGCTTCTGGCACGTGTCGCTGCCGCTGGTCAAGCCCGGGGTGGCGGCGGCGGCCCTGCTGGCCTTCATCTACGCCTGGAACAACTTCATCTTCGCGCTGGTGCTGGGCTCCAGCGACGTGCAGCCGGTGACCGTGGCCACGCTGTCCTTCATGACCGCCTCCGGCATACAATACGGCGTGATAGCCGCCGCGCTGGTCATCTCCGTGGTGCCGATCCTGCTGCTGGCGGTGTACGCGCAGCGCTTCCTGGTCAGGGGACTGAGCATGGGCGCTATCAAGGGTTAGGAGAGAGCTATGCCTAGAGTCAGGTTGGAGCACTTGGTCAAGAGTTACGGGAGGGTCCGGGCCGTCGACGACCTCTGCCTCGAGGTGGAGGACCGGGAGTTCTTCGTGCTCTACGGCCCCTCGGGGGCGGGCAAGACCACGACCCTCAAGCTCATAGCGGGTGCCGAGCACCCGGATAGCGGCGAGGTCCACATAGGTGACCGCCGGGTCGACCTGCTGGAGCCCGACGCCCGCAACGTCGCCATGACCTTTGAGTCCTACTCGCTGTACCCCCACTACTCGGTCTACGACAACATAGCCTTCCCGCTGCGCGCGCCGGGCAGGCGCATGTCCAGGGCCGAGATCGACGAGCGGGTGCGCTGGGCGGCGAGGCTGCTGGGCATCGAGCACGTGCTGGGCCACAAGCCGGCCGAGATCAGCCAGGGCCAGAAGCAGCGCACGGCGTTGGCCAGGGCCATAGTGCGCCCGGCGGACGTCTACCTGTTCGATGAGCCCCTCAGCCACGTGGACGCCAAGGTCCGCCACTACATGCGCGGCGAGCTCCACCGGATGTCCACGATGCTCAACAACACCATCATCTACGTGACCCACGACTACGTCGAGGCGCTGTCGCTGGGCGATCGCGTGGGCGTGCTCGACCACGGCCGCCTGCACCAGGTGGGCACGCCGAGGGAGGTGTACTACGCCCCGCGCGACCTCTTCGTCGCCCTCTCCTTCGGCCAGCCGGAGATGAACATCCTCGAGGGCACCCTGACCGCCGCCGGCGGTCGTCTGCGGGTGGAGACCGCGCTGGGGACCACCCACCAGCTGGCGACGGGCGAGCCGCTGCCCACCGCCGGCACGGAGGTCTGGGTGGGGCTGCGCCCGCAGGACCTCCAGCTGGGCGACCTGGGCGCGGGCACCGCCTTCGAGGCCGAGGTGCTGGTGTTCGAGCCCCTGGGCACGCACGGCGTGCTGCGGGCCCGCGCCAACGGCCAGGTGCTCAACGTGCTCGTGCCCCCCAACGCCAGCTTCGAGCCCGGCAGCAGGGTCCTGCTGGACTACCCGGAGGACGCGCTGTACCTCTTCGACCGGGAGTCCCAACTCAACATCTTGCACCCTCGCATCACCACACCACAAGGAGCTAGAGATGGCGGAGCTAAGGCTTGAGCAGGTCCGAAAGGTGTACCGTTCCAGGGGCCGCGCCGTGGAGGCCGTCAAGGGCATCGACCTGGCGATCCAGGATGGGGAGTTCGTCGCCCTCCTGGGGCCCTCGGGCTGCGGCAAGACCTCGACCCTGCGCATGATCGCGGGGCTGGAGACGATCACCTCGGGGCAGATATACATAGGCGACCGGCTGATCAACGGTCTGGAGCCCAGCCAGCGCGACGTGGCGATGGCCTTCGAGTCCTATGCGCTCTACCCACCCCTCACGGTGCGCGAGAACATCGAGTTCCCCCTCAAGGCCCGCCGTGTGCCCCCGGATGAGAGGCGGCGCAGGGTCGAGCGCGTGGCGGAGATGCTGCAGCTGGGCCCGATCCTGGACCTCAAGCCGGCGCAGCTGTCCGGCGGGGAGCAGCAGCGCGTCTCCCTGGCGCGGGCGCTGGTGCGCAACGCCTCCGTGCTGCTGCTGGACGAGCCGATGTCGCACCTGGATCCGAGGCTCCGCTTCCAGATGCGGCTCCACCTCAAGGAGCTGCTGCAGGAGATCTCCACCACCACGATCATCGTCACCCACGACCAGCTGG
>Ga0068704_100183_pt1 | contig 28360 bp, 28 predicted proteins | sample CeladaPassaD2F12_FD_62225 | JGI IMG/M metagenome (GOLD analysis project Ga0068704, IMG submission 62225) | Cellulose-adapted microbial communities from the Joint BioEnergy Institute, USA - Passage D2F12 | ecosystem: Engineered > Bioreactor > Continuous culture > Unclassified | place: USA, Joint...
AGGCGGCCCCGGCCACCTGCTGGATGGTGACGTTGCGGTCGGGGGAGCCCCGCACCGAGAAGCGCCCGCCCTCGAACTCTATGTCCCCCTCCGCCGCCTCCAGCATGTGGGCGGCTATCTTCTTGGCCTTCTCGACCACCTTCTGGGCCGCGAGGTACACGGCCACGCCGCCCACGGGGAGGCTCCTGGAGCCGTAGGTGTCCCTCCCCCAGGGGGCCGAGGCGGTGTCGCCGTGGATCACCTCCACGTCGTCCGGAGAGACGCCGAGGGCGTCGGCGGCTATCTGCGACCAGCTGGTCACGTGCCCCTGGCCGTGCGGCGAGGTCCCGGTGACCACCTCCACCTTGCCGCTGGAGAGCACGCGCACGGAGGCCGCCTCCCAGCCGGCCCCGCCGCCGCCCAGGGCGGCGGCCACCTGCGAGGGGGCGATGCCGCAGATCTCGGTGTAGGTAGAGAAGCCTATGCCGAGCTGCACCGGGTCCCCCGACTCCCGCCTCCTGCGCTGCTCCTCCCGCAGCCCCTCGTAGTCCGCAAGCTCCAGAACCCGGTCGAGGGCCATCTCGTAGTTGCCGGAGTCGTACTGGATGCCCGCGGGCTGCGTGCGCGGCTGGTCGAAGGGCGGGTGGAAGTTCTTCCTGCGGACCTCGGCGGGGTCCATGTCGAGGCGGCGGGCCAGCGCGTCGACTATCCGCTCGACGGCGTAGGCGGCCTCGGGGCGCCCCGCCCCGCGGTAGGCGTCGGTAGGCGTCTTGTTGGTGTAGACGGCGGTGCACTTGAAGGAGTAGGCGTCGAAGTCGTAGAGCCCGGGGTACATGAACGCCCCCAGCAGCGGGACGACGGTGGTCCCGAGCTGCAGGTAGGCCCCCATGTCCGCCAGCAGCTCCACCCGCATCCCCAGGATCTTGCCGTCGCTGGTGGCCGCTACCTCGATGTCCTGGATCTGGTCGCGCCCGTGGATGGTGGCCAGGTAGTTCTCGGAGCGCTCCTCGACCCACTTGACCGGCACCCCGAGCCTGCGGGAGAGCGCGAGCGCCAGGGCCTCCTCCGGGTAGACGTTGAGCTTGGAGCCGAAGCCCCCGCCCACGTCGGGCGCCACCACCCGCAGCCGGTGCTCGGGCACGCCGCAGATCGCGGAGAGCACGCTCTTGAGGATATGGGGCACCTGCGTGGAGGAGTAGACGGTGAAGGACCCGCCGGGCTCGGGCTGGGCGACGACCGCCCGCGGCTCGATGGCGTTGGGGATGAGCCGCTGCTGGATGTAGCGCTCCTTGACCACCACGTCCGCCCTGCTGAAGGCCTCCTCTATGTCACCGTTCTGCAGCGGCCAGGTGTAGCACTCGTTGGTCCCGAGGTCTTCGTGCACCAGCGGGGCCCCCTCCTTGAGGGCCTCCTCCATGTCGGTGACCACGTCCAGCGGCTCGTAGTCCACCTCGACGAACTCGAGGGCGTCCTTGGCAGCGTAGCGGTCCTCGGCCACCACGACCGCCACGGGGTCCCCGAGGTAGCGGACCTTGTCGCCGGTGAGCGGCCAGTGCTCGGGCACCCTCAGATCCTCGGTGACCTGCCAGCCGCAGGGGATGGGGGCGGCCCACTCCTCCCGCAGATCCTCGGCCGTGAAGACGGCGACGACCCCGGGCTGCTCCCGGGCGGCGGAGACGTCTATGCTGTTGATCCTGGCGTGGGCCATCGGGCTGCGCACCAGCGCGAAGTGCAGCATGCCGGGCAGCTTTATGTTGTCCGTCCAGGTGGCCCGGCCGGTCACGAGCGCCGGGTCCTCCTTGCGGAGCACGCCGCCGCCGACGTACCTCTCGGCTGTCTCGGTCAAGATCCCCTCACCCCCTCTCTCACGAGGCCGCTACGGCCTGGCCCCGCATCTCGCGCGCGGCCTGCTGGACGGCCCTGACGATGTTCTCGTAGCCGGTGCAGCGGCAAAGGTTGCCCTCGAGCCCCTCGCGGATCTCCTGCTCGGAGGGGTCGGGGTTCTCCCTGAGGAGGCTGACGGCCGCCATGATCATGCCCGGCGTGCAGTAGCCGCACTGCAGACCGTGCGCCTCGTGGAAGGCCTTCTGCACCGGGTGCCAGCCGTCGGCGCCGGCGAGCCCCTGGACGGTGGTGATCTCGTGCCCGTCGGCCTGCACCGCGAGCACGGTGCAGCTCTTTACCGACTCGCCGTCCATGAGCACCGTGCAGGCCCCGCAGTTGGAGGTGTCGCAGCCCACGTGGGCCCCGCCGATGCCGAGCACCTCCCTGAGGTAGTGGATCAACAGGAGCCTCGGCTCCACCTCGTGCTCGTGCGCCCTGCCGTCTACGGTCACCCTGATCCTTCTTCGCACCTGCCCTCCTTTCCCAAACGCCCCTCGCTCCGCGGCAGGAGCATGCTCCCGCCTCCTCTCAAGGTCCACCCGGCCGCCGGGAACCCGCAGCGGCAGGGATCACATACACTGCACGTCCCACCGCAAGCTCCCCTGCACCCACACACGGCCGATGTCCCTTCCCGCCAAGGCGGAACCCTAGTCTAGCACGGCAAAAGATCCCAATCCACCGATCTATGTCTCGTCAAATAGACACAAAAGTGACAAGCCGGCGCGGGGGTGGACTCCGGGTCTGCGGGGGCCTATATTGCCCTTTTGGTAAGTCGGGTTCGTTGGTTGCGGCAGGTTAGAGAGGAGGCTGTGTGCTGGCGGAGATCGACGCCTGGCTCGAGGGGTTCATGCACGGCTCGGGGGTGCTCGTGGTGCTTCTGGTCAGCCTGGCGCTGGGCCTGAGGCACGCGACCGACCCGGACCATCTGGCGGCGGTCACCACGCTCATCGCCTCCGAGGAGGAGCGCAGGAGGGTGAGCAAGGCCACGCTGATGGGGCTGTGCTGGGGGCTGGGGCACGGGACCACCCTGCTCGTCCTGGGGCTTCCGCTGGTGCTTCTGGGGCGCTACCTGCCGGAGCCCGTGCAGCGGGCCGCGGAGGTGGCCATCGGCGGGATAATCGTGTTTCTGGCGGTGCGGCTGCTGGTGAGGTGGCGCCGGGGGATGTTCCACGCCCACGCCCACGAGCACGGCGGCGAGGTGCACCGCCACCTCCACTCCCACGCCGGCGGCGGCTCCCACGACCACGACCACGCCACCCCGCTGCGCACCCCGCTCTCGGCCTACGGCATCGGGCTGGTGCACGGCATCGGCGGCTCGGGGGGCCTCACGCTGCTGCTGCTCTCCACCATCCCGCAGAGGGCGGAGGCCGCGGCGGCGCTGCTGCTGTTCGCCGCCGGGACCGCGCTCTCGATGGCGCTGCTCTCCACCGCCTTCGGCCTGGCGATCGCGGGCGGCCCGGTGGGGCGCAACTTCGAGCGGCTGGCGCCGGCGCTCGGGGTGCTGGGGGTGGGCTTCGGGGCGTGGTACGCGCTGGGCGCCCTGGGGGTGGTCGCCTACCCGTTCTAGGGGTTGGGGGCGCCGGAGACGGCGAGCCCTCGCCAGGCCCGCACCACCAGCTCCGCGGCCCGCTCCACCTCCTCGCGGGTGGTGAAGCGCCCCAGGCTGAAGCGCACCGCGGCCCAGCCCTCCCGCTCCGCGCCCATCGCCTCGAGCACGTGCGAGGGGCCGGCGCGCAGGGAGGCGCAGGCCGAGCCCGCCGAGGCGGCGACCTCCGGCACGGCGCCGAGCAGCTCCCCCACCTCCACCCCGGGGAAGGAGACGTTCAGGGTGTTGGGCAGCCGGAGGTCGGGGTGTCCGTTCAGGCGCAGCCCCGGAACGCCGGCGCGCAGCCCCTCAAAGAGGGCCTCGCGCAGGGAGGAGATCCTGCGCGCCTCCTCCGGCAGCGCCTCCGCCGCGAGCGCCGCGGCGCGGCCGAAGCCCACGATCCCGGGGACGTTCAGGGTGCCGCTGCGCAGCCCCCGCTCCTGGCCGCCGCCGTCGAGCAGCGGGAGCGGGCGGACCCTGCGGACGCCGGGGTGCGGCCGCCGCCGGACGTACAGAGCGCCGACGCCCTTCGGGCCGTAGCACTTGTGCGCGGAGAGGCTCATCAGGTCCACGCCCAGCCTCCCGACGTCCACCGGCACCTTGCCCAGCGCCTGCGCCGCGTCGGTGTGGAGGGGGACGCCGCGCTCGTGGGCGACCTCGGCGAGCTCGCGGACGGGGTTGAGCGTCCCGGTCTCGTTGTTGGCGAGCATGACCGAGACGAGGCGGGTCTCCGGCGAGAGCGCCTCGCGCAGCGCCTCCGGGCGCACCACGCCGCGCCCGTCCACCGGGAGCACCGTGACCCGCACGCCGGCGCGGGAGAGGGAGCGCGCCGCCTCCAGCACCGCCTCGTGCTCGGTGGCGGCGGTGACCAGGTGGTCGCCGGGCCGCAGGAGGCCCTTGAGGGCCCAGTTGTCCGACTCGGTGGCGCCGGAGGTGAAGAGGATCTCCTCGGGGGAGGCGCCTATCGCCCCGGCGAGCTCCTCCCGGGCGAGCTCCGTGGCGGCCTGCGCCTCCCAGCCGAAGGGGTGGGCGGCCGAGGCCGGGTTGCCGAAGCGCTCCCGGAGGTAGGGCAGCATCGCCTCCAGCACCCGCTCGTCGAGCGGGGTGGTGGCGTTGTAGTCCAGGTAGATCTCCACCCTCGCCCTCCTCTCTAGAGGTCAGGGGCGGCGCGGGAGGCGTGGAGCGCGGCCAGCTCGTCCAGGAGCCGCTGGGCCCCCCGCAGGCGGCCCTGGGCGGCGAGCGCCTGGGCGCAGCCGCGCGGGACGTCCCGGTCGCGGAAGCGGGCGGCGGTCGCCCGCAGGTGCTCCGCGGCCCGCTCCAGCTCCCCGGCGGCCCGCTCGTACCTCTCGGCAACCGACTCGAAGACGCTCTCGGTCACGACCTCACCTCCTCCAGGTCCGACAACCGGTGGCACCCCCGGCTGCGGCCCTCGGAGAGGGCCTGCCGCACGAGGGTCTCCGCCACGAGCAGGGGCCCGTCGAGGGAGGACGGCCCCACCTCCTCGCGCAGCTCCCGGAGGCGCCTCAAACCCTCCCGCAGCGAGGGGACGGTCCGCACCGGCCCGGCGTGCTCCCACAGGATCCGCCCGAGCTCCTCCCCGGCCCACCCGGGCGCCCTCTCCGGCGGGTCCGCGGCGGCCTCCGGCGGCCTCGCGGGCGGAAGGCGGCGGGCCTCCTCCGCGGCGGCCTCCCCCGCCCGCCAGCCGAAGAGCAGGCCCTCGAGCAGGGAGGTGGAGGCGAGGCGGTTGGCGCCGTGCAGCCCGGTCGAGGCCACCTCCCCGGCGGCGAAGAGCCCGGGGAGGCTGCTCCTGCCGCGCAGGTCGGTGGCCACCCCCCCGCAGGAGTAGTGGGCGGCGGGCGAGACGGGGACGGGCTCGCGGGACATCTCCACCCCGGCGCGCAGGCAGCGCCCGTAGGCCCCGGGGAAGCGCTCCCTCAGCAGCCTCTCCGGGAGGTGGGTCATGTCCAGGTAGGCGCAGGGGGAGCCGGTGCGGGCCATCATCTCGCAGATCTCGTGGGAGATCACATCCCGCGGCGCGAGCGAGCCGGCGGGGTGGCGGATGAACTCCTCCCCGCCGGGGCCGCGCAGGACGCCGCCCGCCCCGCGCGCGGCCTCGGATATGAGGAAGGCCTCCCCTCCCGGGCCCGCGAAGGCCGTGGGGTGGAACTGCACGTAGTGCAGGTCCCGCACCCGCGCGCCGGCCTCGAGGGCGAGCGCGCACCCGTCGCCGGTGGCCCCGGGGGGGTTGGTGGTGCGCGCGTAGAGCCCGGCGAGCCCCCCGGCGGCGAGCACGACGCACCGGCCGGCGAGGACCCCGGCCCGCCCGCCCGCGGCGACGCAAACCCCAGCGCACCGCCCCCCGGATACCGCCAGCCGCAGCGCCTCGCGCCCGGGGAGCAGGGCCACCCCCGGCTCCGCCCGCACCGCCCGCAAAAGGGCGCGCTGCAGCTCCTCTCCCGTCGCGTCGGCGCAGTGGAGGATGCGCGGCACCGAGTGGGCCCCCTCGAGGGCGAGGTCCAGCCCGCCGCCCTCCCCCCGGTCGAAGGGGACCCCGAGCTCCTCCACCAGCAGGCGGCCGACGAGCAGCGGCCCCTCGCGGGCGAGGAGCTCGGCGGCCCCCCGGTCCCCGCCCCCGGCCGCGAGGATGTCTCGCACCAGCGCCTCCGGGGAGTCGCCGGGGCCGGTGTAGACGATGCCGCCCTGCGCGTGGCGGGTGTTGGTCTCCGCGGGGTCCGGGGCCTTGGAGAGCAGCACCACCTCCGCCCCCCGGCGGGCCGCGGCGAGCGCCGCCGCGCACCCCGCCACGCCGCTGCCCACCACGACCACGTCCGCGGCTAGCAAGGCTCCACCTCCAGCGAGATGTCCGCCGCGGGGGCGGAGTGGGTGAGCGCCCCCACGGAGACGAGGTCGGCCCCGGCCTCCGCGTACGCGCGGACGGTCCTGAGGTCCACCCCGCCGGAGACCTCCACGACCACCCCCGGCCGCTCCCGGCGCGCGACCCGGACGCACCGGCGCACCTCCTCCGGGCTCATGTTGTCCAGCAGCACGGCGTCGGCCCCGGCGGCGAGCGCCTCCCGCAGCTCCCGCTCGCTCTCGACCTCCACCTCGACCCTGAGGAGGTGCGGCGCGGCGGCCCTGGCCCGGCGCACGGCCTCCGCCACCCCCCCGGCGAGGGCGAGGTGGTTGTCTTTTATGAGGACGCCGTCGTCGAGCCCGGAGCGGTGGTTCACCCCTCCCCCGGCCCGCACGGCGGCCTTCTCCAGCGCCCGCAGCCCCGGCGTGGTCTTGCGGGTGTCGGCGATGCGGGCGCCGGTCCCCTCGACGGCGGCGGCGTACCGCCGGGTGAGGGTGGCGACCCCGCAGAGCCGCATGAGCAGGTTGAGCGCCACCCGCTCGGCGGCGAGCACGGGCCGCGCCAGGCCCGCGACCTCGGCGAGCACGGCCCCCCCGCCGGCGAGCTCCCCCTCCCCGGCGAGCGGCACGAACTCCACCTCCCCGCCCCCGGCCTCGTAGAAGACCGCCGCGGCCGCCCCCAGCCCGGAGACCACGAGCTCCCGGCGGGCGACAAAGCGCCCCCGGGCGCGAAGCCCGGGCGGGACGGTGGCCTCGGAGGTGACGTCGCCCCGGCCGAGATCCTCCCGCAGGGCCAGCCGGGCGAGCTCGAGCAGCGCCCCCGGGGGCCGGCGCAGGGTCGCGGCCCGCTGCTGCATCACCCGATCTCCAGCATGCGCTCGATGGGCCTGAGGGCCCGCAGCCTGAGCTCCTCGTCGAGGGTTATCTCGGGCCGGAGGTCCCGCATGCACCGGTAGAGCTTCTCGAGGGTGTTGCGGCGCATGTGGGGGCACTCGCCGCACGCCTCGCAGGAACCCTCAGGGCCCCGCCCCGGCGCCCGGACAAACTCCTTGCCGGGGGCGGCCTTCTTCATCTGGTGGATGATGCCGGGCTCGGTGGCCACGATGAAGCGCCGCGCGGGGCTCTCTACGGCCCGCCGGAGCAGCGAGGAGGTGCTCCCCACGTGGTCCGCGAGCCGCAGGACCGCCTCCTCGCACTCGGGGTGCGCGAGCACCTCGGCGTCGGGGTGGCGCACCTTGAGCTGCCGGATCTTCTTCTCCGAGAACCGCACGTGCACCATGCACGTCCCCGGCCACAGCACCATCTCGCGCCCGGTCCGCTCCATGAGGTAGCGGCCGAGGTGCCGGTCGGGGGCGAAGACTATCGGGGTCCCCTCCGGGATCGTGGCTATGACCTTCTCGGCGTTGGAGGAGGTGCAGATGACGTCGGAGAGGGCCTTGACCGCCGCCGAGGTGTTGACGTAGGAGACGACCGTGTGCCCGGGATGCTCCTCGAGGAACGCGGCGAACCGCTCCGGCGGACAGCTGTCGGCGAGCGAACACCCCGCCTCCAGATCCGGCAGCACCACGGTCTTCTCCGGGTTGAGGATCTTGGCCGTCTCGGCCATGAAGTGTACCCCGCAGAAGACGATGACCCGCGCGTCGGTCCGCTGGGCCTGACGCGCCAGCTGCAACGAATCCCCGATGAAGTCCGCGATGTCCTGTATCTCGGGCTCCTGGTAGTAGTGGGCCAGGATCACCGCCCCGAGCTCCTCCCGCAGCCGGTCTATCTCCTCGAAGAGGTCCAGCCCCTCAACAGCGGAAACCACCGCGCCTGCCGCCCGCACGACCAACCTCCTTGTAACGCCAAACGCTCCGCTTGCTACACGAAATTGTTGCTATCTCGCCACTTTGTAACAAAGCATCACATTCAGTATCACATGGATTACGAGGGCCTGCAAGGCGCTTTCGGGCTCAGCTGCGGACGATGAGGACGGGGCAGTGGGCGTGGCGGACGACGGAGTCGGAGACGCTGCCCATGAGGGCGCGGCGGAGGCCGCCGCGTCCGCGGCTTCCCATGACGATGAGGCCGGCGCCGAGCTCCTCGCTCAGCCGGACGATGGCGCGGTCCTTGGGCTGCTCGGTGAGCAGGTGCGCCCCGGCGACCCTGCCGCCGTACTCCTCCAGCTTTCTGACCTGCTCCTCGAGCACCTGGCGGGCCTCCTCCTCGAAGGCCTCCAGCGCCTCCTGGAACCCGTAGTAGTACTCGTGCACGAAGTAGGCCGGGTCCAGCCCGCGGGCGACCGTCACCACGTGCAGCTCGGAGCCCGTGCTGTTGGCGAGGTCCACCGCCACCCGACCGGCCCTTTCGGCGTCCGGCGAGCCGTCGGTAGCCAGGAGGATCCTCGTCGGAAAAGCACCCACCGCCACAGCCTCCGTTCCATGGATATTGTAGCAAAAGCTTTATAGGGTGAAGTAGAAGGTCGCCCCCTCCCCTTCGGCGCCCTCGGCCCAGACCCGGCCGCCGTGGCGCTCTATGACGCGGGCGACGGCGGCGAGCCCGATGCCGGTCCCCTCGAACTCCTCCTCGGCGTGCAGCCGCTGGAAGGGGCCGAAGAGCTTGCCGGCGTAGGCCATGTCGAAGCCGACCCCGTTGTCCCGGACGAAGAAGACGCGCTCTCCGCCGCGCTCTATGCGACCGAAGACTATGCGGGGGCGGGGGGTGCGGCGGGTGAACTTCCAGGCGTTCTCCAGGAGGTTGGCGAGGGCGACCCGCAGCAGGCGGCGGTCGCCCTCGGCGGCGAGCCCGCCCGCGACGATGAACTCCACCCGGCGGTCGGGCTCCCCCTGCCGCAGCTCCTCGCCGATGGAGCGGGCCATGGCCGAGAGGTCCACCGGCTCGCGCCGGATGTCCGCGCGGGCGAGCCGGGAGAGGCCGAGAAGCTCGTCGATCATCCGGGCCATCTTGCGGGTGGCGCGCTGGATGCGCGCGAGGTACTCCCGGCCGTCGGGGCCGAGCCGGGGGGCGCAGTCCTCCAGCAGGATCTGGGCGAAGCCGTCCATGCTCCGGAGCGGGGCGCGGAGGTCGTGGGCGATCAGGTAGGCGAACTGCTCCAGCTCCGCGTTGGAGCGGGCAAGCTCCGCCTTCTGGCGGACGATCTTCCGCTCGGCGCGCTTCCTGCCGGTGACGTCCCGGAGCACCAGCTGGGCGGAGGGCCGCCCCCCGTACTGCACCGGCGCCGCGGAGACCTCCACGTCCATCTCCCGACCGTCCAGGCGGAGCCAGCGCTCCTCCTGCAGCTCCACGCGCTCGCCCCGCCGGAGGCGCCGGGCGCGGCGGCGGGCGTTCTCCCGGCAGTCCGGGTGCACCCGCTCCATGACCGGCTGGCCGAGCACCTCCTGCGGGGAGGAGGCCCCCAGCAGGCGGGCCCCCGCCTCGTTCAGGTAGACAAAGCGCCCCTCGCTCTCCACCGCCACCCCGTCCGGGGAGAGCTGCACCAGCGAGCGGTAGCGCTCCTCGCTCTCCCGCAGCGCGTCCTCCGCCCGCCGCTGCTCGGTGATGTCCGAGATCACACCCTGCCAGAAGCGGGGCTCGCCCGACTCGTCGCGCAGGAGGCGGGCCTCGTCCCGGACCCACACCACCCGGCCGTCGGCGGCAAAGACCCGGTACTCCAGGACAAAGCTGCCCCGCTCGACCGCCTCCCGCTCGGCCTCCAGCACCCGCTCGCGGTCCTCGGGGTAGAGGATGCGGTGCCAGTAGAGGGGCTCGCGCTCGCAGAGGTCCCGCGGGTAGCCCAGGATCTCCTCTATCCGCGGGCTGTCGTAGAGGGTGGCCTGCGTCTGCACGTCCTCGATGTAGACGATGGCGGGCACCTGCTCGACGAGCGTCCGGTAGCGGGACTCGGTCTCCCGCAGCTTCTCCTCCTCGTGCCGCCGCTCCGTGACGTCCCGCAGCGCGAGGCACACCGCCTCCCGGCCGCCGGCGAGCACCCGGCTCGCCGCCGCCTCGCACTCCACGGGCTCGCCCCCGCCGGACCTCAGGGCGAGCGTCCCCGACCAGCTGCGCTTGCCGGGCGGCAGAGGCACACCCCCGGCCCCGCCGGCGAGGAGCTCCCCGAGGGGCATCCCCGCAAGCTCCCCGCGCTCCCTGCCGAGCAGGGCGGCGCAGGCGGCGTTCGCCTCCAGCACCCGGTCCCCCGAGACGAGCAGCATCCCCTCCGCCGCCTGCTCGAAGGCGGCCGCGCGCAGGGCGTCCCTCCTTCGAGACGGGCGCCCGCGGCGCCACAGGAGGAGGGCCGCAAGCCCGGCCAGCAGGGCGCCCGCGGCGGCCGCCGCCGCGTAGAAGACGAGCGGCTGGTAGCCCTGCAAGCTGCTCGGGTCCATGCTCCGGTCGGCGCTCCTGCCTCCGCTGGCTCCTCCCTACATCTTAACCGCCCGGTGCGGGCGGGTCGAAGGGGCGGCCGTGCGGTAAAAATACAGGCGGCACCGCAGGCGAGGGAGGAGGAGGCATGTCCGGCAGGAGGATAGAGGTGGGCGGGAACTTCCCGCCCTTCGAGCTCCCCGACGAGAAGGGGACGCCCTGGAACCTCTCCGGGCAGCTCAGGCTGGGGCCCGCCATGCTCGTCTTCTACCGGGGCGACTGGTGACCGTACTGCAACGGGCAGCTGGTCAGCTACGCCAGGAAGTTCGATGAGTTCCGCGACCTCGGGGTGCAGCTCGCCGGCATCAGCGTGGACCCTCCGGACAACAACGCCGCCATGGTCCGCAAGCTGCTCCTCCCCTTCCCCCTGCTCTCGGACCCCCGCGGGGAGCTCGCCCGCCGCTGCGGGCTCTGGAACGAGCGGGAGCGGGTGGCGGTCCCCGCGATCGTGCTGCTGGACGGCTCCGCCAACGTGCGCTACCTCTACGCCGGGCGGGACTTCGCCGACCGGCCCGGGGACGAGGAGGTGCTCTCCGCGGCCCGCGGCCTCAAGGGCGCCGGGGAGCCGCCGGAGGGGGAGCCGGAGGTGGTGGCCACGGCCGCCGAGGCCCGCGAGAGCACCCGCCCCGACAGGCCCCCGCAACGGCTCGAGGACCTCCTCGTGTACTACCGGGGGGTGCGCTTCGCCACCGTGGCGCTCGGGTGGCGGTTCGAGGGCTGGGGCGAGGCCGGCCGGCGGGCGCTGGAGGAGGTCGGCCGCTACCGGGCCCTCGTGGAGGGCTACCAGGAGGCCGTGAGCGAGACCATAAAGCTGCGGGAGGGATAGTAGTGGGGATCTTTCTGGAGGAGGGGAGGCGCAGGCCCCGGGCGCTCTGGCGGCTGCTCTTGCAGCTCGCCCTCTTCGCGCTGCTCGCCGCGCTCCTCACCAGCCTGTTCGCCGCCGCGTGGTTCGTCCTGGGGCCGCAGGTCCGGCTGGAGCCGGGCGACGCCGGCCGGCTCGCCTCCTCCCCCGAGCTCTTCCTGCTCAGCACCCTGGCCTCCCTTGTGGCCACCCTGCTCAGCCTCTGGGCCGCCGGCCGGTACCTCGACCGCAGGCCCTTCCGGGACTTCGGCTTCCACATCGACCGGGGCTGGTGGCTGGACCTCGCGTTCGGCATGCTGCTCGGGGCCCTCCTGATGAGCGGCATCTTCGCGGTCCAGCTCGCCCTCGGGTGGGTGGAGGTCACCGGGACCTTCGTCTCGGACCTGCCGGGGGTGCCGTTCCGGACCGCCATCCTGCTGCCGCTCGCCATCTTCGCGTGCGTCGGCGTCTACGAGGAGGCCCTCTCCCGCGGCTACCAGCTCAGGAACATGGCCGAGGGGCTCAACCACCCGGCGCTCGGGCCCGTAGGGGCCGTCGTGGCCGCCTGGGTCCTCTCCTCGCTCTTTTTCGGGCTGCTGCACTTCGCCAACCCCAACGCCACCCTGGTGAGCACCATAAACGTCTCGCTGGCCGGCCTCTTGCTCGGGGCCGGGTACGTGCTCACCGGGGAGCTGGCCATCCCCATCGGGCTGCACATCACCTGGAACTTCTTCCAGGGGGCGGTCTATGGCTTCCCGGTGAGCGGCCTGCAGAGCGCCGGGGCCTCCTTCCTGCGGATAGAGCAGTCCGGGCCGGAGCTCTGGACCGGCGGGCCGTTCGGACCCGAGGCCGGGCTGCTCGACCCCATAGCCGTCGCGGTGGGCTGCCTGCTCATCGCGCTGTGGGTGAGGCTCCGGCACGGCAAGGTGGCGCTCCTGCCCTCGCTCGCCGAGGGGCCCCGCTGAGGCTAGAGGCCGCCGTTGGCGGCGTATGCCCAACCCACGTGTATGTGGTCCTGGTGCAGCGCGTCCGAGAAGGAGCCCGCGCCGAAGGTCCAGGGGCTCCCGAGCTCGGCCGGGGAGAACCGGGCGTAGATGGCCTGCGCCAGCTCGTAGGCGGCCTGGTTGCCGCTGCTCACCGGGGCCCCGTCGACCGCGTAGATGTCCACCGCCCGGCCGAAGTAGTGGGAGTTGGGGTACCCGGCGTAGCCGAGGGCGTCGAGGGTGGGGCCGTAGGGGTGCCCGGTGGCGAAGACGGAGATCGAGATCGCGTGCTCCGAGGCCGCGAACTCCACCACGTCCAGGACCCGCGGGTCCACGATGCCGGAGACGAGATCCTGGCGGGCCACCCCGGTCAGCGTGATGTTGGGGTTCTCCAGGATGGCCTGCACCCGCGGGTCGGCGGAGGAGACCTCCGGCCGCGAGACCTCGGGCGCGGGCGCCTCGGGCTCCTCGTACTGCTCCTCCGCCGCCGAGGGCGGGGGCCCGGCGCTCTCCGCCGCGGGCGCCTCGGGCTCGGGGGCCTCTGCTTCGGAGGGAGGGGCGGGGGAGGCCGGGGGCACCGCGGCGGCTTCCCGCGGGGGCTTTGGCCTCTCGGCGCCCTCGGTCGGGGCGGCGGGCGCGCTGGCCTCCCCCAGATCCCGGGCTGCGGCCTCCCGGGCCGGCTCGGGGGACCCGGCGGCCGGCTCCTCCGGGGCGGCGGCCCAGCGCTCCAGGGCGGCCTGCCGCTCGGCGGCCTCCGCCGCGGCCCGCCGCCGCGCCTCGGCCGCCTCGCGGGCGCGCCGCTCCTGCTCCCTGCGGACCAGCTCCTTCAGCTCCGCGTCCAGCGCCGCGTAGGCCCGGCGGTGCTCCTCCAGCCGCCGCTCTATCGCCCGGCGCTTCTGCAGGAGCCCGGCGGAGACGGCCCGCTGCTCGCGCAGGCTCTCCCGCAGGGCCGCCTCCCGCTCCTCCAGCTCGCGGCGCGCCTCCCTCAGACGGCTCACGATCCTGCGGTCCTCCGCCAGCGCCCGCAGCACGAAGCGGCTCCTGCCGGCGAACTCCGAGAAGGAGCGCACCGAGAGCAGCACGTCGAGGTACATGACCCCGCCGGCCTTGTAGGAGCCCTCGGCCCGCTCGGACACCCGCTCCCGGGCGGCCTCCAGCTCCCGGCTCGCCTCCTCTATCTCCCGCCGGTTTCGGGCTATCCTCTCCCTCAGGTCCGCCAGGCGGGCCTGCGACTCCTCGTAGGAGCTCTGTATCCGGGAGATGTCCTGCAGGGTGGCCGAGATCCGGGATTGCACCCGCTGCACCTCGGCCCGCTTCGAATCTATCTCGGGCGTCTGCGCCCCGGCGGAGCCCGCCAGCAGCAGCACCGCGCACAGCGCGGACGCGAAAAGGACCAACCTGCCGCCCAAGGCGGCGCGTAGCAGAGCCGTTCGCAAGAGTTCCCCCCTCCGGCGAGACTGCCTTCTACCCTGTTTTCGGTCGAGACGCGGGGAGTATTCTGAAGCACGGGCCCTTCCCGCGCAAGCCCCGGGCCAGATTCGTGCTATTCTTCCCAACCGCTATGCCGTTCATCGCGTCAAAGGAGAACCCGAGGGGAGAGGGCGGCGCGCGGCCGTCCCTCCACGTGCTCCTCGCCAGCCAGACCCGCCGTCCTGAGAGGTCTTTTCCGGCGCAATAGGACGGCGGGGACGGGCGCCGAGGGAGTCCCGTCCCCGGATCTCTTCCACGGGGGCATCCCACCGTGCAAAACCCCACCCTTTTCACCCGCTCTTGCGGGGACTTCCCAAGGCTCTGGGCAGCGGAAACGGTCTCCGGGTTCGGCAGCCAAGTCTCTGGCGTAGCGTTGCCGCTCCTGGCGGCCGTAGCGCTCGGCGCATCCCCGGCCCAGATGGGCCTCCTCTCCGCGGCCACCACGGTGCCCTTTCTGTTGATCGGGCTCTTCGCCGGGGTGCTGGTGGACCGGACGCGGCGCAGGACGCTGCTCGTCGCGGCGGACCTCCTGCGGGCCGGGCTGCTTGCGGCCATCCCCTTCGCCTGGGCCGCGGGATGGCTCGGCATGGAACTCGTGTACGCGGTCGCGCTCGGCACGGGGGCGCTGACGGTGATCTTTGAGGTCGCCGCCCTTTCGCTCCTGCCCGCCGTCGTGGGACGCGAGAAGCTCGTGGAGGCTAACGGGAGGCTCGAGGCCAGCCGTTCGCTCGCTCAGATAGGAGGGCCCGAGGAGGGCCCGGCGCAGCGGGCTGGCTGGTGGGGCTCATCGGGGCTCCGTTCGCAGCGTTGGTGGACGCCGCCTCCTACCTAATCTCGGCGGCGTTCCTTGTCCGCCTGAGGGTTCCCGAGACGCCCTCCCCCGCTACTCCTGGCCTGCGCCCCGTACTGCGCGACGCAGCAGAGGGGCTGCGAACGGTCTTGCGGCATCCCGTGCTGCGCTCGCTCTCTGCTCGGCGACGCACAACCTCTTCGGGTTCGTGTTCCTCTCGGTCTACGTGCTCTACCTCACCCGCGATCTGGGTCTAGGGCCAGGAGCAGTGGGGCTCGTCTTCGCGCTCGGAGGTGTGGGGGCGCTGCCCGGCGCGCTCGCTGCAGGACCGGCGGTCCGCGTTCTCGGGCGCGGGCCCATGATAGCCGTTTCCGCGGTGCTCTGCGGGTTCTTCGGGTTCGCGATACCGCTCGCGGTGCTCTTTCCGGAGATCGCGCTGCCGATGGTGCTCGCCGCAGAGTTCTTCCAGTGGCTCTTCCTCGCAGCCTACCGGGTTGGCGAGGCGAGCCTGCGGCAGGAGATCACCCCCGACCACATTCTCGGTCGGGTTAACGCGACCCAGCGCTTTATGGTCTACGGGGCCATACCGCTCGGCGGGCTGCTCGGAGGAATTCTGGGCGAGCTCGCCGGAGTGCCGCTCACCCTCGTCGTGGGGATGGCCGGGACGCTACCCGCTTCCCTCTGGACGCTCCTGCCACCGGTCAGAGGAGTGCGCTGAGCGTCTCGCCAACGCGCCGGGGATGCGCTAGGCTACTCTGGTGGAGCGGAGGCACCGGCAGAGAGAGCGTCCTTTGGGCATCGTCGTCCAGAAATACGGCGGCAGCTCGGTGGCCACGGCCGAGCACATCAAGGCCGTGGCCGGCAAGATACAGCGCGCCCGCAAGGCCGGGCTCGACCTGGTGGTGGTGGCCTCGGCGATGGGCAAGACCACCGACCGGCTGCTCCGGCTGGCGGGGGAGGTCAGCAGCGACCCCTCGCCGCGGGAGATAGACCAGCTGCTCGCCACCGGGGAGGAGCAGTCGGTGGCGCTTCTGGCGATGGCGCTGCACGACCGGGGGGTCCCCGCCGTCTCGCTCACCGGTCCGCAGGCCGGGATGCGGGCCACCGGGCGCTACGGGTCCGGCGTGATCTCCGAGATCCGGCCCGGCCGCATCCGCCGGCTGCTCGGCGAGGGGCGGGTGGTCATCGTCGCCGGCTTCCAGGGGATGAACGCCCTGGGGGACGTCATGACGCTCGGGCGCGGCGGCTCGGACACCACGGCGGTGGCGCTCGCCGCGGCGCTCGGGGCCGACCGCTGCGAGATCTACACCGACGTGGACGGCGTCTACACCGCCGACCCCCGCATCGTCCCCGGGGCGCGGCGCATCCCGGTGATCTCCTACGCGGAGATGAGCGAGATGGCCTGGCGGGGGGCCAAGGTCATGCACCCGCGGGCGGTGGAGCTCGGGGCGCTCTACGGGGTGGAGATACACGTGCTCTCCTCCTTCGACGAGGAGAGCCCGGGCACGATCATCACGGGAGGCGAGAAGGTGGAGCATCTGGAGACCCGCGAGACGGTCGCCGGGATCGTCCACGACACGGACGTCGCCCGCATAACCCTCAACGGCGTCAGGACGGGTCCGGGCACCCTGAGCAAGGTCTTCACGCCGCTGGCCGAGAGGGGCATCTCGGTTGACGTCATCGTGGAGAGCGGCATCAAGGAGGGCGTGGCGGACATCGCGTTCACCGTAAGCCGCGCGGACTTCGCCGAGGCCCGCTCCGCCGCCGGGAAGGTCGCCCGGGCGCTCGGCGGGTCCGTGGAGGGCGAGGAGGGCCTGGCGAAGGTCTCGGTGGTGGGCACGGGGATGCTCAACCGGCCCGGCTACGCCGCCCGGATGTTCTCCGCGCTCGGCTCAGAGGGCATCCCCATCCGGATGGTCTCGACCTCGGAGATCCAGGTAACATGTGTCATACCGGCGGAAAGGGTGCAGGAGGCGGTCAGGCGCCTCCACAGGGACTTCGAGCTGGAGGAGAGAGAGGATGTTTAGCGGCACGCTCACGGCCCTCATAACCCCGTTCCGGAACGGGGAGGTGGACGTAGAGGCCCTGGAGGGGCTGGTCGAGTTCCAGATCCAGCAGGGCGTCTCCGGGCTCGTGCCCTGCGGGACCACCGGCGAGACCCCCTGCCTCTCCGAGGAGGAGGACCGGCTGGTGGTGGAGACGGTGGTCCGGGTGGCGGGCGGCCGGGTCCCGGTGATCGCCGGCACCGGCTCGAACAGCACCGACATGGCCATCCGGTACACGCGGATGGCCGAGGAGGCCGGGGCCGACGGCTCGCTGCAGGTCGCCCCCTACTACAACAAGCCGACCCAGGAGGGCCTCTACAGGCACTTCGCCACCATAGCCGAGAACACCTCGCTGCCCATAATCCTCTACAACATCCCCTCGCGCACGGGGGTGACGATCTCGGCGGAGACCACCGCGCGCCTGGCGGAGATCCCGAACATCGTGGGCACCAAGGAGGCCACCCACTCCATGGACCTGGCCTCGGATTTGCGCCGGCTGTGCGGGGAGGAGTTCTGCATCCTCTCCGGGGACGACTCGCTGACGCTGCCCATCATGGCCCTGGGGGGGCGCGGCGTGATCTCGGTGGCCTCCAACGTGGCCCCGGCCGCGGTCTCGCAGCTCACGCAGGCCCTGCTGGAGGGCGACTACGAGCGGGGCCGCGAGCTGCACTACGAGCTCCTGCCGCTGTTCAGGGCGCTGTTTATCGAGACGAACCCCATCCCGGTCAAGACGGCGGCCTCGCTGCTGGGCCTGTGCTCGGACGAGATGCGGCTCCCGATGCAGCCGATGCGGGGCGAGAACCTCCGCAGGCTGCAGGAGGTGATGGAGGAGAAGGGCCACCTGCTCCCGACCCCCGAGGAAGTGTGATCCGGGTAACGGTCGCCGGGGCCGCCGGCCGCATGGGCCGCGAGGTCTGCCGGGCGGCGCTGGAGGACCCGGAGGTGGTGCTCGCGGGCGGCGTGGTCGAGCCCGGCTCCCCCGAGGTCGGGGCCGACCTGGGCGAGCTGTGCGGCGCCGGCAGGGCCGGGGTCGCCGCCTCGGAGGAGCCCCCTCCGGAGGCCGGGGTGCTGGTGGAATTCACCACCCCCGAGGCAACGGTGGAGCACCTCTCCTACGGCCTGCCCGCGGTCATCGGCACCACCGGGCTCTCGGAGGAGCAGCGGGCGAAGGTCGAGGAGGCGGCCCGCGGCGTCCCCATCGTGCTCGCCCCGAACATGAGCGTGGGGGTGAACCTGCTGCTCGGCGTGGTGCGCCGGCTCTCGGAGGCGCTGGGGCCGGGCTACGACATCGAGATCGTGGAGGCCCACCACCGGGGCAAGCGCGACGCCCCCTCGGGCACCGCGCTGCTAATGGGCCGGGCAGCGGCCTCCGGCCGCGGCCGGAGGCTCGAGGAGGTGGCGGTCTACGGCCGGGAGGGCGTCTCGCCGCGCGGGGAGGGCGAGATCGGGATCCACGCCCTGCGCGGCGGGGCGGTGGTCGGGGAGCACCGCGTGATCTTCTACGGGCTCGGGGAGGAGGTGGAGGTGGTCCACCGGGCCCTCTCGCGGCGGACCTTCGCCGAAGGGGCCCTGCGGGCGGCGAGGTTCGCCGCCGCGGCACAACCGGGGCTCTACTCGATGCAGGACGTGCTCTCTTCTTCCCCGTAGCAGAGGGCTAGCCCTCCTCCTCACCCTCCCCCCACGCCGAGAGCAGCTCCTCCACCCACCCCCGGTCGACGCCCATCGACCGGGCTATCTCCTCCGCGGACATTCCCTCCCGCCGCAGCTGCGCCACCCGCTCCTCGAGGCAGAGCTCTCCGCCTTCCATCTCCCTCCTTCCGCCTCCGGCAAGACCGCCACCAAAACCTCCTCCCCTTTATACCCCGCCCACACCATGTAGGCAGACCCCGCGCCTCTCCCCCAAAATGTTCCGAAACAAGCGGTGACAGGGGCACAGGCGCCCGCTACAATGGCCGCTGAGATCACCGGGCGGACCTTCCTCGAAGACCTTAATCACCTTCCTTGCACAGAAGACCGCCCGGCCTGCCCGCAGGGACGTGCTATCATCTGCGGCCACGGACCCACCGATGACGGCGTTCACCAAGATGCACGGCGCTGGCAACGACTTCCTCCTCTTCGACTGGGAGGAGGTCGAGGGCGCGGACCTCGCGGAGCTCGCCCGGAGGGCCTGCGACCGGCACTTCGGGGTCGGGGCCGACGGCATCCTCGTCCCCGCCCCCTCCGCAAGCGCCGACCTCCGCATGGTCTACCGCAACGCCGACGGCTCGCCCTCCGAGATGTGCGGCAACGGCATCCGCTGCCTGGCCCGCTATGCCCGCGACAGGGGGCTCGTCTCCGGGGACGTTCTGGCCGTGGAGACGGGGGCGGGCGTCCGGAAGGTCGCACTCCTGGAGGGGGGGCGCGCGAGCCGGGTGGAGATGGGAAGCCCGGCCTTCGGCGCGCCGGTGGCGCTGCTCGGCCACCGCTTCGTGCGGGTCTCCATGGGCAACCCGCACGCGGTGGCCTTTCTCCCCGCGGAGGAGGCGGTGGAGCGGCTCGACCTGCGCTCCGTGGGGCCCAGGGTCGAGCGCGACCCCGCCTTCCCCGGCCGCACGAACGTGGAGTTCGTCTACGTCCGCGGCCCGCACGAGCTCAGGATGCGCATCTGGGAGCGGGGGGCGGGCGAGACGCTGGCCTCCGGCTCCGGGTCGTGCGCCGCCGCGGCGGCCGCCATCCGGGAGGGGCTCGCCCGCGGACCGGTCCGGGTCATCCTGGACGGCGGGGAGGTGGAGGTGGAGTGGTCCGGGCGCGAAGGGGACCCGCTGTACATGAGGGGCCCGGCGGAGTACGTCTGCGAGGGGCGGCTGCTGCTCTAGCCGTCCCCCCCCAGCCGCACCACCCCGGCCCGGGCGGCGAGCACCAGCGCCTGCAGCCGGGAGTGCGCCCCCAGCTTGCTCAGGATGTTCACCATGTGGGTGCGCTCGGTGTCCACGCTCATGTGCAGCCGCTCGGCTATCTCCCGGTTGCTCAGCCCCTCGGCCAGCGCCTGCAACACCTCCCGCTCGCGGGGGGTGAGCCGGGCGGCGTTCTCGCGCAGGCCCCGCTCCTCCTCGCGGCTCCTGCCCGCCAGCCGGATCATCTCGGCCACCTCCTGCGGGCTCATGAGCGGCTCGCCGGCCGCGAGCCGGCGGGCGGCGTCCAGGATCTCGTCCACGTCCGCGCTCTTGTGCAGCACCCCGGCCGCCCCAGCCTCCACGGCCCGGGCGTGATCCGCCCTGTCCACGCTGGCGGTGAGCACCAGCGCGGCGAAGTCCGGGTTCTGCTCGCGCAGCTCCCCGATGAGCTGCGAGCCGTCCCCGTCCGGGAGGTTGAGGTCTATGATGCCCAGCGTCGGGCGCGGCTCCCTCCCGGAGGCCACCCGGCGCGCCTCCTTGAGCGTGCCCGCCTGTCCGGCCACCTCGAAGCCGGGCTCGGCGTCGAAGAGCAGGGCCAGCGCCTGCCGGAAGGAAGCGTGGTCTTCCACGAGAAGAACGCGCTGCAAGGACCGCCCTCCCCTGCCTCTGCCGAACACGAATAAATATACCAGCTTGGAGGGAGGGGGAGGCGAAGAGCCCCCTCTAGCGGCGGGGCGCGGCGGGCGAGCCGGAGAGCGCCGGGAGGGGGGCCCGCAGCCGGACGCAGGCGCCCTCCCCGGGCCGGCTCTCCACCTCCAGGCGGCCCCCCAGGGCCTGGGCCCGCTCCCGCATCCCCACGAGCCCCACGCCGCCCCCCGACGAGGCGGGGTCGAAGCCACGCCCGTCGTCCTCTATCTCCACCACCACCTCCTCGTCCTCCACCGAGAGCCGGACCTCCACCCGGCCCGCCCCCGAGTGGCGGCGGACGTTGGCGAGCGCCTCCTGCACCACGCGGGCCACCTCCGCGGCGGCGGGCCCCGAGAGGCCGGCGGGGAAGCCCCCGGCGACCACCAGCCGCGCCTCCCGGTGCGGCGAGCGCTGGCGGTGCAGCTCCACCAGCGACTCCACCGAGCGGAGGAGCGGACGGTCGGCCACCCCTTCGGAGCGCAGCTCGTAGATCGCCTCCCGCAGCCCCTCGACCGCGCGCCGGAGGGCGTCTATCTGGCGCTCGCGCTCCTCGCTCGTCCTCCCCGAGATGCGCCGCTCTATCTGCATGGACTGCAGGGCATAGGTCAGGTCCTGCAGCACCCCGTCGTGCAGCTCGCGCGAGATCCTGCGCCGCTCGGCCTCCCGGATCTCGCGCATCGCCCGCTCGGCCCGCTTGCGCTCGGTGATGTCCCGGACCATCGAGCAGATGACCCGGCGGCCGGCGTAGTAGATGACGCCGCCGCTGCCCTCGACCTCCAGTATGGAGCCGTCCTTGCGCCGGTAGCGCCGCTCGCCCACGTAGCAGTACTCCGGGTTCTCGAGGGTCCGCCGGATGTTGCGCTCGACGTTCTCCGGGCTGTCCTCGACGAGCTCGTAGATGCTCATCCCCCGCAGCTCCTCCTCGGTGTAGCCGAACATCCGGCGGAAGGCGCGGTTGGTGGCCACTATGCGCCGGGTCTCGGGGTCGTGCAGAAAGAGCCCCTCGGCGGTCTGCTCGACGACGGCCCGGTAGCGCTCCTCGCTCTCCCGCAGCTCCTCCTCGGCCCGCTTGCGCTCGGTCACGTCGTGGGCGACCACGCACATCGCGTCCCTGCCGTCGTAGGAGATGACGCTCACGCTGACCTCCATGTGGGCGAGCGAGCCGTCCCTGCGCCGGTAGCGCCGCTCGCCCGGCGAGTGCCGCCGCAAACGCCTTATCCGCTCGATGTTGCGGTCTATGCTCTGCCGGTCGTGGGCCACGATGTCGTAGAGGGTCATCCCCCGCAGCTCCTCCTCGGCGTAGCCGAGCGTCCTGCGGAAGGCCGGGTTGGACTGCAGGATGCGCCGGGTCTCGAGGTCCACCAGCAGGATGTTCTCCTGGGCCTGCTCGACCACGGAGCGATAGAGCTCCTCGCTCTGCCTGAGCGCCTCCTCGGCCCGCTTGCGCCCGGTGATGTCCTCGAGCGTCCCCTCGTAGCCCAGGAGGCGCCCCTCGGGGTCCCGCACGGCGCGCCCGGCGAGGGAGGCCCAGATCGTGCCGCCGTCCCGCCGGCGGAGCCGGAGCTCGAAGCCGGAGACGGAGCCGCGCGCCTCCACCTGCCGCCGGAACTCGTCCCGCCGCTCCGGATCGGCGTAGAGCCGGGCGATGTTCCCCACGGAGGCCAGAAGCTCCTCCGGGGAGCCGTAGCCCAGCATCCGGGCCATGGCGGGGTTGGCCGTGAGCAGCCGCCCCTCGGGGGTGCTCTGGAAGATGCCCTCCACCGCGTTCTCGAAGATGGAGCGGTACTTTCTCTCCGCCTCCTGCAGGGCCTCCCAGGCCCTGCGGGTCTCGGTGATGTCCTCGTGGATGAGGACGACCTCCTGCACCTCGCCCTCCTCACCCACCACAGGGTAGATGAAGGCGCGCACCCACCGGTAGGGCACCGAGGAGAGGCCGGGCACGGTGCGGTCCGGCTCGTACCTCACCGGCGGCACGACCGCCGCCCGGCCGGCGAAGCCCTGCCGGATGTAGGGCATCACCCCGCTCTCCAGGAGCTGGGGGTCCTCGAGCACGTTGTAGCCGGCGAGCTGCTCGGGCTCGACCCCCCACAGCCGCCGCCAGGCCCGGTTGGCGCTCACCATCCGGCCGTCGGGGGAGAAGATCTGGATGCTCAGCGGCGACTGCTCGAACATCAGCCGGTAGCGGCGCTCGGCCCGCCGCCGCTCCCGGCGCACCTCCGCCTCCTGCAGCTCGCGCTCGATGGCGACGCCGAGGCGGGCGAGGTTGTCCTTCATGACGTAGTCGTGGGCCCCCGCCTTCATGACCGCCGCGGCGGCCTCCTCGCCTATCTTGCCGGAGACGAGGATGAACGGCAGCTCCTCGAAGAGCCCCCGCCGGCGCAGCAGCTCGAGCGCCGCAAAGGAGCTGAAGGCGGGCATGGAGTGGTCGGAGAGCACTATGTCCCACCGGCCCCGCTCGAGGGCGCGCTCCATGGCCCCGGCGGTGTACACCACCTCGTGCTCGGGCTCGTAGCCGGCCCGCCGCAGCTCCCGGAGCAGGAGCAGCGCGTCGTCCTCGGAGTCCTCGACGAGCAGCACCCTGAGCGGCCTGCGGCCAGAACCGGACATCCTCTCAGCCTCCGGACCCGCCCCGGATACCCCCTGACGGAGGACGGCGCGCAAGAAGCGGCGCGTCCACCAGAGATCTCACAGATACCGCCCTCATCGGGGAATTCTACCCGGCCCCCGGCCGCCGCTCAACGGCGCTCTGGAAGGCCCCCTCACACCACATCTGGCGCACCGGGGAGAGGGAAGGCCAACATGCCGGGCGAAAATACGTAGTTTGAGCGATGTGCGCGCCCTCCTCCGGAGGGGATAATCATCGCATCAAGCGGGCCGGCCCCCTATCTCCCCCCTCCTATCCGGCCGGCCCGTTCTCCCTCCGCGGGGACGAAAATCACTCATTTGGGCGATGCGCGAGGTTGCGGCGGCGGCTATGCTGGTGGCGGTCCTGCACCCGCCCGTGGGGAGTCCCCGGAGGAGAGGCGCACGTGCCGTCGCGCGGAGGCGTATGGTGGACAGAGAGTACATACGTGACAAGGTGATCCTCCTGGTCGAGGACAACCCCGACGACCAGCTGCTCACCCTCCGGGCGCTCAAGAAGCACAACGTGATGAACGAGGTGGTGATCGCCAACGACGGCGCGGAGGCCCTGGACTACCTGTTCGGCACCGGGGCCTACGCCGGGCGCGACACGAGCGTGATGCCCCAGCTCGTCCTGCTGGACCTGAAGCTCCCCAAAATCGACGGCCTGGAGGTTCTGCGCCGCATGCGGTCCGACGACCGGACCCGCCTCCTGCCGGTCGTGGTCCTCACCTCCTCCCGGGAGCAGCAGGATCTGGTGGACAGCTACGGGCTCGGGGCCAACAGCTACGTCCGCAAGCCGATCAACTTCGAGCAGTTCACCCGGGCGGTGGAGCAGCTGAAGCTGTACTGGCTGGTCCTGAACGAGGCCCCGCCCCCCGCCCCCTAGCCGCGCCCCAGCTCCGCCGCCAGCTCGTCCACGAACTGGCGCGCCGTGCGGCCGCTGCGCCCGGCCTGCCAGCGGTCCCACAGCAGGGCCCGCTCCACGAGCCGCTCCTCGGGCACCTCAAGCCCCCGCTCCCTGGCCAGCCCCCGCACGATCTCCAGGTACAGCCGCTGGTCGGGGGGAGGGAAGGTGAGGCGCAGCCCGAAGCGGGCCGCGAGCGAGAGCTTCTCCTGGGCGGTGTCCCGGGCGTGGACGTCGTCCTCGCGCTCGGCGAAGCTCTCCCGCACGATGTTGCGGCGGTTGGAGGTGGCGTAGACCCGCACGTTCTCCGGGGGCGCCTCGACGCTGCCCTCCAGCAGGGCCTTGAGCTCCTTGTACTGGACCTCCCCCTCCTCGAAGGAGAGGTCGTCGACGAAGAGCACAAAGCGCATCCCGCGCCCCCGCAGCGCCCCGAGCACCCGGGGGAGCTCCGCGAGATCCTCCTTGCGCACCTCCACGAGCCGCAGCCCGGCGTCCGCGTACTCGTTGAGCAGGGCCTTGACCGTGGAGGACTTGCCGGTGCCGGGCAGCCCGTAGAGCAGGGCGTGGTGGGCCGGCAGCCCCTCCAGAAAGCGCTCGGTGTTGCGCACGAGCGGCTCCCGCTCGCGCTCGTAGCCGATAAGCTCCCGCAGCCGGACGGGGTCCGGATGGGCGACCGGCCGCAGGGCGCCCCCCTCCCACCGGAAGGCCCGGTGGCGCCCGGCGCTCCCGGCGCCGTGGCGGGAGAAGTGCCCGGCGAGCAGCTCGGCGCAGGGCCGCCAGTCGGGGGCGGCGGCGAGCTTGCGCGCGACCTCCCGCCGGGGGGAGGAGCCGTCCGCACCCCCCGGGTAGTACCAGGCGCCCCAGAGCCCCCGGAGCTCCGGAACCCTCCCCTCCACCACCGCGAGGAGGCGCCGGGCGTCCAGCTCGAAGAGCCCGCGCAGCACGGCCAGCTCGCGCCGGGCCTGCTCCAGGAGCGCGGGGGGCACGGCCCCCCGCTCGGCCGCGAGGCTGAAGGGGTTCTCGTCGTCGAGCAGGCCCCGGACGAGGCGGGACTGCCAGGCGTCGGGGAGGAGGAGCTCCTCCTCGGCGGCGAGCTCCCTCCACAGCCGCCCGAAGGCCGCGGCGAGCTCCGGACCGCGCCCGGAGGCGGCGTGGCCGAGCACCTCCAGAAAGGCGCGCCCGGCGGGGGCCCCCAGCGCCCCGCCAAACAGGGCAAGCCCCCGCGCCCCGAGCAGCAGACGCTCCAGCTCTCTCCGCTCCACAGCCCCCAAACTCTAGCACCGGGGGCGACCGGAGGTCATCCCCTCAGGCGTAGATGTCCCGCCGCCGGAAGGCGAGCGCGGCCAGAACCGCGAGCAGCGCCGCGCAGAGGGCGAGCCCGACGAAGCCCGACCAGCCCACGCCGTCCCTTATCGCCGAGCCGTAGTAGTAGAAGGCGGAGAGCCGCCGGAAGTCCTCCAGCCCGTCGACGACCCTCCCGACCACGTCCAGCAGGTACATGCCGAAGAGAAGCACCCCGGGGACGGCCACGGCGAGCGCCCGCCGGTGGAAGAGCGCCGAGCACAGCAGCGCCAGGCCCCCGAAGAACAGGCAGATGGGCCAGAGGTTGAGCGAGGCCTCCGCCGCCCGCCCCGCGCCGAGGTCCACCCCGAAGAGGGCCGCGGTCCCCCAGGTCAGGAGGCCGAGGAGGGCCACCACCCCGAGCAGGGAGAGGGCCGCGGCCAGAAAGCTGCCCGCCACGAGCTGCCAGCGCGGGACGGGGTTGGAGAGCAGGACGTCGAGGGTGCCCCGCTCCTCGGCCCCGGCTATGGCGGCGGAGAGGGAGAGCACGGGGAAGAAGGCCAGGGCCAGCGGGGCGAGCGAGAACACCTGGGAGTCCAGGTAGCCCTCTATGGTGGTGAGCGCGTCCAGGCTGAAGGCCTCCCGGACGGCCTCCGGGTAGCTCCGGGCGAGCTGCTCTATGGCCCGGCTCTGGTCCTCGACGGCCGGGAAGGAGGCCACGATGAGCGCGCTGTAGAGCCCGAGCACGACCCCCCACACGAGGGTGGCCCTGAGCTGCATCCGCGCGGCGTGCGCGACGAGCGCAGGGAGCGTCCCCCGCGCCGCGTACGGCGCCCCGGCGCTCACCGCCCATCCCCCTTCCCGCCGTAGTAGGCGAGAAAGACCTCCTCCAGGCTCGGGCGCTCGAAGTCCACGCCCGCCACCGTGTGGCGGGCCAGCTGCTTTATCACGGCGTCGAAGCCCCCGTACACGGTGAAGGAGACGCGCCCGGGACCCTCCGACCGGAAGTTCTCGACGCCCGGAAGGCCCGCGAGGCGCCGCAGCTCCTTCTCCGGGGGCTCCTCCCCGAAGGCCACCCGCACGTGCCGGAAGGACTTGTCGATCAGGGCGTCGGTGGGCTCCACCGCCACCAGCTCGCCCTCGCGGATGATCCCGACCCGGTCGCACACCCGCTCGACCTCGGCCAGGTTGTGCGAGGAGAAGAAGACGGTGCGCCCCTCCTCCTTCACCTCCCGCACCATCCCCAGGAACTCCTCCTGCACCAGCGGGTCGAGGCCGCCCGTCGGCTCGTCCAGGATCAGGAGCGGCGGCCGGTGGAACATGGCCTGTATGAGCCCGATCTTCTGCTTGTTCCCCCTGCTGAGCCTGCGCATGGGGCGCCCCAGCTCGGCCCCGAGCCTCTCCGCGAGCTCGCGCGCGTGGGAGAGGTCCCCCACCCCGCGCAGCCGGGCGAAGAAGCGCAGCAGCTCCTCGCCGGTCAGCCGGTCCTCGAGCGCGAACTCGCCGGGCAGGTTGCCCACCCGGGAGCGCACCTCGACGCTCTGCCTCCAGACGTCGAACCCGAAGACCCGGGCGCTGCCGCCGCTGGGCCGCAGAAAGCCCATGAGCAGCCGGATGGTGGTGGTCTTCCCGGCCCCGTTGGGCCCGAGGAAGCCGAAGACCTCGCCCTCCCGGACGGTGAGGTCCACGCCCCGGATCCCGCGGCTCTTGCCGTAGCTCTTGGCGAGCCCGCTGGTCTCGATGACCGCACCCATCTCCCTCCGCAAGCTCCTTTCGGAAAGGGCGGCCGGGCAGGAAGCGCCTCCTACCCGGCAACCTCCCGCCGCCCGCGCTTCTCCCGCTCCCAGAGCTCCATGACGCGCCCCACCTCTCCCTCCCAGAAGGCGTAGAAGTCGCGCATCTCCTCCAGGCTGCGGCGGGCGTCCGGCGTCTTGGGGTCCAGAAGCTCGATGCCCCTCTCCGCCAGCGCCACGAACCGGGAGAGCATCGCGGACTGCCGCCGCACCGTCTCCTCCCAGGCGTGCGGCCTCACCCGGAAGTAGTCGCGCCGCTCGCCGGGCCTGGCGAACCGCCGCACCATCCCCATCTGCTCCAGCGTGCGCGTCGCCGTGCTTATGGAACCCCGGCTGGCCCGCAGGATCTCAGCAAGCTCCCCCGCCGTCAGCTCGGGCGGCTCCGAGACCAGCAGCGCCGCCAGCACCCGGCCCACCATCCGCGAGCCGCCCACCCGCTCGAAGAAGAGCCCGAACTCCTCGATGTACGCGAGCTTCTCCTCTTCCACGCCAGAAGCCTACGCCCTTCCTTCTGCGCTTTCAATATCTTCTGAAAGTTCGGAACGAAAAAGAAGCCCTGGCCTAGCCGCCGAACAGGCGGGACCAGAAGGAGCGGTTCTTGAGGACCTTTATCTCGGCCTCGAGGCGGGTGCGCTCCTCGGCGAGCTGGCTCTTCTCCTCCAGGAGCTTCATCCGCTCCTCGATGAGGCGCTCGCGCTCCTCCTCCAGTCTTTTCTTCTCCTCCTCCAGGGTGGAGATGGTCTTCTCCTGCAGCTCGCGCTGGAACTCAGAGAGCCGCAGGCGCTCTATCTCCTCCCAGAGGCGGTCGATCTCCAGCCGGGCGGCGTCGCGCTCCTGACGGATCTCCTCCATCTGCCGGGTGCGCTCCTCGAGGCGGGTCTTGAAGTCCTGGCCCTGCTGCAGCAGGCGCTCGTAGCGCTCGAAGGGGACGGCGGGGAGCCTGGAGGAGCGCTCCTCCTCCCCGATCACCTCGCCCTCGAAGATCTCCTCCTCCGCCTCCCGGGCGCTCCGCTCGCGGGCCAGCTCCAGCACGTCGGCGAGAGAGAAGCTGTAGACCCCTCCCTCGTCCCGCTCGGAGCGCAGCTCGCCCCGCTCCGCCAGCCGGACCACCTCCTCGGCCCCAACGTCCAGGATGGCCGCCGCCCCGTACAGCCCGATGCGCTCCTCCCTGGGGTCCATGGGGGCATTCTACTTTAGCCTCCCGCGGGAAGGAACCCGCGAGAGGCGCCACCGCTTATGCCCTGTAGACCCTCCCGTCCCGCAGGCGCACCGGTATCTCCCGGAGCGGGCGCGGGGCCGGTCCGGCGACCACCTCCGCCCCGTTCGCCGGGTCGAAGACCGAGCCGTGGCACGGGCAGGCGAGCCGCCC
>Ga0068704_100192_pt1 | contig 27320 bp, 20 predicted proteins | sample CeladaPassaD2F12_FD_62225 | JGI IMG/M metagenome (GOLD analysis project Ga0068704, IMG submission 62225) | Cellulose-adapted microbial communities from the Joint BioEnergy Institute, USA - Passage D2F12 | ecosystem: Engineered > Bioreactor > Continuous culture > Unclassified | place: USA, Joint...
ATAGGCCACAGGGGATGAGCATGGGGAGAAGGGGGAGCCGTCCAGGGAGCACAGGAAGGTGGAGTTGTTCTCGGAGGATGTGAACTGGAATGTGGCCGATGTCTGGTTGGTCAGTCCTGTTGGCCCAGCCGTGATCGTCGTCTCGGGCGGGGTGCCGTCCGACGTGATCGTGAAGCTCCAGCTGTAATCTGCGGCCAGGCTGTTGCCAGCAAGGTCCTTCACGGCCGATGTGACCGTAGCTATGTATGTAGAGCCCTCGCGCAGATTGGAAGTCGGCGCGAGCGTCGCTCGTCTGTTGGCCTGGTCGTAGCTCACGTTTGCGCCCACGCGCGTGGTCGTGCCCTGCTCCACCAGGTAGAAGGAGCTGGAGCTGATCGTGACGGGATCCACGGGTTCCGAGAAGACGGCCTGGACGTTGGTCGTTACCGGCACGTCGGTGGCGCCGCTTGTGGGGCTAGTGCTTGCTACCTGCGGCCTGGTGGTATCCACCGTCCAGGTGCGGCCGGCGGGCGTCTGGTCCGTGCCCAGAGTAGGGCTTATGGCTCTGACCTGGAAGGTATGCGAGCCCTCCGCCAGCGCCGAATAGGTCTTGGGAGAGGTGCAGGCCTCGAACTGCCCACCGTCCAGCTTGCACTCGAAGGTAGCGTTCTGGTCGTTGCTCGAGAAGGTGAACGTTGCCGTGTCGGTGGCCACAACCCCTGCGGGCCCGGAATCGATCGACGTGTCTATGGTGGTGCCTGTGGAGTTGAACGCGAACGCCTCGTTCACGTTGGTGTAGTATGCCCCTCCCTGTGGCCCTCCACCGGCCACGTAGATGGTGTTGTTGATGGTGCCGGCGACAGCGCCGTGCCTCGGTGTGAGCATGGGGGTGAGCGTGAGCCAGGTGTTGGTAGCAGGATCGTACTCCTCGTTCTGTGGAAACGCCCCGCCCGTGCTCGTTATCTCACCTCCCATCACCTGGATGCGGCCGCGCAGGGTGCCCGTGACCATCGTCCTGCGCGCGGTGGGCATGGGTGCTATGGCTGCCCAGGTGTTGGTGGCCGGGTCGTACACCTCTGCCGACGCCAGGATGTTGGCGGGAGTACTGCCGTCCGCGTTGCGGGTGCGCCCTCCGAAGACGTACAGCTTACCGCCCAGCGTGGCCGTGCCGGGGTTGTCTCGCCGCGTGCTCATCGGAGCGCCCGTGCTCCAGGTGTTGGTGGCTGGGTCGTAGATCTCGAGGGTGGCGAGTGACGCGCCGTTGGAGTCCATCCCACCTACCACGTAGATCTTGCCGTTGATCTGCTGGGCTCCTGCTCCACCCCTGGCCGTGGGCATGGGCGCCAGCGTGGACCAGGTGTTGGTGGCGGGATCGTAGACGTAAGAGCTGTCTACCGCCCCCGAGAAGGGCGCGGTGGCTCCTCCGAACACATACAGCTTGCCGTTGTAGGTGGTTACCGCCGGGTTCTCTACCCCTGGCCCTGGCATATCTTGGCCGGTGGACCAGGTGTCCGTGGTCGGGTCGTAGATGTAGAGCTTCGTCTGATGCCCGCCGGTGGCCGTCTTGCCCCCCACGACGTACAGCTTGCCGTTGAGGGCCGTGCCCCCGGCATCCAGCAGGGCCACCGGCAGCGGCTGCTTGCTGGTCCAGGATCCCGTATCGACCGGGATGAGGGCCGTGACCCTGTTGGCGCCGAACTCCCCAACGTATATGGTACCGTCGGGGCCTTGGGTGATGGGCAGAGGATCGGTGAAGCCGGCAGCAAGCTGGCCCTTGCTGACCACGGATAGGCCGTCCGGGCTGAGCTTGATCCTGGTGATATCGTCCCCTATCGAGTAGTTGGTTATCAGCAGCTCTCCTCTGAGCGAGCCTCCGAACGCGTTGCCTCGGTACTCGATTATGCCGTCCGCGGACTTGCTATTGCCCAGGTTATTGATCGGCGGCATGTAGTTGGGCAGCGGTGGCACCCCCTGGTAGGAGCCGTCTTTGAAGACGCACTCGTTCCGATAGGGGTTGGGGTGCCCGTAGTACTTGCCGGGCAGCAGCCTGTTGAGGTTGTCTGGCTGCTCGCCGGGGTTGTTGGTCTGGGGATCACCAAAGCCCTCGCACGGAGGGGTGGGCGATGGTGGGTAGGTGCCCACCACTCCGAGGCCGTTATCCGGCCCGTAGATCGATCCGTTGGAGTGGAACACGAAGTCGTACATGTTCCTCAGGCCGCTCGAGTAGACCTGTACGTCGCAGGGCGCCGGCCCATAGGTGTTTTCGGGGGTGGCGCAGGATCCATCAAACCCGGGCGCCTTCACATCCGCCACGAGGAGCGCGGCCGACAACGGCTGCTCCGCCCTCGTGCCGAACTCTGTGTTGGCCGTGTTGGGGGCGCCTGCCCCGGTGTTGCCGCCCTGGGCGATGTACAGCTTGCCGTCTGGCCCGAAGTGTATCGAGTTCACCGCGTGGTTGGCGATGGCTCGTGGTAGCCCCGTGATGACGTCCTGCCTGTTCGTAAAGCCCGGCCCCCACAGCTTGGTGACCATGCTCGAGTTGAGCTCCCCGTTGTCTAGGCTGGGGCTGGAGTGGGCTACCCAGAGGATCACGTTGTCGGGTGTGGATTCCGGATCCACCGTTATACCCAGGGTAAGTCGTGACCCTAGCGTGGTTATCACCTGGTCAGATACCACGTGCTTGTTGGCGTCCAGGGTGATGGCGTGTATCTTCCCGAGCAGCTCGGTGACGTATAGCCTGTTGTCGGGTCCCCACACCATCGACGTGGGGAAGGGCACCGGGAAGGATACGCGAGTGAAGGAGGCGTTGCTGTTCGGTGGCTGCGACAAGCTCTCACCTGTGGCCGAGAAGTTATCGAAGCTGTAGGTCAGGGGAGACGCGCCGTTCCTGTGGGTGGCGAAGATGCCTCCGAAGGTGCGGGTACCTATGATGGGGTCTATGCCCGCAGCGTCGAAGCTGAAGAACTCCGGGGGTACGGTGAAGGTCTTCAGCAGCACCTCGGAGTTGTTGTTGATCTGGTAATAGGTCTTCACGCTCTGGTCCACGGGGTTGGCCCGTAGCTTCAGGGTTACCCTGGCGTTGGCCACGTTGATCGAGCTGCTGTACTTGGAGGATGATGTGCTGCCTCCCACCTCCAGCAGCGCCTGTATCCGCGTGCCGTTGGGGGTGGAGATGACCACCACCTTCAGGTAGTTGTCCTCGTTGTTGCCAAACCACAGCCCCGCCTGCTCGTACTTGCCTGTGCCCGCGGGCGGATTGATCAGGGTGGTGCTCATCACCGTTACCTGGTTGGGGCCGCTCACACCTATCCCCAGCGCATTATCCTGAGAGTTGACGCTGCCGATGGTGATGCCAGCTGTGGTCAGGATGTTGAGCGTCCCGCTGTCGCTGGTGTTCACCGTTATCCTCTGCGGGATGTAGCCTGTGCCGTTGCTCGGCTGATCTATATAGGTAAAGCCCGTGCCAACGCCGTTGCCGTCCAGGATCTTGCCCTGGTCCTGGTTGAACTCCAGGTTGTAGGGGAGCTGCACGCGTATCTGGGAACAGTCTAGCGGGTAGCAGCTGGAGCTGGATGTGACCGCTTGTGTGGATGCCTGGCGCGCTCCGATCTGTCGGGGCGAGGCGTTCCCCTTGGTCACCGTTAGCTCGATGCTCACCTCCCCGGCTCTGTATCCGGGAGCGGTGGCCCTCAGCGTTGCCCTGTAGTTGCCGGGAGCCAGCTTGCCCGCGTTCAGGGAGATCACCCGCTCCTGCGGGGCCTTACCCCTCAGCCTCTGTGGGTCCGGGAATGCTGGTTCAAGCCGCATCCAGTCAACGCTCTTGCTCAAGGAGTACCTGACGGGCCTGTTATCTGATGAGAGCACGTTCAGCGGTACCGATGCCTTACCTCCCTTGGGCAGCTCCAGGCTTATCCGCTGGGGTGTGATCAGGAGGGCTCGCGGGCCGTTGTACACCACAAAAGACTTGGTCATGGTCTGTACCGAGCCGTCCTTGCTTTCGAACGCCGCGGTGATGGTGTGTGTACCGTTGGCCAGCTTGCTCGTGTCCAGGGGCAAGGCTTTGTTGCCGTTGTCGCCTACGAGGTCGTAGGGAGGACGCGCGTCCACGCGCAGGGGGCGTACTCCCCACGGGACCAGGTCGCTCGATCGGCCGGGTACGTCGAGGAAGAAGTAGGCTCTGTTGACGCTGCGGGCTTGAGCAAATACGTAGACCTTGCCCGATAGCACCGAGCCTTCCTCGAGCGGTGCTGCGCGCCTGCGGTCGCTCCTGTGGCTGAAGAACAAGGCGGGTGCAGATGCGCTCACATGTGGGTTCTCCGTGGGCTTGTTCCCCGCTGCGTAGGAATGGCTCGACATAACATATGGTGCCAAACCACTAGTTAGGATGATTAGCGCTACGATCAAGGATCTTAGGACCTTCATTCCCGCTCTCCGCTTTTCCATAAGGAAATCCCTGTTGTTCAATCGATATAGCCTAGCCCCTCCAAGTGTTAGAAGCATTACTCAAAGGTTGAGGGAGGGTATCGATATGGTCTAGTAGTAATTTCCTATTGTGACACCTGATGACAAGGCATATACTCGTGAGAGCTACAAGTTATGTTTACAGGGCCTCTCACCACATCTAGGCCCTTATATGGAGGGATGTCTATGTCTAGGATGATCCGTGTGCTTTTGCTGCCCTTGGTGCTGGTCATGGCCTTGGCGCAGCTGCCCGCCAACCCTGGCGGAGCGCAGGCCGCCGGGACGGTGACGGGCACCATGCGCAAGTGGCAGCCGGTGACCGTGAGCTTTAGCGGCCCCTATGCCTACGAGCTGGATAGCTCCCCGAATCCGTTTCTGGGCTACAGGCTCCAGGTGACTTTTCGCGGCCCCTCGGGGCAGACTTACAACGTCCCTGGATACTTCGATGGGGACGGCAAAGGTGGAGGCAGGGGAAGCGTCTGGCGGGTCAAGTTCCTGCCAGATCAGGCCGGTACGTGGTACTACAAGGCCTCGTTCAGAAAGGGCACAAACATAGCTATCGACCTGAATCCCTCGTCCGGGACTCCCACAGGTTTCGATGGGGCTTCAGGGTCGTTCGTCGTAGGCGATGTGGATGCCTCTGCCCCGGCCTTCTTCAGGTGGGGTAGGTTGCAGTACGCTGGGAGTTACTACCTCAAGTTCAAAGATGGCCCTTACTGGATCAAGGGAGGTACCGACAGCCCTGAGACCTTCCTGGGATACGATGGCTTCGACAACACCCCATCAGGCCCCTACGGGATATTGGATTTTGCTGCCCATGTTCGAGATTGGACGACCGGCGATCCCGTCCTCAACACCGATGGGGCGGATGCTGGGAAGGGGATGATAGGCGCCTTGAACTACCTGGGGAACCAACATGTCAACTCGGTGTACTTCCTGGTGATGAACATCGGTGGCGATGGGAGGAACGTTTGGCCTTACGCTGGCAAGGTCAATCCCGCCGGTAGCTCATCCGACGATAACACCCATATCGATATCAGCAAGATGAGGCAATGGGACACGGTCTTCCTGCACGCCCAGAAGAAGGGGATCTACCTGCACTTCGTCCTCAACGAGGCGGAGACGGCCAACAAGAAGGAGCTGGATGGGGGTACCCTCGGAGTGGAGAGGAAGCTCTTCTACCGCGAGCTGGTCGCCAGGTTCGGCTACCTGCCCGCTATCCAATGGAACATCTCAGAGGAGTACAACCTCGACTACAACCTGGGGGCCACCCGGGTCAAGGAGTTCGCCGGCTACATACAGCAGGTGGACCCTTACGATCACCCCATCACTGTGCATAACTACGGCACCGATCTGGACTCGGTGTGGGGGCCGTTTCTGGGCGACTCCCGCTTTAGCGTGACGTCCTTCCAGCTGGAATCGGGTCCCGGCACGTACGATGAGGTGGTGGAGTCCTGGAGGCGAAAGTCCAGGGATGCTGGCAGGCCGATCCCGATAGCTCTCGACGAGTTGAACGCGGTCTCCACTTCCTCGAGCTCGATAGCTACCCAGCGCAAAGCCGTTATCTGGCCGGTGTACCTCTCCGGCGGGAACCTGGAGCATTACCTGGGAGGTCCCACCACGGACAAGACCTTGGACGACTTCAGGCAGTACGAGACCCTATGGAGGTACACCTGGTACGCCCGCAAGTTCATGCAGGACAATCTGCCTTTCTGGCAGATGGAGCCATCCGACGGCCTCCTGAGCGGCGAGTCAACCAGCTACGGTGGGGGGCAGGTGCTGGCCAAGAAGGGCGAGGTGTACGCCATATACCTGCCCGATGCCAACCCCAGCGGCAAGCTGGACCTCTCGGGTGCTTCGGGAACGTTCGTACAGCGCTGGTATAACCCACGCACGGGAAGCTTCGAGGGTACTGCCCGGACGCTGACCGCCGGGAGCGCAGTGAGCCTTGGTGCTCCCCCTAGCTCTCCGGATGACGACTGGGTGGTGCTCATCCAGAAGGCGCAGGCGGGGACCGATACACAGCCCCCTTCAGCTCCCAGCAATCTCACGGTTACCTCCAAGACTTCGGGCTCCGTGTCCCTCAAGTGGAACGCCTCAACGGACAACGTGGGGGTTGCGGGTTACGCGATATACGCCAACGGCTCCCAGGTCGGTACCACCAGCAGCACCAGCTACACGGTGACGAATCTGTCTCCGTCCACGACCTATACCTTTGTGGTAAAGGCTTACGATGCTGCCGGCAACCTGTCCGCGGGGAGCAATCAGGTGAGCGTCCAGACCTCGTCTGCTGGCACCACCTCGTCGGTGGCCGTCACCAGGTTCGTGCTGATCAACGCCGATACGGATCAGCCCATAATGGAGCTGAAGGACGGCATGACGCTCTCTCTGTCGCAGCTACCGACCAGGCACCTCAACATCAGGGCGGATACCAGCCCATCGGTGGTGGGGAGCGTGAGGTTTGGGCTGAACTCGAACCCGGATTACAGGTTGGAGAGGAATCCTCCGTATGCGCTGGCCGGGGATTCGTCCGGGGACTACCGTTCGTGGACGCCTGCGACCGGGACGTACCAGGTGACCGCCACTCCCTACACGAGCTCTGATGGTTCGGGCACGCTGGGCAGCGCCTTGACGATCAAGATCAACGTGATCAATTAGGGGCTAACCTGGATGTAGTACCTAATATCTAATCGCGTTGGTACTAAATTGCTATTATGTTAGCTGCTTGAATGCAATAAACTTGTCGTAACTTTACAGGCCCAGAAAAAGGCAAACCTGTCGCGAGGCAGGGGCGCAAAGCCACGGAGCTCTCGAAGCTAGCCGGGCTGCCTGGGAGGCCTCCAAGCGGATCTGCCGCACCTTCTTCCATGGCCCTCCCAGAGCGCGCAAGAACTGTGAGTGAGGTGATGTATGAGAAGGTATATCTGTGCTTTCTTGGCTGTGATCCTGCTCCTCTGGCCCGTGGCTACCAGGCATGCCACGGTGCAGAGCGCGGACGGAGATGCGGTGTCGGTGCAGTCCATGCGCCTCACCGCCACATACAACAGCATAGGCGTGGAGGTGAAGTTCAGCGGCGACAACAACGGCAACTCCACGGCCGAGGTGTACTATCGACGAGCCGGCTCGGACGCCTGGCTGAGGGCTCTGCCCCTCTGGAGGACCGCCGCGAGCTCCGGCAGCGCCTTCTATGGCTCCGTGGTGCTGCTCGAGCCGGGCACTGGCTATCAGGTAAAGGTCGATATCGCGGACCCCGATGGCGTGTTGGGTACCGACCCTCTGGTGGATAGCGTAACCACCAGGCCCGACAACGTAAGGCCGGCATCGGAGCTGTCTCCTAGCTACTTCGTACGGGCCGATGGCAACGACGCCAACGATGGCCGGAGCAGGTCCACCGCCTGGAGGACCCTGAGCAAGGCGTTCGCGAGCGCGCCAGCCGGGGCGGTGGTCGAGGTTGGGCCAGGCACCTATCCTACCCCCTCGCTCACGCGGAGCCAGCCGATCACCCTCGTGGCGCAGTACCCGGCGGTGGATGACTCCGGCCAGCCCATCAACGCCGGGCAGAGAACGGTCATCTCGGCACAGGCGGTGGCATCGCCAGCGGGCAGTGCCGGCCCCTGGCAATCAGCACCATGGAAGGAAGTCAGCTTGACCGGGCCCGTGACCGGCAAGACCTTCAAGGTATGGAAGTGGGCCGGGGCCCCGGTCAGCGGAGCTGACTACCTGGCGATAGCTCAGCGCCCCGGGGATGTGCCCTTCCTGGTGGCCTACTGGAGCAAGAAGAGTGGTACCTACAACGGTTACTCTATGTCCACCCCTGAGGGCTGGGCCGAGGTGCTGTACCAGAACCTGTCTTACAACTACGGGTTCACCAGCTTTGGCGACGACGTCTACCTCCGCCTGCCGGGAGATGCCAACCCCAACAACTACTGGGCTTGGCTGGGCACTACTACCCTGACGTTCTCGGGCCCAGACATAAGGTTGTCCGGCTTCGAGCTTAGGATACCAGAGGTCAAGTTCTTCACGGACGCCGCGCGCAACGGCGTTTTCGATCACAACCTGGTGCTCGGCGGTCGATTGAGATATCAAGGGGAGCAGGGCACACCCTCTCAGTACCCGCAGGACCACACCGTGCAATACAATCGCTTTGAGGTCAAGGGCCTGTGGGGGCAGAACGCGGTCCCTTGGAACTTCATCAAGGGAGGGCTCAAGATGCCTTTCGGCTCCGCCTGGGGTCGAGTAGGTGAGGTTATGGAGATCACGGCCATCTGGGGACGTGGCGGTGCTCAGCGGTTGGTGGTCCGACATAACGTGATCGATGGTTACTTCAACGGGGTGGGAGATTACAACGCCGACTACGATCGCTACGGCATGCAGGACACGGATATACATGACAACCTCCTCAGGCACATATCGGACGATGCGTTCGAGCCTGAACAGAGCGTGATCAACTGGAGGATATGGAACAACAGGGTGGAGTACACTTCCGTGGCCCTGTCCACGGGCCCGGTGAACTACGGCCCTATATACCTGTTCCGCAACCAGGTATGGCAGCTGGGCAACGATGGCGTGGGCGCCGATAACTCCGGCAGCAAGGGCGTGGGTGTAACGGGCTTCAAATACTCTGGGGAGGACAGTGTGCCCTCCAGGGTGTGGGTGGTGAACAACACCTTCTGGACGAACAGGCCCGATGCCAACGGCGGCGCTCAGTTCGCGGGAGGTGGCAGCTCCCCGGAGCGCTTCTGGCTACGCAACAACATCTTCAGGACCACGCGATATGCCTGGAGCGCGCCGTGCCTCAGCGCTTGGAACGAGGACTACGATCACTTCGCCACCACCGACACCTCTCGCGGCGTAGCCTTCTGCGGCACCAGGTACACCACCAACCTGTCGGCCTACAGGTCGGCAACGGGGGCGGACCACACCAACGCCGCGGGCAACTTCGTCACCGCTTCGGTGGTGGACGATGCGCTGGTGGATCCCTCTGCTGGGGACCTCGCGCTGAGGCAGGGGGCACCCTTCATCGACGCCGGCGTGGTGGTCCCCAACATCACCGAGCGTTACTCCGGCGATGCTCCGGACCTGGGAGCGGTGGAGTACGGCTCAGGTGGGGACGCTCCCCCGGTGCCCTCGCCCACACCGACCCAGGAGCCGTCGCCTTCCCCCACGGCTACTCCCACCCCCACAAGCAGCCCCACGCCCTCGCCCGACGGCAGCAGGACCATGCCTGCCGGGAGCGTCAGCATCGAGGGCGGCGCTCAGTACACGAGCTCTCCTACGGTGAGCGTGGCCCTGGCCGATACTGGGGCGGCTGTTGTCCGGCTATCCAACTCGCCTGAGACCAGCGGCGGGGTGCTTGTGGCTGGCAAGACCGTCTCCTATGCCCCGACCGTCACCTGGTCCCTGGTGGACTCGGCCTATGGGGGCGCCTCTGGAGATGGCGTGCATAAGGTGTACGCGCAGTGGGGCGACGGCAACGGCCACTGGTCGAGCGTGGCGAGCGACGACATACTCCTGGACACCACCAGCCCCTCAGGCTCGGTGACGATAGCCCCTGACGGTACCTCGGATGGTGCGGACTACGTCAACAGCAGGAGCGTCAAGCTGGCGATCTCGGCCAGCGACCCATCACCGGCTTCTGGCGTCAAGCTCATGCGCTTCAGCAACGACGGCAGCAGCTGGTCCTCCTGGGAGCCCTACTCTTCGACCAAGTCCTGGACACTGTCGAGCAAGAACGGCACCAAGACCGTCTACGCCCAGTTCCGGGACGCCGCGGGCAACGTGAGCGCCTCTGCCAGGGACAGCGTGATGCTGGATACGTCAGCCCCCAAGGTCAGAGGGCACGTGGGCGCGCTGTTCACGGGCACGAGGGTGCGTCTCAACACCACCACCGCCCAGACGCGCTACTCAGTAACGGGCAAGCTGAGCGTGGTCTTTCAGGACGACGCCAGCGGCGTGGCCCACTTCTCGGTGGCGCGCAAGGTGGGTAGGGGGCCCTACGTGACCCTCTCTCAGGCGCGCGTGCGAGGCCTCAAGATCCCTCTCGTGCTGAGCGACAGGCTAGCCCTGGTGCCGGGCAAAACTTATCGCTTCCGCGTCATAGTCCGCGACAGGGCGGGCAACACCACCACCAAGTACCTTGGGCCCATCACCTGCACGGCGTTCCAGGAGAGCAGCTGGCGCGTGGGGATCAGGGGATCGTCCGAGATCAACAGGGACCGGAGGGCGTATGCCCTCCGCCTCAAGAACGTGCGATCCGAGGGCGCTGGCATAAGGTTCGTGTTCAGCGGACGCAAGGTGGCGTGGGTGGCTACCCGCGGTCCCAACTATGGTGCTGCCAGGGTCTTCCTGGATGGAGCCCAGGTGGGCAGGGTCAACCTCAGGTCGGAGCGGGCCGCTCGCAGGTATATCGTGTTCGCGCGCTCGGTGACACCCGGCAGGCAGCACGTGTTGGAGGTGCGGCCACTGCCGGGCAGGACCCTGCGCGCGAACGTGGACGCCTTCGTCGTGTACAGGTAGACCGGCGCCTGGGGTGCCCCCACAGCAACCAGGCGTCATCGCCCCCCTTAGGGGGCAATTTCTCACCTCCTGTGCCCTTGCGTGGCTTGACGCCCATGAGGTCGTACCTCGTGCTTCTCATGAGCGATTGCAAATGGTTGCACGAGTCGCGAAGGAACCTCTATATTAAATGAAAACGACGAAAACGCTCAGGGCTATGCAGGGGTTAGGAGGTACTTGTTTGAACTATCCGCTGACGCTCTCCTTTAAACTACTATCTATAGGCCCTCAGGTGAGGGTGACTGACGCTACCGGATCCCTCGTGGCGTACGTCAAGCAGAAGGCGTTCAAGTTGAAGGAGGACATCACGATCTTCGCCGACGAGGGGCAGTCCCTCCCCCTTTACAGGGTACAGGCCGACCGCATCCTGGACTTCAACGCCGTCTACAGCATAACCGACCTCAGGAGCGGCAGGCAGTTGGGCGCGGTGCAGAGAGAAGGCGGCAGGTCCATCTGGAGGGCCACATACAGGATCCTGGATGCCAACGGTGTGCAGGTGGGGGAGATCCACGAGCAGAACCCTTGGGTGAAGCTGCTTGATGGCCTGCTCGAGGAGGTGCCGGTGATAGGGATGTTCACGGGCTACTTCCTCAATCCATCGTATGTGCTGGAGGTCTCGGGACGACCCGCGCTGAGGATACGGAAGAGGCCGGCTCTCTTTGAGGGGAGGTTCCTTGTGGAGGACGTAGATGGCCTGCCCAGGGAGTACGATGAGCTGCTGCTGCCCAGCCTCGTAACGACGGTGCTGCTCGAGAGGAGCAGGGGGTAGACCCCCTGCTCTATTCACAGTCCTACAGCACGGTCCACCCGCCATCGGCGACGATGATCGCGCCGTTGATGAAGCTGGCCTCGTCGGAGGCGAGGAAGAGCGCCAGGTTGGCTATCTCCTCCGGCTGCCCGATCTTGCCGTGGGCTGCCGAGAGCTTCTGCACCATCTCGGTGACCTTGAGGTTGGGCGTGGCGCTGCCCATGCCGATCGCCGTGGCCACCGCCCCCGGGCATATGGCGTTGCACCTGATCCCCTGATCCCAGTACTCCGCCGCCACGCTCCTGGTGAGCCCCACCAGCCCGTGCTTGGATATGGTGTAGGCGGCGCCGGCTCGGCCTCCGAACAGCCCTGCCACAGAGGCGGTGTTGACTATGGAGCCTCCACCCCTCTCCAGCATGCTCGGCAGCACGGCCCGGGTGAGGTAGATGGGTCCGAAGAGGTTCACCCCCAGCACCCTGTGCAGGAGCTCGTCGGAGGTCTCGCCCAGGGGCTGCATGCCGTCCATGATACCGGCGTTGTTGCACAGCACATCTATGCGCCCCTCCTGGCTCAGCACCTCCTGCACCATGTGGGCGACCTGCTCCTCGTTGGAGACATCGACCACTACGCCCCTGGCGCTATGCCCCTTCGCCTTGATGCCCTCGACGGTGGAGGTCACCCGCTCCTCGATCACGTCCGAGACTATGACATGGGCTCCCTCGGCGGCGAACCTCTCGGCCATGGCTTTGCCCATGCCCGAGCCAGCCCCCGTGATGAGTGCTACCTTGTCCTGTAAGCGCGACATCTGTATAACCTCCTTATAGCATTCGAGACGGAATGTAGCACAAAATCAGCGGCCCGACAATACTCTTATATTATTGTTAGCCTTTCTAAGTAAGGAGATGTAGACCTCGTCGCTGACGCGTTGCGGGGGAGACGCGACCTGCCCGGGCAAGCCCGCGCACGCTGCGGCATGGCGCTGCCAGCCCGGAAGGGTGTGACCGTATCGGCTGCCTACTGATCGACCATCTCCAAGAGCCTGCAGACCGTGCGCCAGTTGCGCGCCGTGCCGGGTACGCCGAGCGCCCTCTCGATGCTCGCGAAGAGCTTGGACCTCCCCACGCCGTTGGGGGCGTGGAAGTAGAAGGCCCTCCCTCTGAGAGTGAAGCGCTCGCCAGCCTGTCGGAGGCGTTCGAGCTTGACCAAGTCCGGGTGCTCGGGCACTGAGCTCAGGAAGGTCAGGTGTAGCGTCTTGGGTGCTGACTCGGCCTCAGGATATGGGTTGGAGGCCACCGCTTCCCTGAGCTCTTCCGGTGCCAGGATGATCACCCGGGGCGCAAAGCCGTATCGCTCGTTGATGGCGCTGCTGATCTCCTCGGCGATCTCACCGGTGGAGGCCCGGTCGCTTCGGAAGATGGCGTTGCCGCTCTGGATGTAGGTCCTTACGTCCCGCAGCCCCAGCTCCAACATGATCTCTACCAGCCCCTGCATCGGTAGCGTGTACTTGCCTCCAAGCCCCCTCAGAAGTGCGATGTACGTGCGCATGGGTCGATACTCCCTATCCTTCATTAGAACGTATTGGTGTATGGCCCCACCTGCAATCGCATGACATGGCGACGTGTGCCCGCGCGCCCCACCTCCTGGAACCCCGCGTCTTTGAACACCGACACGCCCCCATGAAGCGGTAGCTTGGGGAGTCGGGGTCCACAGGATAGGCTTCCACGATCGAGGCCCCACGTGCGCGGGCGTGCTCGACGGCTGCCTCGATCATCCGGCGCGTGATACCTCGTCCGCGCAATCGCCTGACGGCGAAGAAGCAGGTGATGGACCATATGCCCTCGTCCGGGGCGCTATCGCCAACCAGCCCGCGGAAGGTCGATCTGGGGGCTACCGAGCACCAAGCCACCGGCTCACCATCCAGATACCCCAGCAAGCCCACAGGCACGCCGGAGGCCACTCGTTGGGCCATCGCCGCCTTGCGGCTTGGACCGTCGGTGCGCCGGGCTTCATCGCGATTCGCCCTCCAGGCCATGCACCAGCAGTATTTGGGCCCTCCATGGCTCTCGAACAAGCGCTCGAAGTCACTCCACCGGCTGGCATCCACCTCATAAAATTCGATGCAGGCTATGTCGTCTCCGTCGCTCATCTCTCTCCCCCTGGGGCTTGGTGGGCGCACCTGGTTATATGGGTGAAATTATACCCTCCAGAGCTGCGAAGGCATAGCCCCTTGGGCTGCCGGCTCCACCCCGATGCTGCCCCCGGCTGGGGTGCGCCGGCGCGTGGGGTGCACAGCCCGGAGGGCTGTGCACAAAGGGATGTTGGCGAACGATACTTATGATGCCCATCAGGTATAGCCCTGATGGGCATCGCAGGCTGCACCGCCAGTTGGGCGTTTTCTTCCCGCACCAGGGCCGTATCGCTTGTTGCCGAGGCCGAGCCCACACCTGGGCGAGGGGGCTCAGCTCTGCCCCGTCGGGTTCGTCGAGACCTGCCAGAGCACGCCGAACTTGTCCGTCACCATGCCGTACAGCGGGCTCCAGAAGGTCTCCTGCAGGGGCATCTCCACCTGACCACCCTCCTGCAGCCTCCCGAACACCTCCCTGGCCATCTGAGCATCGCTCACGCTGATGACTATGGTCACCTGTGATCCGAGCTGGTACGGCATACCCGGGAAGTTATCGGAGAGCATGAGGTCCGAGTTGCCTACTCTCAGGTGGGCGTGCAGCAGGCGGCCCTTTGCGTCCTCAGGCACTCGATGCGCCGGATCTTCGGGCTCGGGCATATCTCCGAAATTCGAAACACTAACGACCTCCGCGCCCAGCGCGTGCTTGTAGAACTCCACCGCCTCGTGTCCGTTACCGTTCAGAACGAGGTAAGGGTTGATATCCTGGATCACGGCAGATACCTCCTGTGATTTCTTTGGCCCCTGATCATACCTGATAGGTGAGAACGACCACGCCTGAGCTAAAGCTCTTGACCTCCCTGAGCCTCAGGGACTTAGTCCCGCTTCCGCCCTGGAAGAGCTGTTTCCCGCTCCCTACGACGATCGGAAAGACCATCAGCCGGTACTCATCGATGAGGTCTTGCTGCATCAGCGTGCGCACGAGCTCGCCGCTGCCGTAGATCAGCACATCCTGCCCTGGCTGCTGCTTCAGCTTCTGCACCTCTGCCGATATGTTCTCCCTGATCAGCCTGGAGTTGTTCCACTCAAGTGGTTCCTCCAGGGTCGTCGAGACGACGTACTTGGGCAGGCTGTTCATCCTGTCAGCGAAGCCCGCCTCATCGGTCATGGATGGCCAGGCGGCCGCAAAGCCCTGATAGGTCACCCTGCCCAGCAGGAGGGCATCGCTTGAGAACAGCTCATCCAGCTTGAACCTGGCCGATTCCTCGCTCCAGAACTGGAAGGACCATTTATCTGGGGATTCCATGACCCCATCCAGCGTCAGGTACATCGATGCTATCACTCTTCTCATCAATCGCTCCAATTTTTGGGGTCTCAGGCTAAGCCCCTGCGTCCTCGGTCGGCTTGCAGGGGACCAGCGAGTTCTCCCTGTTATATCGGGTCTTCCCCTCGCTGCGCTCACGCCATCTAGGGTCGCTGTCGGAAGCACCCTGTTCGAGCGCTTTGATCTCCACCACTCATGAGTGATCAAGTGGCTCTATCCTAGCATGCCGGCGTGCCGGTATGCCAGATATCTCCGTGGATGGCTGTTTGGGGTGCGCACGCCAAGGCGCGGTCTCCCCCGGCACCTGATCACCCCGCCGATCTCGGCCTATCCCCAGCATCTGGTGGGAGATAGGGTGCGCCTGCACGGCAGGTGGTAACCCTTGCTGCGACCGGTAGCCTCCGGTGATCCCTGCTCTGCGCGTCGGGACGCCCGTTGGCCACCGAGCGGCTTCTCTGCTGATGGGAGGGTCCTAGCCGATGGATGCCATCAGGTTAGCCATCTCCAGTGCGGATACCGCCGCCTCGTAGCCTTTGTTCCCTGCCTTGCCGCCGGCTCTATCCAGCGCCTGCTCGAGGCTGTCCGTGGTGAGCACGCCGAATATGGTCGGTACCCCGGTGTCCAGCCCTACCCTCGACACCCCTGAGGTCACCGCGGACACCACCGCCTCGTAGTGGCTAGTCTCGCCGCGTATGACGGCTCCAAGGCAGATCACCGCCGCGAAATCCCCAGTGCGCGCGAGCCTGCTCGCAGTGATCGGGATCTCGAATGCCCCAGGCACCCAGGCCACGCTTATCCTCTGCGCCTCCACGCCGTGCTGCCGAAGGGCGTCCAGGGCGCCCTCCAGCAGCCTCCGGGTCACGAGCTCGTTGAACTTGGAGGCCACTACGGCAAACCTATAGCCTCTGTCGACTCTCCGGATGTCGTAAGTATGGGTCATCGCTGCTCTCCGATGGGGGGATGTAGCTGTAGCCAGTGCCCCAGCTTCAGCTTCTTCGTCTGCAGGTACCTCAGGTTGTGCCTCCGAGGGGGTACCTCCAGGGGTACCCTCTCTACCACCTCGATGCCGTGGGCGCGCAGGCCCTCGATCTTGCGTGGGTTGTTCGTCAGCAGCCTGACGGAGCTCACCCCCAGGTCTCGCAGGATCTCCGCGGCCACGGCGTAGTCCCGCTCGTCGGGCTGGAATCCCAGGTGCTCGTTGGCCTCCACGGTATCCAGCCCCTCGTCCTGGAGGGCGTAAGCCCTCAGCTTGTTCAGCAGCCCTATGCCCCGACCCTCCTGCCGCAGGTACAGCAGGATGCCGCCCTGGGCAGCTATCATCTGCAGGGCCCGATCGAGCTGGGGGCCGCAGTCGCACCTCTCGGAGCCCAGCACGTCGCCGGTGAAGCATTCGGAGTGCAGGCGGACCAGGGGGGAGCTTCCTGGGTCGCCGTGGATGAGCGCCAGGTGGGGCTCCCTGGAATCCGGCGCCGTGTAGGCCACAAGGGTGAACTCACCGTGGCTCGTGGGCAGCTTCACCGGGTGCACTTTTCCCAGCGTGCCCTCGCTCTCGGCCGCCCGGGCATCGGCCACCTCCTGAACCGTCACCAGCATCAGGTTGTGCCTGTGGGCGAACTCCTCCAGCTCTTCTCCCCACACCATCCTGCCATTGGGAGCCATGATCTCGCAGATCGCGGCCACCGGCTGCAGCTCAGCCATGACCATCAGGTCCACGGCGGCCTCGGTGTGTCCCCGTCGCTCCAGCACTCCTCCCTCCCTGGCTCTCAAGGGGAACACGTGCCCCGGCATGATGAAGTCGCCGGGCGTGGAGCTCGGATCCGCCAGGAGCCTTATGGTGTGGGCTCGGTCGTAGGCCGAGATGCCCGTGGTGATGCCGCTGGCGGCGTCCACGGGCACGCCGAAAGCGGTGCCGTGCGCCGAGGTGTTGTTCTCGGGCGAGACCATCGGAGGGATACCTAGCTGGTCCATCCTCCTGCCGTGCATGGCCACGCAGATCAACCCACACGCCTCGCGGGCCATGAAGTTGATCGCCGCGGGTGTGGCATGCTGTGCCGCGAGCACGAGGTCGGCCTCGCGCTCGCGCGATTCGTCGTCCACTACGACCACGAACCTGCCCGCGCGCAGCTCGTCGAGTGCCTGCTGGATCTTGCTGCCCGTCATGCCCTTGCCTCCGACCACTGGTGCTGCAGCAGTCGCTCGACGTACTTGCCGAGCATGTCCACCTCCAGGTTGACCAGTTCTCCCACCTGCTTGCGGGCGAGCGTGACCTTCTGCTGGGTGTGGTACACGAGCGAGACGGTGAAGGCATCCTCCAGCGCGTCCACGACCGTCAGGCTTACGCCGTCCACCGCGATGCACCCCTTGGGCACGACGTAGCGGGCGAGATCCCTGGGAAGCCCGATCTTCAGCCAGAGCGCGCCCCCTTCGGGCCACCTGTCCAGGATGGTGCCCGTGGCGTCGACGTGGCCCTGGACGAAGTGGCCTCCCACCCGGCCATCGAAGCGGAGCGAGCGCTCGAGGTTCACCTCATCGCCCACCTGCAAGCCGCCCAGGTTGGTGCGCCGCAGCGTCTCGGGCATGAGACCCGCCGTGAAGGAGTCCTCGTCCAGAGCGTCGACCGTCAGGCAGACGCCGTTGACCGCGATGCTGTCTCCCAACTGGGTGCCCTCCAGCACTCGCTGGCAGGCCACACGCAGCCGGAGGGGCTCCTTCAGGTGCAGCTCCAACACCCTGCCAGTTTCCTCCACTATGCCTGAGAACATGTTGCCTCCTTATGCATGGCCTGTGGGCATAGGGGGCTATAAAAAGGAGTCCCGAGAACCTGATGGCTCCCGGGACATGGATATGCGACTCAAAGCCCCTCATGAGGGGGAGCGAGTCGGACCTTCTCCCATCCGGACTCTTACCGTCGGCCCTGGAATCTCACCAGGTCCACCCCTGTTGCAGGGGGTCGCGGGCTCTACCGCCGGTCGGGAATTGCACCCTGCCCCGAAGGCCGTATATGTTTTTCTGTATTATAGACGAAAGCTGGCTGTGTAGCCTAATGCGCCGATAAGGACTCCTGCACCCTACCGGGGCATGCTACCTGGCCACATGGGAAAGGGTTCTCATCCCTCCCGCTCCCGTCTGCGGCATATTGGGCAGCTGCTCGCCGTTGGGTGATCCGAAGCTGTACCACGCGCTGAACAGGGGGTTGTCGCCAGGCAGTCGCTTGCCCTTGTAGAAGAACTGGGCATTGCCCGAAGGCTTTATGCGCGCGAACCCAAAGCCGACCGGAGTGTCGGCCTCCAGCTTGTGCCTGGCCACGTAGACGGTGCCGTTGCCCTTACACGGCTGCGCGGACCCTCCGCTCCCCCACAGCCCGGAGCCCCCTCTGGGCTCTACTTTGCCGCAGAGCAGGATTTCCAGCGACTCGCCGAAGCCAAACCCGTAGCTCACGTAGAAAGCCTCACCTGGGGGCACTCTGCCGTACAGCGTCAGCTTGAACGTCACGGGCACCAGGGAGAAGTCGTACTCAGCCCCTATGGTGACGTCATGGTTGATGGTTTGGGTGCCGGTGTGAAAGGTGTAGGTTCCCCCACCGGGCAATATGCGCTGGAAGCTGAAGCCAATCCTTGAGCCGGCTGGGACCGTAAGGCCGACCCGGTAGCTAACACCGCCCTCGCACGCAGCGGCCCTCCTCCGGTTGTAGCTGCCACAGAGCATCAGCGTGCGGGTTGTCTGGGGGCCTGATCCCCTTACGAGCACGCGGAAAGCCTCGTGCTCCCGATCCATAACCCTGCCATGTATGGTAAGTTGGAAGTTGACTTTGGCTTCCCCCTGGGTCTGGGCGCGTGTCGTGATCCGGGGAGCGAGCAACGTCCCCAGCGCTATGGCCATCAGGCAGATCGTTGCCAGCATGAATTTAGACATAAGCTCCTCCTAATGATCTTTATGGAGAAAACGCCTTATGGCCACGATGGTTACAGCTGACGATGCGTGCCAGCTCTTGGAAGTGCTCCGCCTGCTCTGGCCCTGTGAGCACCCCACCCATCGGGAGCGTGACAAAGGACTGGAGCGCCTGGGGCTTCTCAGGTAGATGGGGCGGATGTCCGCCTCTCGGGAGCTCGAGCGGCAAGCATGGCTGGATTGTGCCGGTGGACTCTTGCCGGAGATGAAGGGCAGCTCTGGACCTGCTAGGGGCCGGATGAGGTCTGGTGGGCGGGAGTTGGGAGGCTCCCGCCCGGGTACGAGGGGATGTGGGGTAAAGGGAGGTTGGTATTCTTGGTTAGAACCTTCCGGACTGGACGAACGGGATGATGCCGCCGGCACGCACGATCTCCAGCACGAACTCCGGCAGCGGCTCCACCTGGAAGGTGCGTCCATCCGCAAGGGTGATCTGGCCGGTGGCGAGGTCGACGTCTATCTCGTCACCGTCCTCGACCGCCCCATGTAGCTCGTCGCACACGAGTATGGGGAGGCCGATGTTGATGGCGTTACGGAAGAATATACGGGCAAAGGAACGCGCGATCACCGCCTTGGCGCCGGAGGCCTGGATGGCGATGGGGGCGTGCTCGCGTGAAGACCCCATCCCGAAGTTCTTGCCGGCGACTATCACATCGCCTGGGCGGACGTTCTCTGCGTAGTCCGGCCTGTACTCGATGAACGCGGCCTTCGCCAGCTGCTGGCGGTCGGTCGTCACGTTGTACCTGCCGGGGATGATCTCGTCCGTGGATACGTTGTCGCCTACTTTCCATACTCTGCTCATCAGTCCAGGCTCCTTGGGTCAGTGATGTAGCCGGTGATGGCTGAAGCCGCCGCCGTCGCGGGGCTCGCCAGGTAGATCTCGGCGGTGGGGTCGCCCATCCTGCCGGGGAAGTTACGGTTCTGCGTCGTGATGGCCCGCTCGCCCGCGGCCAGCACTCCCTGGTGGCGGCCTATGCATGGGCCACAGCCGGTGTTGGTGACGACAGCGCCGGCCTCGATCAGCGTCTGGATGTAGCCCCTGGCCATGGCCTCCAGCGCTACCCTGGTGGAGGCCGGAGTGACGACCATGCGGGTGCTGGGGTGGATCTTCCTGCCCTTGAGGATGCGGGCAGCTATCTCGATGTCGTCCAGCCTGCCGTTGGTGCAGGTGCCTATGAACACCTGGTCGATCTTCACCTTGCGCATCTCAGCCGCGGGGGCAAGGTGTTCCGGATCGGGTGGCACGGCCACCATCGGCTCTATGGACGAGGCGTCTATCTCCACCACGCGGCTGTAGACTGGGTCGCGCGGGGTGATGCGCTCGTAGGGATCCCGGGCGCGACCCCGCAGGTACTCATCCACCGTATCGTCGGGCTCCACGAGGCCGGTCTTCCCGCCCATCTCCACCGCCATGTTGGCCAGCGTCATGCGCTCGGAGATGCTCATTCTGCGCACCGCAGGACCGCCGTACTCCACGGCCATGTAGGTGGCGCCGTCCACGCCTATCGTGCCCACCATCGCCAACGCGAGGTCCTTGGCGTAGACGTGATGGCCCAGCTCGCCCTTGACCTCGAAGCGGATCGTCTCGGGCACCCGCAGCCAGGTCTTGCCGGTCGCCAGGGCCACGGCGATATCAGTGGAGCCCATGCCCGTGCCGAAGGCGCCCAGGGCCCCGTAGGTGCAGGTGTGGGAGTCGGCGCCCACTATCACGGCTCCGGGGGTAACGAACCCGCGCTCGACCATCACCTGGTGACAGATGCCCTCCTGCAGGAAGTTGGTGATGCCCTGCTCGCGCACCCACTCGCGGATCATCTTCTGGAGGGTGGCGGCCTGCACGGTGGCCGCGGGGATGATGTGGTCGAACACGATCACCGTACGGTTGGGATCGAATAGTGGCCGGCCGATCTTGCGAAAGCTCTCGATCGCCAGCGGAGCCGTCTGGTCGTGCGCCAGCACGTAGTCCACCGGCACGATGACTATCTCGCCGGCGCGCACCTGCCTGCCGACCTTGCGGCTGAGGATCTCTTCGCTTAGAGTGCCCATGCACGCACACCTCCCTGGTTAGTTGCACAGGAGCGCGAGCGCTCTGCCCACTCGCGCAGTATCTGGTCTACTTGCTCGGTAGTTAGCGGGGCCTCGTCCGCCAACCTCTTGATCTCCCTTGTCGCGGCCCTCAGCTCCGCCTCGGAGAGGGAGAGCCCCAAGGTACGGGCCCTGTGGGCTATAGCGTTCCAGCCCGTAAGCCTGTGGCCCAGCTCCACACGGCGGGTGAGGCCGAAGTCCTCGGGGTTGATCGCCTCGTAGGATGAGGGGTTGGAGAGGACGGCCTTGGTGTGTATGCCCGCCTTGTGAGCGAAAGCCGTCTCGCCCGTCAGGTAGTTGTTGAATGGGATCTGCACGCCCGTGTACTGGGAGATCAGGCTATCCAGCTGGGGCAGCATGCGCAGGTTGTACCTGCTGACCAGGCCGCGGTCGGTGGCGTACAGCCTGGCTATGAAGCCTCCCAGGGGGGTGATGCCGTTGCGCTCGCCTATGCCCAGCACGGTGGTGTCGATGTGGGTGGCTCCTGCCTGGAGCGCTGCGTAGGCGTTGGCGATCGCGCAGCCGGAGTCGTTGTGCCCGTGGAACTCGATGTCCGCGCTCACCACGCCCCGCACGCGGCTGACCAGCTCGTGCACTCCCAGCGGGTCGGCCACCCCGACGGTATCGGCGATACCCACCCGGTCGACGCCCATGGCGTCCACAGCGGCGTACACCCTCAGCAGGATGTCTATGGGAGTGCGGAAGGCGTCCTCGCAGGAGAAGCGCACCTCCAGGCCGTGATCTTGCAGGAAGGAGATGACGCCTCTTGCCGACTCTATGATCTCGTCGATGGATTTGCCGTGGGAGTGGGTCCTCAGCTGCTCGGAGGTCGCGAACAGCAGGTTGACCCCGTCCACGCCGGTCTCCACGGCCTGTTGGACGTCCGCCATGGTGCAGCGGCAGTGGACCAGTATGCGCGCCCGCAAGCCCAGGTTGGCGATCCTGCGGGCATCCTCAAACGACGCCGGCGAGGCCGCGGGGTTGGTGAGCTCTATGTACTCCACGCCGAAGGCATCCAGGGCGCGCGCTATCTCTATCTTCTGCTCGGTGGTGAAGTGGGCGTGCACGAATTGCTCGCCCTCGCGCAACGTCGAATCTACTATGTAGAAGTTGTCCAACGGCATATGCTTGCCTCCTTCCTGAGTACCTGACTCGTACGCGGGGACGAGGCCTATAAAAAATCTCCCGTCCCCGACGGATCTGCCGGGGACGGGAGATCGTTGCTTCCCGTGGTACCACCCCTGTTCGTCGCCACCTCACGATGACGACCTCACGAAGTACTCCGCCCTAGAGCAGGGCTTCATACTCCCAGCCTGGTAACGGTGGCTGACACCGGCTCGGCCTACTGACGCCTGGGCATTCTGGCCCATCGAGGTTCAGCCTGCAGCTCCGGGGGCTTTTTCACCGAGGTTCGAGCACCGCATCCCAGCAACGCGGCTCTCTGTAGCCCTACATCTCGGCTACTCGTCCCCATCGACGCTTTTAGGGTCGATGTGTTTGTTGACTTGAATATAGCAAGGTTGAAAGGGGAAGTCAAGCCCCAAAACGCAAATTCGTGAAGAAATTCGCCCATCTGCCTGCGTTTTTGGGTCGGATTCTGCCCCTCTCCTCGCCACCGACCGCCTGTTGCACTATATTATAGGTATGAGCTCGAGAGATCCCGCAGAGTCTGGCAGGAGCAGGCCCAGGGCTCCCCTCTCACGCATTTGGGAGGATTGGACCTGCCTGATATGGATGGTAGTGTTCAGCGTGATCATCATCGTCATCCTGACGATTAACGACTACTGCACGCGCAGGGAGTTGGAGAACCTTTTCCCTGTGCAGCGCACGCCCACGCAGGAGAGCTCTTTCGTACGATACAGCTACGACCTGTGGAGGTAAGCTTCGTGTATAAATGTGATCGTTGTGACCAGCCCCTGACAAAGGCAAACCTCAGGGCAGGGGGCTTCTATGTCCTTCTCGAGAAGTCTCAGAAGGGGGTATTCGCCTCTCCGCCCCAGTCCGACGTGTCGGCCTATGTATGCCCCAGCTGCGGCAGGGTGCAGCTGTACGCCGACAGCCCAGAAGCCTTTCGTTCCAGCTGAGGAGTTATACGGTGGACGCCTGGGAGGATGCCGAAGCGTACGAGCGCTATATGGGCAGGTGGAGTCGCAGGATCGCCCGGGAGTTCGTGCGTTGGCTTCGCCCTCCCAGCGGCGCCCGCTGGCTGGATGTGGGCTGTGGGACCGGCGCCCTCTCGGAGGCGATCGTCCAGATTGCCGCACCCTCTTACCTGGTGGGGGTGGACCCATCGCCGGGGTTGTTAGAGCACGCGCGCAAGAGCCTGCATGCTCCCATGGTTACCTTCGAGCTCGCATCGGCGGAAGACTTGCCATTTGAGGATGGGACCTTCGATGTGGCAGTGTCCGGCCTGGTGATCAACCTGCTGGCCGCCCCGCTGCAGGGCGTGCGCGAGATGGCGCGAGTCGTCAGCAAAGGGGGATTGGTGGGATTGTATGTGTGGGACTATGCTGAGGGCATGCAGTTCCTGCGGTACTTCTGGGATGCTGCCAGGACAGTTGATCCCTCTGCGCAGGAGCTGGATGAGGCTGTACGCTTTCCGGTATGCGATCCCGTTGCCCTTCAGGAGCTGTTGAGGGGAGCCCATCTACAGGAGTTGCTGGTGGACTCGTTGGAGATAGAGACCACCTTCTCGAGTTTTGACGACTACTGGCAGCCGTTTCTGGGAGGGCAGGGCCCAGCTCCAGGCTATGTGCGCTCCCTGGAGGCTGGGATCAGGGAGGAGCTGAGGCTGCGGCTGCTGAACACCCTGCCGATAGCTGCTGATGGATCCATCCCGCTGCGTGCCAGGGCTTGGTGTGCTAGAGGGCTCGTCCAGGCTTCCTAGCCTGCCATGAGACTGGGAGCCTGGTGGGGGCTTCCGCTTCCGGGTGATCTACTGTCAAGTATCCTCCAGTTAGGTTGTTACAGGGCAGGGAGCTCTCCCCCTGCCCTGCTGCATCCGAGGGCGTCACCTACCTATGGGCCATGCCCCCTGCACCCGTCTGGGGCATCCTGGGCACAGCCTGCTCGGCCTCCGGGAACCTGTACCAGGCGCTGAGGGTGGTATCGCCAGTGATGGTCTGCTGGCAATCGCCTATGCATGCGTGTATGATCTCCATGTTAGGGTATATATGGGGAAGGTATCCCAAACCCCCTAGCTCTTTGTGCTCGTAGTTGGGATGACTTAGCTGCGAGTTGCGACCAAAGATGTACTGTATCTTGCTCCATCTCTCGAACACGCTGGCAAACACCCTGATGGTAGATCTGTACACTGTGCCGTGGCCCCGACACTCCACACCACTGTCCCCTCCACAAAGCACAATGGGCCAAGGACGATCTCCTGGCCTGCCAGGATAGTCGTAGGCGAAGAAGAAGGTCTCTCCGGGGGGCACATCTCCATAGAGGGTGAGTTCGCGAGTGATCTTGTAGCGTGCCTCCTCCTGCTGAGCGGTGGCTGGAGCGAACACCACCAGTGCCATGAACAGTGCTAACCATATGCTGATGAGCCTCATCTTGTATCCTCCTTAGCTATTGGACTTTGCATCTGCCTGGTATGCCAGTCGACCCATAACCCCACAGCATGGGCCAGTCGTAGGGAAGCCAGCTCCAGATCAGCCAGCTCCTCTGGTACTATGTAGAGAGCCGTAGTGACCTCTCCACATCTGCCCTCGTAGCAGTAGAGCTCCTGAGGTGTGCTCCAGAAAGAGTGGCCGTTGGGCAAGGCAACCTTGTCACTAGAAACAACGAAGACGAAGACTCGATAGTTACTGGGGGAAGTCACAAGGGCAGAGGAGGCCGGGGCCATACCGTCCTGCCAATCGAAGCCAGGCATACCTGCCCTGGGTGGGCCAGGACAACCTACATCCACCACTGGGGCATGCGTCCCAAGCCCTGACCTGTAGAAGTCTGGATGGTCCTGGATGCGTGCCAGCGACTTGCGAACGAAGGAGCTTAGTTGATCGTTAGTCACCTGCGGATGGTAGGATTGCACGCATATGCGGAGCCTGTCTCTATTGGATGTAAGCAGGATAGAATTTGTCCTGGATACTTCAGTATGTCCAATGCCCATCCTATGTATCGCTAACGTCCATACGAGCGCTGCGATTATAGACAGCATGATGGTTACCCAGATGCCTGATCTGTTGTATGAAGCCGTAGCCTGCATCTTGATCCCCCTAAGGTTTATTGATTAGTTCCCACACGGTATCTCTATCCCAGTCAGAAGGGTACCTGTAGGCGTAGTTGCCGGGGCAGTAGGGGTAGGGTGTGTGCATCACGCTACGGTCCGTACATGGTGGAGGGTCCATTAGTCCTAGGGCATGGCCGGTCTCATGGCTTACCATGTGCCGCCGCTTCCACTCTGTCCCGTCGTTATCGTAGATGCTGTCTCTGGAGTGGATGATTCTATAAGCTCGACTATCTACATGGTTGCCTATGTATACTGGCCCAAGATCGATTGCGCATTCAGTAGCGTCGTCGTAGCCATAGGAATAACAAGTGCTTTGGGCGTTAGCATCGGTCTTGACCCTATACCTAAGCTCAATGTCTTGCATCTCGGTAGAGCTGAGCTGGTCGCAGTATCTATCCTCCATCTGGAAGTGGAGGTGGTTAGTACCTGTTCTCTGGTGCCAATCGAGTTCGGGGTTATCGTAGCGTAGGGTATTGATAATCCGCGCTTGCACGTAGTTATGGGTGACTATGCCGTCGCCGACATCGCTTTGGGCGCACGCGTGTTCACCCCCCCCGACTCCGTCATAATGAATAGACCATAGGTGATATTGGCCACCGGGATAGGGGTGGTCGGCATTGGCCTTGCCCACAGCCGACAGTGATAACCCCAGGATAATTAGGAATCCCAAGAGAGCATTAGAAGTGGACAGCCATGATCTGGGTAAGTACCTGCTCATAAATCCCCCTCCTGTGTGAAGTTAGTAAAGAATAACGACCATGGCTCAGATTATATACAGCACGCCGCTGGATTGCAACACTTATTTACAAGTAATATAGCGAGCATTATGGTCTTCATAGGGAAGTCCTGTAGACAAGCCTGGTAGCTGGATGAGATCTGGATGGTCCTGGAGGGACTCAAAGGGCTTCGCCCTACGCGTGGGGGAGCGGTGTGGTCCTGATGGATCCCAGGGGTCGAGCTGTGGTGGTGTATCTGGCGGGCAAGAAGCCCTTGGCCATGTGTTGGCGTGCCGGGGGTGAGAGGGTCGTGCTAGTGGTCAGGGGAGGCCAGATAGAGCGCGTACCTGATAGGCATCTCAAGCGCACCGGTGCGGATTACTCCGTGCTCACAGAGGTGGAACACCGCTCTGACCCTCGGTGGTTGAGCCCCATGGACTGCTGTATCTCGTGCAGGCAATGCCTTGCAGGCGACCTGCTCTGTGTGCCGTTTGCTGCCTGTTGCTTCGGAGGTTTTGCATTCTGTTGCCCTGTGGGCCTGGGGCAATGCGCGTCGGCGGCAGCTATATGCTCGGGAGCCTCTGGGTGCGATTGTGCCAGTTGCTTCTAAGTGGCCAGGCTATAGGGGGCGCATACGGGCCGCAGTCACCGAATAGCTGGGAGGGTTTCTCTATGACCAGCGGAGACCTGCTGTTTATTCTTCCGATCCTGTTGTTGCTGGGGATGGCGGCCTTCCTGCTGCTTACGCGTGTGGGTAGGCGGTGATCAGCTTCCGGCGGCCTGGCCACGCACCTTCTTGTACACCAGCTCCGCGGCGGTTACATCCTCTACCGCCAGCCCAAGCGACTTGAACAGGGTGATCTCATCCCGGGACTGCCTGCCCGGCTTGCTACCGGTGATTACCTCCCCGAGCTCGGCGAAGAAGTGCCCGGCGGCTATCACGTCGCCTGATTCCCGCATGGCGGCCTCGGATGAGTCCACGTAGATGCGCGCCCTGCGGAGCAGCTCGTCGTCGAGCTCTCGCCAGTCCGGCCTGGGTGCTCCCACGGCGTTGATGTGGGTGCCGGGGGACAGCCACTCGCCGCGGAGCACGGGCGTGCGTGAGGTCGTGGCGGTCACCACCACGTCGGCCCCGCGGACCGCCTCCTCCGCGGATG
>Ga0068704_100196_pt1 | contig 26921 bp, 27 predicted proteins | sample CeladaPassaD2F12_FD_62225 | JGI IMG/M metagenome (GOLD analysis project Ga0068704, IMG submission 62225) | Cellulose-adapted microbial communities from the Joint BioEnergy Institute, USA - Passage D2F12 | ecosystem: Engineered > Bioreactor > Continuous culture > Unclassified | place: USA, Joint...
GCAGCCACGCCACGTCCTCCCAGGTCAAGGCGGCGGGCGCGAGATCCTCCTCGCCGACCTCGCTGTCGATGCTTGCCGCGTCGGCGCCCGGCGGCAGCGAGCCCGCGACCCGCAGGAAGCGCTCCTTGCGGCCCCAGCGCGGGGAGTCCGCCGTCAGCACGAGAGCCCGGCAGCCGGCGCGCTCGGCCCGGCGCACGAGGCGCTCGGCGAGGCCGCGCGAGCGGTAGACGTAGAGCTGGAACCACAGCGGCCCGGTCGCGCAGGCCGAGACCTCCTCGATGCTCCGCGAGGAGACGGTGCTGACGGCCATGAGCGTCCCGGCCTCCCCGGCGCCCCGGGCGCTCGCGCACTCGCCCCCGGGGTGCGCGAGCCCGTGCACGCCCATCGGGGCGACCAGGACCGGGGCCTCCACCGGCGTCCCGAGCACCGTCGTGCGGAGGTCGGGAGCCGAGACGCCGCGCAGCACCCGCGGCACCAGCCGCAGGCGCTCGAACGCCGCGCGATTCTCCCGCAGCGTCACCTCGTCCTCCGCTCCGGCGCAGAGGTACGCCCAGGCCGCGGGGTGCATCCGCTCGCGGGCGAGCGGCTCGTAGTCGAGGACGCTGATAGGCTCCACGCGAGAGATACTACCGCCCCGCGGCCGGGCCGCGCCCCTACACCGGCTCACTCATCGGCCGCACGACGAGGCGCAGCGTCCGCAGCTGCGGGTCCTGGCGCAGCGCGAAGACGATGGCCTCGGCGACCTGATCTGGGCTCATCATCTCCCTGAGGGCGGGCATGTCCGGCGTCCGCCCGGCCCCGAAGGCGAACTCGGTGGCCACGCCGCCGGGGCACATGGCCGTGACCCGGACGCCCCTCGGGCGCAGCTCGTGGTCGAGGGCCTCGGCGAAGCCCACCTGGGCGTGCTTGCTCGCGCAGTAGACCGACTCGTTCGGGAGCCCCTTGAGGCCGGCGACCGAGGCGACGATCACGAGGTCCCCTCCCCCCTCGAGCAGGGCCGGAAGCGCCGCCCGCACCGAGTAGACCGTACCGCGCGCGTTGGTATCCAGCATCTCGTCTATCTGCTCCGGTGAGAGATCGAGAAGCCCCCCGTAGGCCCCGACCCCCGCGTTCGCGACGAGGCCGTCGAGCCCGCCGAAGCGCCCGACGGTCTCCGAGGCGAGGCGCTCGCAGTCCTCGTAGCGGCGCACGTCGCAGCGGACGGCCACCGCCTCGCCGCCCGCATCCGCGACGCCCCTAGCGACCTCCTCAAGCGCCGCCTCGTCCCTGCCCCCGAGGCCGAGCCTGCACCCCTCCCTCGCCAGCGCGAGCGCCGTCGCGGCCCCTATGCCGCGGCTGGCCCCGGTTATTGCGAAGACCTTGCCGTTCAGCGACTGCACAGACGTTCCTCCCTACGGAGAGGGGGCCGCGCTTAAGCGCGGCCCCTCCCCTTCCGGCGCGGTCCCCGCGCGGCCTACTGCCCTTCGACGGGCGGGTTCTTGCAGCTGGGGTTCAGGACCCGCTGCACCTCGGGGTCGTCTATGTTCTCCCTGGTGACCAGTATCGCCCCCGTGTCGCCGCCCTCGACCTGCTCGCCGGTACGGATCATCTTCACCGCCGCGTTCACCCCGTCGTAGCCCATCCTGAAGGGGTTCTGGGCGATGAGCGCGCTCACCACGCCCTCGCGCACGGCCTTGAGCTCGTCGGGGGCGGTGTCCCAGCCGACGATGATGATCTCCCCGGCCTTCCCGGCGCTCCTCACCGCCTCGGCGGCGCCCAGCACGCCGGGCTCGTTGGCCGCGTAGATGGCGTCCAGATCCGGGTGGGCGGTGAGGATGTCCTCGGTGACCTGCAGCGCCCGGTTGTAGTTGCTCTCGCTGGACTGCTCGGCGACGAGCTTGACCTGCGGGTTCTCCTTGAGGACGTTCTTGAAGCCCTCCGTGCGGGTGTCGTTCGTCGCCGTGCCGGGCTGGAAGGGGATGAACGCCACCTTCCCGCCGTCCTCGCCGAGCTGCTCCACCAGGTACTCGGTCGCCCGCTCGGCGGCCGCCACGTTGTCCGTGGCGAAGACCGGCACGTTCTCGGGCTGCGGGTCGGTGCCGGAGTCTATGTTGACCACGGTTATGCCCTGGTCGAGCGCCTGCTGCGTGACGTCGTGGAGCACCTTGGCGTCGGTGGCGGCGTAGACGAGCCCGTCCACCCCCTGGGTGATGAAGTTCTGCAGCAGGTTGACCTGCCCGGTAACGTCGGTCTCCTGGGCGACCCCGTCCCACTGGACGTCGACCTCGCCCTCGGCCCTCCTGGCGGCGCACACCGCCCCCTGACGCACCGTCTCCCAGAAGTCGAAGCCCACGGCCTTGGGCACGACGGCGAGCTCTATGGGGCCCTGCCGGCCCTCTCCGCCGCCCTGCTGGCCCCCTCCCTGCTCCCTGACCTCGGCGCACGCGGCGAGGGCGAGCGCGGCGACGGCCGCCACCAGCAAAACCAGGATCCTTCTCCAGCACACGGCAAGACCTCCCTTTCCTCTCTCTACTCCGAAGCCGCGGCGAGCCTGCGCCGCCGGTACTGGTCCCACATGACGGCGAGCCAGATCACCACCCCGATGATCACCTGCTGGTAGAAGATGTTGACGTCGAGGAGCACCGCCCCGTTGCGGATGAGGGCTATGAGGAAGGCCCCGATGAGGGTCCCGACGACCGTCCCCTGCCCCCCGAAGAGGCTCGCCCCGCCGATGACCGCCGCCGCGATGACGTCGAGCTCGAGCCCCATCCCGAAGTTGGGCTGCCCGGAGGCGACGCGGGAGGAGGCGATCATGCCCCCGAAGCCCGCCAGCGCCCCGGAGATGACGTAGACGGCGGTGAGGTAGCGCCGGATGGGGATCCCGGAGAGCCGGGCGGCCTCCATGTTGGAGCCGATGGCGTAGGCGTAGCGGCCGAGCTTGGTCCGGGAGAGCACCACGTAGCCCGCCACGGCCACCACGAGGATGACGACCACCGGGATGGGGATGCCGCCGGCGAGCACGCCCTGCCCCAGCAGCCGGAAGGAGTCCGGGGTCCCGAAGACGGCCTGCGCGTCGCTGACGATGTAGACCAGCCCGCGGGCCACGCTGAGCATCCCGAGCGTGGCGATGAACGGGTTGAGCCCGGCCACCGAGATGAGCAGGCCGTTGACCAGCCCGCACAGCGCCCCGACGAGGGTGCCGCCGAGGATGGCCACGAGCACCGGCAACCCGAGGTCGACCATCATCATGACCCCCATGACGCCCGAGAGGGCGGCCACCGACCCGACCGAGAGGTCTATGCCGGCGGTGATGATCACGAGCGTCATCCCGATGGCGATGACGGCGGTCACCGCGGTCTGGGTGCCCACGTTGAAGAGGTTGTCCGCGGTGAGGAAGTTGGGGGAGGCTATGGAGAGGAAGACGAAGACCGCGATCAGGGCCCCGGCCGCGGCGAGCTGGGAGACGAGGTCCGAGAGGTGCTCCCTCAGAACCCCTCCGAGCGTCCTCCTCCTCTCTCCTGTGGCGGTGGTCTGGCTCATACGGTCTCCTTCACTCCGGTCGCCAGGGCTATGATCCCCTCCTCCGAGAACTCCTCCCTCTCCAGGACGCCCGCCACGCGCCCGTCGCGCATCACGAGTATCCGGTCGCACATGTTTATGAGCTCCGGCAGGTAGGAGGAGATGAGCACTATCCCCCGCCCCTCCCTGGCCAGCTCCCCGATGAGGGCGAACATCTCGGCCTTGGCCCCCACGTCTATGCCGCGCGCGGGCTCGTCGAAGAAGAGCACCCTGGCCCGGGTCTCGAGCCAGCGGGCCACCACGACCTTCTGCTGGTTGCCCCCGGAGAGCACCTGCACCTTGCGCCGGACGGAGGGGGTGCGGATGTTGAGCTGCTCCCTGCGCCGCTCGGCGATGCTGCGCTCCCGGCCGAGGCCGATGAACCCGAGCCGGGCGGGCAGGCTGGCGAGCGTGATGTTCTGGTCGATCCCGAGCTGCAGCGCGAGCCCCTCCCCCTTGCGGTCCTCGGTGAGGTAGCCGATGCCGGCCTCTATGGCGTCCTGCGGCTTGCGGATGCGCAGCGGCCTGCCCTCCAGCTCGATCTCCCCGGAGTCCACGGGGTCGGCGCCGAAGACCGCCCGCGCGAGCTCGGTCCTCCCGGCCCCCACGAGCCCGGCGAAGCCGAGGATCTCCCCCGCCCTCACCTCGAAGGAGCAGTCCTTCAGCCTCTCCCCGCGGCTGAGCCCGCGCACCCGCAGCAGCACCTCCCCGATCTCCGCCTCGGGCTTGGGGTAGAGGTTGCCGATCTCCCGCCCCACCATGAGCCGCACGAGCTTCGCCTCGTCCAGTTCCTCCACGGGGAGGGTGGCCACGACCTTCCCGTCGCGCATGACGGTCACCCGGTCGGCGATCCGGAAGATCTCGTCCAGCCGGTGCGAGATGTAGAGCACGGCCCGCCCGTGAGAGGTGAGGTCCCTTATGACCTCGAAGAGCTCCTCTATCTCCTTCTCGGCGAGCGTGGCGGTGGGCTCGTCCATGATGACGACCCTGGCGTCTATGGCGAGGGCCTTGGCGATCTCCACCCGCTGCTGCTCGGCGACCGTGAGGCTGGAGACGAGCCGGTCGGGGTCCACCTCGAGCCCCACCCGCCTCAAGAGCCCCCGCGCCTCCTCCTTCTCCGCCCGCCGGTTGACGAAGCCGCCCCTCCCCGGCTCCCGCCCGAGAAAGAGGTTCTCCGCCACCGAGAGGTGGGGGGCCAGCGCAAACTCCTGGTAGACCATCGCCACCCCCAGCCGCCGGGCATGCCCCGGCCCGTGGAACTCAACCCGCTCGCCGGAGATGTAGATCTCGCCGGACGTCGGCCGCTCCACCTGCGAGAGGAGCTTCATGAGGGTGCTCTTGCCAGCCCCGTTCTCCCCCGCAACCACGTGCACCTCCCCCGGGAGGATGTCCAGATCCACACCATCCACCGCCACAACCCCGGGGAACTCCTTGGATACCCCCCGCAGCCGAACCACCGGCTCCAAGCTCTCCTCCATCCTTAACCGACCCGCCCCTCCGAAAGCTCCGCCCACCTCTAAGAAATCGATTTCCCGAGTTGGTCTGGCACTGTACCACCCGTCCGGGGTACGGTCAAGGGCCGGGTGGCGGGGCGCCGCATCAGGCGGGCGCCCCTCTGTGGAACCAGTCCTCGACCTCGGCTATGTGGGAGGCGGCGGCGGCCCGGGCGAGCTCGGGGTCGCGGCGTTCGATGGCCCGGAAGATGGCGCGGTGGCCGAGGCGGGTCCTCTCCAGGGCGTCGGCGTCGGAGACGCCGCGCCAGAGCCGGGCCCTGAGGGTACGTCCGGCGAGGCTGCGCAACAGGGAGGAGAGGACCGGGTTTCCGGCGGCGTCGGCGATACGGGCGTGGAACTCGTCGTCGGTGGCGATGAGCTCCTCCACGTCGGGGGCCCTCTCCAGGCGCTCGAGGCACTCCCGCAGCCCGGAGAGCTCCTCCGGCGACATCCGGGCGGCGGCCAGGGCGGTGGCCCCCGGCTCCAGCATCCTGCGCACCTCCAGCAGCCAGACCGGGCTGCTCTCCTGCAGGAGGTCGGCCACCATCCCCGTGGCCTCCAGCAGCAGCCCCGGCTCCAGGCTCGTCACGTAGGTACCGTCGCCCCGGCGCGTCCGCAGCACCCCTACCAGCGCCAGCGCCCGGACCGCCTCCCGCAGCGAGCTGCGCGAGATCCCCAGCCGGGCCGCGAGCTCCCTCTCCACCGGGAGCCGCTCCCCCGGCGCAAGCTCCCCCGAGAGGATCATGGCCTTCAACCGCAGGATCGCCTCCTCCGTCAGCGACCGCCCCTCACCCATCATGCAGACCACTCTACAGCAGGGGATTGATCCGATCAATAATCCCAAAATACGGACCCGCCTCCCTTCTCTAGCCCTCGCGCGCAGGATAAGTCATACTTGGCCGGGTAGAGAGGAGCTTTCGCCGAGGAGGAGCATGGGAGGCACTCTGCGGGTCTTGCTGGTGGGCGGGCCGATGTACGACCCGCTGTACGGGAGGATCGGGGAGTTCGAGGAGCGGACCGGGGTGCGGGTGGAGCGGGTCCTCTCCCGCGACCACCCCGACCTCAACGCCCGCATCGAGCGGGAGTTCGGCTCCGGGGAGGCGGACTACGATCTCGTCTCCACCCACACCAAGTACGCGCCGGGGCAGCGCCGGTGGCTCACCCCGCTGGACGGCGACCTGGCGCCGGAGGAGCTTGCGCCGTTCGCGGAGAGGACGCTGGAGCTCGCCCGGATAGGCGGCGAGCTCTACGGCCTCCCCCGCAACCTCGACGTCAAGCTCCTCCACTACCGGACCGACCTGGTAGGGTCCCCGCCCGCGACCTGGGAGGAGCTGCTCGAGGTCGCTGCGCGGCTCAGGTCCGGGGGGCTCTACGGCTTCGTCTTCCCCGGCAAGGAGAGCGGGCTCTTCGGCCACTTCTTCGAGCTGCACGCCATGTACGGCGGCAGGATGTTCCGGGGGGAGGGGCCGCCCGCGCCGCGCATAAACGACGAGGCCGGGCGGCGGGCGCTCGGGCTCCTCGTCGAGCTCTATCGGCGGGCCGCCCCGGAGGAGACCCCGGACTGGCACTACGACGAGGTGGCCGCCTGCTTCAGGGAGGGGCGGGCCGCCATGAGCACCGACTGGCCCGGAGGGTTCCACCTCTACGAGGGGGAGGGCAGCAGGGTCAGGGGCCGCTACGGGCTCGCCCTCTACCCGGAGGGCCCGGCCGGGAGGTTCGTCTACGCCGGCTGCCACTCCTTCGCCATCCCCCGCACCGTGCGGGACAGGGGAGCGGCGGTGGAGCTGCTGCGCTTTCTCGCCTCCCGAGAGTCGCAGGCCCACGAGGCCCGCTTCGGAACCCTGCCGGCGCGGGAGGACGCCCTGGCGGAGGCGCGGGCGCAGGCCGGGCCCGGCTCGCTCGCCGCCCGGAGGTGGGAGCTGCTGGAGGCGGCGCGCGAGGCCGCCATCATCCCGCCCAAGCACGAGAACTACCCGGCGGTGGAGGAGGCCATCTGGCGCGGCGTCCGGGAGGCGCTGCTGGGCCGAAGGGGCGTCGAGGAGGCGCTGGCCCGCACCGAGGAGGCCGCCCGGCGGGCGGCGGAGGGTTCGTGACGGCGGGCGCCTTCGACCCGGCCTCCCGGCGGCCGCTCGGGCGCACCGGCCTCATGGTCTCCCCCGTCTGCGTGGGCTGCGCGCCGCTCGGGAACATGCCGGAGACCTTCGAGTACTCCGTCTCCGAGGAGCGGGCCAGAGAGACCCTGCTCGAGGTCTTCCGGAGCCCCATAAACTTTCTGGACACCGCCGCCGCCTACGGCGACGGGGAGAGCGAGCGCCGCATCGGCCGGGTGCTCGCGGAGCTCGGGGGGATGCCCGAAGGGTACGTGCTCGCCACCAAGGCCGACAGGGACCTCCGGACCGGGGAGTTCTCCGGCGAGCAGATGCGCCGCTCGGTGGAGCGGTCCCTGCGGCTGCTGGGGCTGGAGAGGCTCCAGCTCGTCTACCTGCACGACCCCGAGTACCTCGACGAGCCCGGGCGGGAGCCCTTCGAGTACATGATGTCCCCCGGCGGGCCGGTGGAGGCGTTGCTGGGCCTCAAGGAAGAGGGGCTCATAGAGCACCTGGGGATAGCCGGGGGACCGGTGGACCTCCTGGTGCGCTTCGTGGAGACGGGCGCGTTCGAGGCCGCCATCACCCACAACCGCTACACCCTCGTGGAGCGCAGCGCGGAACCGTTGCTCGAGGCGTGCGCCGGGCGCGGCGTCGCGTGCCTCAACGCCGCCCCCTACGGCAGCGGCATCCTGGCCAAGGGCCCCGACGCCTACGCCCGCTACGAGTACCGCGAGGCGCCGGAGGCGCTGGTGGAGCGGGTGCGGGCCATGGAGAGGGTCTGCCGGGAGTCCGGCGTGCCGCTGGCGGCCGCCGCGCTGCAGTTCTCCCTCAGGGACCCGCGCATCGTCTCCACGGTGGTCGGGATCAGCCGCCCCGAGCGGGTGCGGCAGACCATGGAGCTCGCCCGGCACCCCATCCCGGAGGAGCTGTGGGAGAGGCTGGATCCTCTAGCCCGCTAATCGATGGTTCGCCGGCCGGTGTTTCTCTTTCGTCTCGACCAGAGCCAGCCCGCTTCTCTTCACACCCCGATCTCCATGAGATCCTTGCCCACTATCACCTCGCCGTCGAAGCCGGCTCTGGCGTGATCCCGCCAGACCTCGTCTGGGACGATCTCGTCTGCCGGGACGAGATGCGTAAGCACAAGCTTCTTCACGTTCGCGTCTCGGGCGACCCTGCCTACGGCCGTCGATGCCGTATGCGCGCTGTAGATGTGGTACAGCTGTTCGTCGCGGTTTGGGACGTTCTCCGGCACTAGCTTCTCGATGGACGGCTGGTGGAGCACCTCGTGGACGAGCACGTCGGCCCCTTGAGCTAGCTTGATCAGGTTCTCCGAAGGGGACGTGTCTCCTGAGATGACGATCGAACCATCCGGCGTGTCGAACCGGTAGGCAAAGGCGGGAAAGACCGGCGCGTGGTTGACCAGGGTAGCTTTCACCGTCACCCCGTTCTCGTCCTCGGGGAGCACCACGAACGGGTCCATCTCGGGAGCCGTGCCGACAACCCCTCTCTCGGTCTCCTGGTAGACGTAGTCCCGGCCCACTCCCTCTGGCAGCTCGATGTCGTGAGCGACGATGTACTCCGGGAGGTGGGGGCGTCCCTCGTCGCGCATGCGCAGGTTGATATCGTATGCGAAGGCTGCGGTAGAGAACCTAGTCATGTCCTCGATGCCGGGTACGGGCGTAATGCCGAGCGGGTCTACGACTGGAAAACCGCCTTCGGGAGCCCTGGCGAACTCTCGCGGCATCCTGTCGGGACGCCCAGGGCCGTAGACGTTTATCTCGTGCTCCGGCCACGCCAGGAGCAGGTGTGAGAAGTAGTCTGCGGTGTGGTCGGAATGCATGTGGGTGATGAATACGCTGTGCAGGTTCTCCGTCTGCCGGAAGCTGCCGATGAGCCCGGCCTTGTAGAGCTGGTCGTATAAACCCGTCCCGCAATCCACGAGGTAGACTTTCTCGCCGACCACGACCGCCTGAGAGATGCCATGCTGTTTCTTCTTGGCCACGGGACCGCCGCCCACACCGAGGAGCACGACCTTCGTGTTAGTGTCTACCCGTGTCGGCTGGGCCGGTTCCGAACCTCCGGCCTCGATGGGCTCGCGTTGAGCCACCGCCCCTTCCTCCATATCGCTGGAGCATCCCGCAAGCACCGTCCCTCCCACCGCCGCCGCGCTCAAGAGGGCCGAGCGCTTGAGGAAGTCTCCCCGCGACATCAGTTTGTTCAGTTTCGCCATGTTGCACATGCGCTCTCCTCCTTCTCCGCTACTTTGCGAAAGCAAGTATTCTGCGATCGCAACAACGCGATCAACGGTTTCGTTCGGCGCAAGCGGACAAGGCATGGAAAAATGTAGGCCGATCTATTCCACCAGACGACAGCCCCCGTGGATAAGTGCGTCTACTCCCGGCCAGGCAGCTCTTAGGAAAGGTCAGACAAAGGTCACCGTAAGCGGCGGCTGCCCGTAGGCCTCCAGCACGAAGACGTCGCCCTTCTTCGCGGGCGTCGCCCTGCCCAAAGCGCCGGAGAGCACGATGTCTCCGGGCTCCAGCCGCACCCCGAACGAGGTGAGCTTGTTCGCCAGCCAGGCCACGGCGCGCGCGGGTCCTCCGAGCGCCGCCGCTCCTATCCCCTGGACCACGGGTTGGCCGTTCTGGTGGATCAGCATGCCCAAAGTTCGCAGGTCGGCCTCCCGCAGGCTCCTGCTCCAGGGTCCGAGCGTGAACCCTCCGTAGGAGGCGTTGTCGGCGATGGTGTCGGGCAGCTTTATGCGCCAGTCTTCGATGCGGCTGTCCACAACCTCGACCGCGACCGCAAGCGCCTCGGTGGCGACCAGCACCTCCTGGGGGGTCACGCTCGTCCCTTCGAGCGGCCTGCCGATGAGGAAGGCGATCTCACCCTCCACCCGCGGCTGGAGGAAGGCGTCCGCGGGGATCTCCGCCCTGCCGGCCTGCGCAGGGAAGTAGCGCGAGGCCCACAGGCTGCCGTAGTCCGGCTCGTTGACGCCCATCTGCTCCTGCATGGCGGGGCTGGTCAGCCCGATCTTGCGCCCGACGAGCCTCTCCCCCCGCTCCAGCCTGATCTCGGTCCACCGGCTCTGTACGGCGTACGACTGGTCCACCGCGAGCCCGTCGCTCTCGGTGAGCGGCGCGATGGGCTCATGCTTCTCCCAGGCCTCGTCCAGCCGCCGGGCGAGGGTCTCTATGTCCGCACCTACCGATTGCTCAGGCATACGTTCTTGGCCTCCGTGAAGAACTCTCGGCTGTAGATACCACCCTCGCGCCCGATGCCGCTCTGCTTCATGCCGCCGAAGGGAACCCGCAGGTCGCGCACGAAGAAGTCGTTCACCCAGACCGTCCCGGCGTCCACCGCGTCGGCCACGCGCACCGCCCGCCCCAAATCCCGCGTCTGGACCACCGCGGAGAGGCCGTAGCTCACCCCGTTGGCGATCTCCACCGCTTCCTCCTCCTCGTCGAACGATGTCACCGTAACCACGGGGCCGAAGACCTCCTGCTGGCAGATCCTGTCCTCCGGCTTCGCCCCGGCGACGATGGTGGCGTTCAGGTAGTTGCCGCCGTCGAGCGGGTCTCCCAGCTCCGGCCGGTCGCCGCCGAGCACCACCTCCGCCTCCGTCGAGGGCAGCTCGTCCAGGAACCCCTGCACCTTCTGCAGGTGATCGGGCGAGATGAGCGAGCCTAGAGTGGTCTCCGGGTCCATCGGGTCCCCGGGGCGCAGCCCCTTCGACGCCTCGGCGAAACGCTCGACGAACTCCTCGTAGGCCGGGCGCTCCACCAGGATGCGCGGCCCCGCGAGGCAGAACTCGCCCTGGTTGAAGAAGGAGGAGCGGAGGCTGATCTCCACCGCCCGCTCGAGGTCGGCGTCGGCGAAGATGATGTTGGGTCCCTTGCCGCCCAGCTCGAAGGAGACCTTCTTGAGGGTCTCGGCGGCGCTCTCCATGATCGCCTTCCCGGTCGTCGTCTCGCCGGTGAAGGAGATGAGGTCCACGCCCGGGTGCCCGGTCAGGAAGGCGCCCGCCGAGTCCGGGCCGAACCCGTGCACCACGTTGAAGACGCCGGGCGGGAGCCCCGCTTCGTGAGCTATCTGAGCCAGCTTCCAGGCCCCGAGCGGCGTGAGCTCGGCGGGCTTTAGGACGACGGTGTTACCGAACGCGAGCGCCGGGCCTATCTTCCAAGTCTCCAGCAGCATCGGGACGTTCCACGGCGTGATCAGGGCCGCCACTCCCACCGGCCGGTGCAGCACGTAGTTCACGTAGCCGGTGTCCATCGGGTACGCCTCGCTCCCGTGCGTGACCACGAAGTCCGCGAAGAACTCGATGTTGGCGGCGACGCGCTGGATGTAGCCGCGTGCGTTCTCCCTAATGGGGCGCCCCACGTCCCAGCTCTCTACGCGGGCAAGCTCCTCCTCGTGGGCCCGGATACCGTCGGCGAAGGTGCGCAGGATGCGTCGCCGCTCTGCCGCCGGGGTGCGGCCCCACTTCCCGAACGCCCTCCGCGCCGCCGCTACCGCCGCGTCCACCTCGGCCTCTTTGCCCTCGGGAGCGGTCCCGATGGCCTCGTTCGTCGCCGGGTAGAAGACCTCGAAGCGCTCCCCGCCGCTCGTGAACTCCCCGTCTATGTAGTGCTGCACTTCGAAAGGGGGACTTTGCATCCTCTACTCCTCGATCCTGCCGATCAGGGCGCTCCCCTCCGGGCCCCGCAGCTCCAGCGTCCCCGGGCGGGCCTCGAGGGCCGCAGCGGGCGAGCCCAGGAACACCACCTGTCCCGCCTCGAGCCCGCCGACCTCCCCCGCCAGCCATGTGAGGCGCTCATCCACGTTGCCCAGGGCCTCCAGCGGCCCCTCGGTCAGAAGCTCCCCGTCCAGGTAGAGGCTCAGCTTCCCTTCGAGCGGAACGTCGAGCAGCCTCTCCCCGAGCAGGAACCCGCCGCCGGAGGTGTTGTCCGCCACCACGTCGGAGATGCCGAACCTGTACCCCTCCCAGATGCTGTCCAGGAAATCTATCGCCAGGAACAGCCCGCCCGCCGCGAGCGACGCCGCTCCGGGCGCGGCGCCGGGAGGCAGGTCGTCGCCCAGCACGACGGCCAGCTCCGGCTCCAGGCGCGGCTGGATGAACCGTGAGAGGCTCACCGGGCTCTCCAGGAGCATCTCCGGGTAGACCCGCCCGTAGATCGGGGAGCTAATCCCCATCTGCTCCTGCTTGGCCGCGCTTATGAGGCCGAGCTTGTACCCCTTTACCTCCCGCCCCTCGCCGAGAGCGGCCTGTACCTCGTATGCGGCCTCGAGCCCCACCTCCGCGCCTTCCCTCCGGACGGTGCGGCGCTCCTTTCGCGCCCGGCGCACGCGCTCCAGCAGGGCGCCGGCATCTCCGCTCAGCCTCATCCCGCCTCGCTCTCCCTCTTCGCCACCGACTTCCCTCCTATGCCCCACTCGTTCTTCGAGACCTCGTAGATGACCACGCGGACCTCCTCCAGCGGGCAGCCCAGTTCCCCGGCGGCGGCCTCGGAGAGGCGCCGGATCAGGGCCTCCTTCTGCTCCGACGTGCGCCCCTCCATCATGATCAGCTTCACGACCAGCACGCTACCCCTCCTCGAAATGCACCCTGACCGCTCCGAGCCCACCGAACTCGGCCACGAAGGTCCCTCCGGGGCCGACAGGGTGCGCCCGGGTCAGCCCGCCGGTCAGCACGACGCTCCCTCCCTCGAGAACCCTCCCCTCCTCTCCCAGCCTGTTCGCCAGCCAGACGACCGCGGAGAGGGGGTCTCCCATGGTGTTGGCCCCCACCCCGCCGTCGATGACCCGGCCGCCCCTCCAGAGCAGCGCGCCCACCAGGCGCAGGTCGGGGACGGAGGCAAGAGAGACGCCGGCTCCCAGCACGAACCGCGCGGCGGAGCTGTTGTCGGCGGTGTTGTCCTCCAGGCGAAAGCGGTAGTCCCGGAAGCGGGAGTCCACCACCTCCAGGGCGGCGAAGGCCAGACGAATTGCCGGATAGACCTCCGCTCGGGTCAGGCCGGGGCCGGCGAGGTCTCTCTCGACCAGCACGGCCAGCTCGGGCTCGACGCGGGGGTGTATCAGCTGCGAAGCCGGGATCGGGCCTGCGTCCGCGTCCACTAGCATGGAGCGGGTGAGACGCCCGTAGTTCGGTCCGGGGACGCCCATCTGACGGCGCATCGCCTCGCTGGTGAACCCGAGCTTGTAGCCGACGCGGGGCTCGCCTCTCTGCTCAAGGGACGCCTCCTGTATCCGGTAGGCGTCCCGGAGGCCGAGGTCCGGGTGCTCGTCGGTGAGGGGGTCTATGGGGGTGCGGGCGCGCTCGGCCTCCAGCAGCGACCGGGCAAGGCTCTCAACGGGCGCCGACAACAAACCCCCTACAGCTCCCCCGCGAAGAAGTCAGCGAGAAGCCGGTTGAAGGCGTCCCTGTACTCGATCATGGTCCAGTGGCTGCACCGTCCGAAGACGTGAAGCTGAACGCTGGGGAGCCGCTCCAGAAGGTACATGCTCGTCTCCAGCGGGACGATGTGGTCGTCGCGGCCGTGGATCAGGAGGACCGGCTTCTCCATCCGCCCGTACGCCTCCTCCGGCAGCGCAAGGCCGTCCAGGTGTCGCTGGCGGGGCGGCGGGAACATCGCCTCGAAGCTGCGCCGGACCTCCGGCTGCATCGCGGCCTCCAGGCGCATCTTCGCGATCTTGTCCAGGTCCTCTCCGACCGCCGACTTCGGATCGTAGGCGAACCAGTTTATTAGCTCCTTCATGTGCTCGGCGGTGGGCTCCTCGTAGAAACCCCAGATGCTGTCCAGGCGGTGCGTGATCTTGTGCGGGGGGCCTACCGGCCCCATGAGGACCGTCCGCTCGAAGCGCTCCGGGTGGCGGTGGATCAGGTGCAGCGACACGGCGCCGCCCATCGAGTTGCCGACCAGATGCGCGCGCTCGACGCCGAGGCGGTCCAGTAGAGACGTGATCTGGGCGACCCACGCGTCCATCCAGGCGTCCATGCCCTCCGGCGGGTCCTCGGGGTGCGTGCTGCGGCCGAAGCCGACAAGGTCGGGGGCCAGACAGTCGTAGCGGTCGCCAAGAGCCGGCAGCGCGAACTGCCAGTTGGACCACGCCGTCACGCCCGGCCCCGAGCCGTGCAGGAAGAGTATCGTCTCGGCGTTCCCCTCACCCGAGCGGTACAGGTAAGTGCCGTAGGGGCCGGTCTCGACCCTGGACTCCGTGCTCTGCTGCAAGATCCCTCCTTACGTCTCTTTGGCTTCCCCCCGCGGTGAACCGGCGGGCGTCCCTACCAGATGTAGCTGTGGTCCCAGAGCTGCACCTCCAGGCACCGGTAGGCACCCGTGTAGAAGAGCAGCGGGGCTCCGTCCGAGTAGTCCAGGTACTCGACCTGGCCGATGTACAGCGTGTGGTCCCCCGCGGGGTGAACATCCACCACCCTGCAGACCAGGTGCGCCAGCGCGCCCTCCAGCAGCGGCATCCCGTCCCGCCACACAAAGGGAACCTCCAGCCCGGCCTTCGGTCTGCCCGCGAAGTGCTGCGAGAGGTCCTCCTGCTCGTCGCTCAGGATGCTTATTCCGTATCGCCCGCTCTTGGGGAGCAGCCTGTTCATGTTGGCCCGGTTGTCCACCGAGATCAGGACGAGGGGCGGCTCCAACGAGACCGAGACGAAGGCGTTGGCGGTCATGCCGTGCACGTGCCCTTCGTGCACGGTGGTGATCACCGTGATCCCGCTGGCGAATCGCCCCAAGGCTCTGCGGAACTCGCGGGGGTCTATCCTGGTCTGCGTGCTCTGCTCCATCGTTCCTCCTCCTTACGGGCTCCATCCCAGCAAGGCGCGTGCCTCGCCCGTGGCCCCGAGCGCCATCAGGCGGCGCACGCGGCTGGAGGAGATCACCTCGCCTCTGCTGCACTGCACCGGCTCGAACACCCGCGTCCTGAAGCGCGTGGCCAGCGCATCCACGTCGCCCGCCCCGCAACGCCCGAAGCGGAAGTCCGGTCCCACCCAGACCTCGCTCGGGCTCAACGCGGCGAGCTCATCCAGGAAGTCCTCGGCGCTGCGCGCGGCGTAACCGGCGTCGAAGCCGGCCACCACCACGAACTCCGGCCCCAGTGCTTCTAGCCGTCGAAGCTTTCTGGCGAGCGGCGTCAACACCGGCGCCCCCTGGAAGTAGGCGCGCGGCGGGGGATCGAAGGTGTAGACGACCGCCGGCACGCCCAGCTCCCCAGCGCGGTTCACCGCCCTTCCGATCAGGGCCTGGTGGCCGCGATGGACCCCGTCGAAGGCCCCGATGGTAACGACCGAGCCCGGAAGCTGCAGAGTTTGGTCCGGATACATCTCCATCCCTAAGCCGCTCCCTGCTTCTTCTTACGGGCAAGCTCCAGCGCGACGTCTATGATCCAGTCCTCCTGCCCGGCCACGGCCTGCCTTCTCCCGAGCTCCACCAGGATCTCGCGCGGGTCCAGCCCAAAGCGCTCTGCGGCCCGCTTGGCGTGCAACAGAAAGGTCGAGTACACGCCAGCATACCCGATGGTGATGGCGTCCCGGTCCGGGAAGGGCTGGAACGGCATGATCGGGGCGATGACGTACTCGGCGGCGTCCATCAGCTTGAAGACGTCCAGGCCCGGGTTGATCCCTAGCCGGTCTAGCACGGCCGCGAGAAGCTCCGTCGGCGCGTTTCCCGCCCCGGCGCCCAGGCCCCGCAGGGAGCCATCGAGCTGGTCCGCGCCCGCCTCCAGCGCCGCGATGCTGTTGCCGATGGCCAGCCCCAGGTTGTCGTGGGCGTGGAAGCCGACCTGCACCTCCAGGGCATCTTTGAGAGCCGCCACCCTGTCGCGGGTGTCTTCGGGCAACAGCGCCCCGGCGGAGTCCACTATGTAGACGCAGTCTGCGCCGTAGGACTGCATCAGCTTCGCCTGCTCGACCAGAAAACCGGGCGGCCTCACGTGCGCCATCATCAGGAAGCCCACGGTCTCGAGGCCCATCTCTTTGGCGATCTCGAAGTGCTCCTGCGAGATGTCCGCCTCGGTGCACTGTGTGGCGATCCTGACTATCTGGGTGCCGCGCTCTGCCGCCTCTTTGAGCTCTTTGACGGTGCCGATGCCGGGGATGAGCAGGGAGGCTATCTTCGCTTGGGTGCACACGCTGCGGGCCTCGGAGATGAGGTCCGTCTCCGGGCTCTTCGAGAACCCGTACTGTATGGAGGCCCCCGCGAGCCCGTCGCCGTGGGAGACCTCGATGACCGAAACCCCGGCTTCGTCCAGCGCCCGCGCCACCTCGCGCACCTGCTCTTTGGTGAACTGGTGCGCCATCGGGTGCGACCCGTCGCGCAGAGAGGCGTCGGTTACCCTGGGCGCCTTCACGCCACCACCTCCTTCTCCTCCAGTAGGTGCCGGGCGAACTGCTCCCCAACCCCCCGCGCCGCCGAGGTCATGATGTCCAGATTCCCGGCGTACTTGGGAAGGAAGTCTCCAGCCCCCTCGACCTCAACCAGCAGCACCACGATGCGCTTCTTGCCCCAGGGCGTCTCTTTCTCGTCGAAGACCGGCTCGCTCTTGAGGTGGTAGCCCGGCACGTACTCTTGCACCTGGGCGATCATCTTCTCTACGGAGCTTCTGACCTCCTCCTCGTCGAAGTCGCCTTCGGGCACGACGTAGACGGTGTTGCGCATCATGATCGGGGGGTCGGCGGGGTTGAGGATGATGATCGCCTTGCCACGCTTTGCCCCGCCGATCTTCTCCAGGCCCCTGGCCGTGGTGAAGGTGAACTCGTCTATGTTCTGCCGCGTGCCCGGCCCCGCCGAGAGGCTGGCGACGGTCGAGACCATCTCGGCGTAGAGCACGGGGGTCACCCTGGAGACCGCGTACACCAGCGGGATGGTCGCCTGCGCCCCGCAGGTGAGCAGGTTCACGTTGTCCTTGTCCAGGTGCTCGGTGAGGTTGGCCACCGGGACCACGTAGGGACCGCGGGCGGCGGGCGTGAGGTCTATGGCGATCTTGCCCGCCTCCTTCAAGAGCTTGGCATGCCTCACATGCGCCTTGGCGCTGGTGGCGTCAAAGACGATCTTTATCTCGGGATCCTCCAAAACAGGCCCGATCCCCTCGTGGGTCGTCTCTATCCCAAGCTCCCTCGCCCTCTTAAGCCCCTCCGACTCAGGCACTATCCCGGCCACCATCGCAAGCCGCATGTGCCCCGGGTTCTTGAGCAGCTTGTACATGAGGTCGGTCCCGATATTGCCCGAGCCGACGATGGCCACCTTCACCCTTCCATCCTCAACCACCGACAACCTCCTTTTTTTGCGCCTTCTGGACCAGACGGTACCGGGGCCCCGCATAGCCCAGGTTCTGCGAGACAACACGGACCGTCCTCATGAGCTCGTTGCGATACTTTTCTTCGCTCTCCCAGAACCTGTAGGCCGGCACCGAGAGGCTCATGGAGGCCACGACCTCGCCGGTGTGGTCCCTTATGGGGGCCGCCACGCAGCAGAGCTCGAGCATTCCTTCCTCGATGTCGTGCGCGTATCCTCTCTTCCTGACGCGCTCGAGCTCCTTGCGAAACTCCTCCAGCGTGGTGATGGTGTTGGGTGTGCGTGCGGGCATGCCCTCCCGCTCCAGTATCTCCACCACCTCCTCCCACGGGCGGTAGGCCAGGATGGCTTTTCCGACGCCGCTGGCGTGGGCCGAGAACTTGCCTCCCACTACGGTGACCCCGACCTGGACGGCCCGCGTGCCCTGCAGCTTGTCCACGTAGAGCACCTGCCCGCGCTCCAGCGTCGCAAGATGAACCGTCTCGCCAAAGAGCGATACAAGGCGCTCCATCCCCCGCCGGGCTTCGGCCCGAAACTCGGTCGTCTCCAGGAGCACCCGGCTCATCGCCATGATCCTCCACCCCAGCCTGTACCTCCGCTCGCCCGTACGGCGGAGCAACCCCTGGTCCGCCAGAGAGCTCATCATCGCCGAAGCACTCGACTTCGGAATCTCCAGTATCGTGGCAACCTCGCTCACCCCCCACTCCGGCTTCTCTACAGAGAAAAGGCTGAGTATCCGCCCGGCTTTCTGTATGGTTTGCAACTCCCCTACACCACCTTTGCGCTAGTTGAAGCAAACATTACCGCCGCGTGTGCAGCGCAACAAGCAGAGTGTTCCATAATCCCGAACGAAGGCGACTTTTCCAACAAAGACGCCCCTGGTTCGTTTATGGCGAACAACGCGGTTGAGGCGCTTTTGGAACGCGTGGTACTACTGGGGCCACGCACCAGGGAAGCGGATTCCGAGGAAAGGTGGAGAACCCGAAATGTTGGAGGAGAGAAGGGCAACCCGCCCGATGACCGGGGAGGAGTATCTGGAGAGCCTGCGCGACGGGCGCGAAGTTTATGTATACGGCGAGCGTGTGGAAGACGTTACCGTGCATCCCGCCTTCCGCAACGCCGCTCGCATGGTCGCTCGCATGTACGATGCGATGCACGACGAGTCCAAAGAGGTGCTCCGCACCGAGACCGACACCGGGAGCGGCGGCTTCACCCACCCGTTCTTCAAGGCCCCGAAGGACGTCGACGATCTGGTCAGGGCCAGAGACGCCATAGCCGAGATGGCCAGGATAGGTTACGGGTGGATGGGCCGCTCCCCGGACTACAAGGCCGCGTTCCTCGGGACGCTAGGGGCGAACAGCGACTTCTACGACCCTTACCAGGAGAACGCCAGGAGCTGGTACAAGAAGGCCCAGGAGAGCGTGCTCTTCTGGAACCACGCGCTCGTCAACCCCCCGGTAGACCGCAACCGGCCGATGGAAGAGGCCCGCGACGTCTACATGCACGTGGATGAGGAGACGGACAACGGGCTCATCGTGAGCGGGGCGAAGGTGGTCGCGACGGGCTCGGTCCTCACCCACTACAACTTCATCGCCCAGTACGGGCCTGTGCCCGTGAAGGAGAAAGAGTTCGCCATCATCTTCACGGTGCCCATGGACGCCAAGGGCGTGAAGCTGATCAGCCGCCCCTCCTACGAGTACGACGCGGCAGTGATGGGCAGCCCGTTCGACTATCCCCTCTCCAGCAGGGTGGACGAGAACGACGCGATCTTCATCTTCGACCGGGTGCTCGTGCCCTGGGAGAACGTCTTCGTCTACGGGGACATCGACAAGGCCAACAACTTCTTCCCGCTCTCGGGTTTCATACCCCGATTCACCTTCCACGGCTGCACGCGCATGGCGGTCAAGCTGGACTTCATCGCCGGGCTCCTGCTGAAGGCCGTGGAGGCCGCGGGCACCAAGGACTTCCGTGGGGTGCAGGCCCGCGTCGGGGAGGTGCTGGCCTGGCGCAACCTCTTCTGGGCGCTCACGGACGCCATGGCCCACAACCCCACCTCGTGGAACGACGACTACGTGCTCCCCAACATGGACGCCGGACTTGCCTACCGGGTCTTCGCGCCGATGGCCTACCAGAAGGTGAAGAGCATCATCCTCGACGACGTCTCGAGCTCTCTCATCTACCTGCCGTCGCACGCGAAGGACTTGAAGAACCCGGAGACGCGCAAGTACCTGGACAAGTACGTCCGGGGTTCGAACGGCTACAACGCCGAGGAGCGCATCAAGCTGATGAAGCTCCTCTCCAACGCCATGATCAGCGAGTTCGGCGGCCGCCACGAGCTCTACGAGCGCAACTACGCCGGCAACCACGAGAACATCCGCATGGAGACGCTGTTTGCGGCGCTGGCGACCGGACAGGTCGACCAGTACAAGGGCTTCGCGGAGCAGTGCATGGCCGAGTACGACCTCGACGGCTGGACGGCGCCGGACCTGATCAACCCCGACGACGTCAACTTCATAGAGAAGAGCGGGTGAAGAAAGGATAGGGAACCGCCACGCGGCGACCACAAGGAAAGGAGAGAGTAGATGGCGGAGCACAAGGAGCCGATCTTCGACGTAGCGCAGCTGGCTCACGTTGAGATCCTCACTCCCAAGCCGGACGAGACCCTCTGGTTCTTCAAGGACCTGCTCGCCCTCGAAGAGACCGAGCGCGAGGGACAGTCCGTCTACCTCCGGGCCTACGAGGACTTCTACCACCACACGCTGAAGGTCACCGAGTCGGACAGGGCGGGCATGGGCCACTGCGCCTGGCGCGTCTCCTCGCCGCAGGCGCTCGAGCGCAGGGTGCAGGCCCTCGAGGCCAGCGGAGCGGGCAGAGGCTGGTCCGACGGCGATAGGGGCCACGGCCCGGCCTACCGGTTCGAGACCCCCGACGGCCACAAGATGGAGCTCCTCTGGGAGGTGGACTACGCCCGGATCCCCGAGGAGAAGAAGAGCTCCCTGATCAACCGTCCCCAGAGGCGGCCCCTCAGGGGCGTGCCGGTGCGCAGGCTGGACCACGTGAACCTGATGGCCGCCGACGTCACCGCCAACAGGAAGTTCATGGAGGAGAACTTGGGCTTCCGGTTGCGCGAGAACATCGTCCTCAACGAGGGCGGCGAGTTGGGGGCGTGGCTGAGCGTCAGCCCGCTCGTGCACGAGATAGCCTTCATGGGCGACCAGACCGGGACGAGGGGACGCTTCCACCACGTCTGCTACTGGTACGGCATCCCACAGCACAACGCGGATATCGCGGAGGTCTTCAGCGAGTACGGCATCCAGATCGAGGCCGGCCCCGGAAAGCACGGCATAAGCCAGGCGCTCTTCATGTACGTCTTCGAGCCCGGCGGCAACCGCGTCGAGCTCTTCGGGGACGCGGGGTACCTGATCTTCGACCCCGACTGGAAGCCGGTGACCTGGTCGGAGGAGAACCTGGAGCAGGGCATCATCTTCTACGGCTCCCCGCTCCCGGCCGAGTTCTTCCTGTACGGTACCCCGCCGGTGGATGCTCAGGAGGGCGGCTCCGTCGGGAAGGAGCAGGAGGAGGAGATCAGCGAGGTCCGCTCCTAGTAGCGAATCGGAGCAGGGCTTCGAGAAGGCGCGGGGTCTCACCGGAACGAGAGGCTCCGCGCCTTCTCGACATCCAGAGCCAGCGGGGTGGTTTTCATGCCGATGATCGAAGTCCTGTACGTCAGGGACGAGCCGCTGAACGCCGGGCGCAAGCGCGCCTTCGCCAGAGAAGCGGAGAGGATACTCGAGGAGGAGCTCGGGACTCCTCCGGGACGCATGCGGCTTTTCTTCCAGCACACGAGGCCCGAGGACAGCCGGACGGGCCTCCTAGACCGGAGCAGCGAGTAAGACAACGGAGCCCTCTGGAGAGGAGAGCTGATGGGCGAGGTTCTGGACAGCATGGCCTACGGCTTCTACGTCGTGGGAGTGACCGGCGACGGCGAGGCGAACGGCTTTACCGCCAACTGGGTCTCCCAGGCATCGTTCGACCCGCCGCACGTGACCGTAGCGGTCCACAAGGACCATCACAGCCACGGTCTTATCGAGAGCGGGGGCGTGTTCAGCATCAACCTCCTGGACAAAGGACAGGAGGACCTGGCGCGCAGGCTCGCCCGGCACCAGGAGCCCGAGGGAGACTCCGTGGCCGGAGCGCGCTTCACCCGCGGGCCGCAGACCGGCGCCCCGCTCTTCGAGGAGGCCTTCGCCCACCTGGAGTGCCGGGTCGTGGACGGCCTGGACGCCGGAGACCACACCGTGTTCCTCGGCGAGGTCGTGGGCGAGGAGCTCAGGCGCCGCGGTCAGTTACTCACCAACCAGGAGACATCCCTGCACTACGAGGAATAAGAAGGCACCCAGAGCCCGGCCCGGAAGGCGCTCGCAGGACTCGAGCACGCCGGGGCGCGCACCGACGGATGCGTCTCTGGCTCTGGACGACAAAGCCGGAGCTCTGCCCCATCCCGACGGCGCGCCCGTCGGGAGCATGCTCGAGGCCGCCAGCCAGGGCTCGCCGCGTCCTGCGCACTTCCGTTTCACGGCCTTTCACGCCCGGCCAAAACCGCGACCGCCCGCGTCTTCGCGAGGGGCAGCGAACACCCGACCCGGTCGCCGCGATCCGGACGACCCCTGGATAGAGAGATCGGAGCCCCATCCCGGAGGCTCAGTCCATGAGCTGGCCGCCGTTGACCTCCACGATCTCGCCCACCAGGTAGTCCGCGGCCGGGGAGAGCAAAAAGACCACCACCCCGGCCACCTCCTCCGGCGTCCCCTCCCGCCCGATGGGGATCCCGCGGCGGAGCCGCTCGCGCACCTCCGGCGGGGTGTAGCGGTCGTGGAACGGGGTGGCGATGACCCCCGGCGCAACCCCGTTTACCAGGATGTTCTCCGAGACAAGCTCCTTGGCCATCGCCCGCGTGAGGGTGCTCACGCCGCCCTTGGCCGAGGCGTAGGCCGAAGAGCCAGGCCCGCCGCCGGTCCGGGCGGCGATGGAGGTGACGTTCACGATCCTCCCCCCTCCCCTCCGGCGCATCAGCGGCAGCGCCGCGCGGGAGACCAGAAAGACGCTCTTGAGGTTCACCTCCATCACCCTCTCCCAGAGCTCTTCCGTCATCTCCGAGAAGGGCCGCCGCTCCAGGAGGCCCCCGGCGTTGTTCACCAGAAAGTCCAGCCCCCCGAAGCGGTCCTCCACCTCGGCGGCCATCCGCCCCACCTCGGCGGCGTCCGAGACGTCGCCCCTGACCAGCAGCGCCTCGCCGCCGGAGCCTTCTATCTTCTGCACCACCCGCCGGGCCTCCTCCCCGCTGCGGTTGTAGTGGACCGCGACCCGGCAGCCCTCCCTGGCGAGCGCGAGGGCGCAGGCCGCCCCGATGCCCGTGCTGCTCCCCGTAACCCAGGCAACCTTCCCCGAAAGATCAGGCACGCCTCTCCTCCCTTCGCTTTCCGGCCCGCCTCCTCTAGAAGAACGGCTCGCCCTCCCGGGCGTACCGGCGGGCGACCTCCTCGTTGAGCTCCACCCCGAGGCCCGGGGCCTCGGGCACCTCTATGTAACCGTCCCGGATGACCGGCCCGTCGAACCCCGCCGCCATCTCCTCCCAGAACGGCACGCTCATCCCGTGCCACTCAAGCGCCAGGAAGTTGGGGACGGCGGCGGCCACGTGGGCCGCCGCCACCGTGCCGATGGGGCTCGCTATGCAGTGCGGCGCCACGGCCACGTAGTGGGCGTCGGCCATGTCGGCGATCCTGCGCCCCTCCAGCAGCCCGCCGCACTTCTGCAGGTCCGGCGCGGCGATATCCAGCGCGCCCCGCTCCAGCGCCTCGCGGAAGCCGTGGCGCAGGTAGAGGTTCTCGCCGCTCGCGATGGGGGTGCGGGTGCTGCGGGTCACCCGCCGCAGCGCCTCCACGTTCTCCGGCGGCACCGGGTCCTCCAGCCACATGAGCCCGTAGGGCTCGAGCTCGCAGGCCAGCCGCACCGCGTCGGAGACGTTGTAGCGCCAGTGCAGGTCGAAGGCGATGTCCACCCCGTCGCCGACCGCCTCCCGGACCGCCTCCACCAGCGAGACCATGTGCCGTATCTCGGCGTGGGTGAGGGTCCCGGAGTGGGGGTCCAGGGTGTGGGGGTTGGGCACGTCGAGGTCGAACTTGAGCGCGGTGAAGCCCATCGCGGCCACCTCCCGGGCCCGGGCGGCGTACATCTCGGGGGTGAAGGCCTCCCCCGGCTCCTCGAGCCCGAAGGCCCGCCCGTGCACCGGGTCGCCCGCCGGGGGAGGCGCCCCCGCCGGCGAGAGCCACCGGGGGCGGCGCGGGATCATGACGGAGCTTAAGGCCTCCAGCGCCTCGCCGGCGTGGCAGTCGGCGTAGACGCGCACCCGGTCGCGGTGCCTTCCCCCCAGCAGCCGAAAGACGGGCACGCCGTAGTGCTTGCCGGCGAGGTCCCAGAGCGCCGCCTCTATGCCCGAGATGGCGTTGTAGACCAGGCCGGCCACGGAGCCCGCCCCGGAGGCGGCCCAGCGCATCCTGGAGAACAGCCGGTCCACGTCCAGCGGGTCCTGGCCGACCAGCAGGGGCTTCAGGTCCCGGATGATGCCGGTGAGCCCCGGGGCCAGAAAGCTCTCCCCCAGCCCGGTCAGCCCCTCGTCGGTGTAGATCCGGACGAAGGTCCAGTCGTAGTTGGCCTCGACGACCGCGGTGCGAACGTCGGTTATCCTCACCTCAGGAGCCCTCCGCTGGCGGCACCGGCGGGGTGGCGGTCGAGGTCTTGCCGAGCGCCTGCAGCTCGGTCGGCACGAGGGTCAGCTCCGGGACGTAGGCCCGCTCCGGGAGGGTGACCAGGAACAGGCACGCCCGGGCGACGTCCTCGGGCCTGAGCGCCCGCTCGCGCACCTCCCTCGGGGGCGGCTCGGGGCGGCTGTCCAGGAGCGGCGTGTCCACGATGCCGGGCATGATGTTGGAGAACCGGACGCCCCGGGCGTGCTCCTCGAAGCCCGCCGCCCGCGCCAGGCCGGCGAGGCCGAGCTTGGAGGCCTGGTAGGCCGCGCCCGAGACGTCGGGCCACATCCCGGAGACGCTGCCGACGAGCACCGCGTCCCCCCGGGCGGCCCGCAGGTAGGGCAGGGCCGCCTTCACGAAGTAGAAGGCCCCGCTCAGGTTGACCGAGAGGATCCTGTCCCAGTCCTCGGGCGTTACGCGGTCGAGCCTGCGGTTGGGGACGTTGGTCCCCGCGGCGAGCACCAGGATGCCCACACCCTCCTCCTCGCCGACGCCGCGCACCAGCCGCTCCACCCCCTCCCGGTCGGAGACGTCGAGGGCGTGGGGGACGACCCGCCCCGAGGAGACCCGCTTCTCGCCCGCCCCCCGGGCTATGGCCTCGGGGCGGCGGGAGACGGCGTGCACCCGGGCCCCGCCGTCGGCGAGCGCGTTGGTCACCGCAAGCCCGATGCCGCTCGAGGCCCCGGTGACGATCGCCGTGCGGCCCTGCAGCGGCCGCCCCTCCATCACGCCCCCTCCCCGCCGAGAAAGACCTTCACGCGGTCGGAGGGCCCCCGGACCAGCTCCTCGAAGGCCGCGGGGCCCCTCTCCAGCGGCAGCGGGTCGGGGAGCTCCCCGATCCCGGCCTCCCCCGAGACGAGCCAGCCCAGGGCCCGCTCGAAGTCCCGCGGGGTGTAGGCGTAGGAGCCCTGCAGGGCGAGCTGACGCCGCACCACGTCGTGGAAGCCCAGGGCGGTCTCGTCCTCGTGCAGGCCCACGAGCACCACCGTCCCCCCCGGGCGCACCAGGCGCGCGGCGGCCCGGCGGGTCTCCCCCGCCCCGGCGGCGTCCAGCACCACGTCCGCGCCGAGCCCGCCGGTGGCCTCCCGGACGGCCTCCTCCGCCTCCCCGCCCGGGGGGAAGGCCCTTCCCGCCCCCAGCTCGAGCGCCCGGGCGCGGCGGCCCCCGTGCGGCTCGACCGCCCAGACCTCCGGTATCCCGGAGAGGACCGCCGCCTGCAGGCACATCAGGCCGATGGTGCCCGCCCCCACCACCACCGCCAGCTCCGCCGGCCCCCGCTCGAGCCCGAGGCCCGCCGCGTGCACCCCGTTGGCCAGCGGCTCGGCGAGCGCCGCGGAGCGCAGGTCCACCCCCTCCGGCAGCGCGTGCAGGCTGCCCGCGGGCACCTCCACGTACTCCGCGAAGGCGCCGGGCCGGTGGATCCCGATGAGGGCCCGCTCCGGGCAGATGTTCTCGTGCCCGGAGCGGCACAGCCGGCACTCCCCGCAGGAGATGAGGGGGTTCACCGCCACCCGGCGGCCGACCCAGGCCTCGTCCACCCCCTCGCCCACCGCCACCACCGTCCCGGAGAACTCGTGGCCCATGACGAGGGGAGGAGTGCGGTTGCCCATCCTGCCCAGGTAGCCCTCGACCTCGGAGCCGCAGATCCCGGCGGCCCCGGTCCTCAAGACCACCGCGCCGGGACCGGCCTCGGGCTCGGGGATCTCCTCCACCGCCATCTCACGCGGCCCGCGCCAGACCACGCCCTTCATGCTCCCACCTCCGTCGCCGTAGAACGCCTCTCCTAGAGGACCATTCTAGCGGCCCCCGGCGGGCCCGCGGCTCGTAGCGGTCGGGGGCATGAGAAGAAGCCCATGACGCTGCACCCGGCCCCCGTTTGCGCCGCCGGAGCCGGCATCACTATACTCTCTCTCTCTGCCTGCAAAAACGAGGAAGAGATCGGGGGTGGTGCGTGCGGCGCCTTGAGGGCAAGAGAACGATAGTCACCGGGGCGGGCAGCGGCATCGGGCGGGCGATCGCCCTGCGCTTCGCCGCCGAGGGGGCGCGGGTGGCGCTCGCCGACGTGGACGAGGGGGCCGCGCGGAAGGTCGCCGCCGAGATCGGCGAGGGCTGCCTGGTGCAGAGGACCGACGTGACGGTGGCGGAGGAGGTAGAGGGGCTCGTCCGGCTGGCAACGGAGCGCTGGGGCGGGCTGGAGGTCATGGTCAACAACGCCGGCGTGGGCGTCGCCGCAACCGCCCCCCAGACCTCAGAGGAGGACTTCGAGCGGGTGCTTGCGGTCAACCTCAGGGGCACCTTCCTCGGCATGAAGTACGCCATCCCCGCAATAAGGGACTCTGGCGGCGGCGCCGTCATAAACATGAGCTCCATAGCCGCCCTGGTGGGCCTCAAGGACCGCGCCGCCTACAGCGCGGCGAAGGGGGGTATTCTGGCGCTCACGCGGGCCGGTGCCATAGACCACATACACGAGGGCGTGCGCGTGAACTGCATAGCGCCGGGGACGGTGGAGACGCCCTGGATCTCGAGGATCACCGCCGGGTATGCGGACCCCGAGGAGGCGCGGTGGCGGATGCGGGAGCGCCAGCCGCACGGGAGGTTTGTGAGGCCGGAGGAGGTGGCGGCGATGGCGGCCTACCTTGCCAGCGACGAGGCCGCCTCGGTGGTCGGCGCCTGCATGGTCGTCGACGGGGG
>Ga0068704_100198_pt1 | contig 26888 bp, 27 predicted proteins | sample CeladaPassaD2F12_FD_62225 | JGI IMG/M metagenome (GOLD analysis project Ga0068704, IMG submission 62225) | Cellulose-adapted microbial communities from the Joint BioEnergy Institute, USA - Passage D2F12 | ecosystem: Engineered > Bioreactor > Continuous culture > Unclassified | place: USA, Joint...
CCCCGCCCCGGCAACAACGTGATCCTGACCATAGACCCGCAGCTGCAGCGCCTGGCCTACGAGCTCCTGGCCGCCAGCAACACCGGGCGCGGCTCGGCGGTCGCCGTGGACCCGGAGACGGGCGAGGTGCTGGCGCTGGTCTCCCATCCCTCCTACGACCCGAACAACATAGACGAGCGCTTCCGGGAGCTGCAGCAGGACCCCTCGCAGCCGCTCCTGAACCGGGCCACCCAGGGGCTCTACCCCCCCGGCTCGGTCTTCAAGGTGGTGACCGCGGCCGCCGCCCTCAAGAGCGGGGTCTCCCCCTCCGACGTCTTCTTCGACGACGGGACCTACGAGCAGCCCGGCTACACCGTGACCAACTACGGGGGCGCCTCCTACGGCCGGGTAACCTTCGCCCAGGCGCTCGCGCTCTCCATAAACACCGTCTTCGCCCGCGTGGCCGTCGAGGAGGTGGGCCGGCAGATGCTCTACGCCACCGCCCGGGACTTCGGCTTCGGCTCCTCCTACGAGGAGTTCCCCCTGGAGGTCTCCGCGAGCCGGCTCGGAGAGGGGAACCTCGCCCAGATCGCCTTCGGGCAGGACACCGTGCTCTCCAACGTCTTCCAGATGGCGCTCGTGGCCGCCACGGTGGCGAACGACGGCACCATGATGGAGCCGCACCTGGTGAGGGAGGTGCGCTCCCCCGACGGGATCATCATAGAGCGCACCTCCCCGCAGAGGGAGCGGGAGGTGCTCGACCCGCAGACCGCCGGCACCCTGCAGCAGATGATGGTCGGGGTGGTCGAGAGCGGCTCGGCGACGGCGGCGCAGATACCGGGCGTCGAGGTCGCAGGGAAGACCGGGACGGCCGAGGTCCCCCCGAACGCCCCCCACTCCTGGTTTATAGCCTTCGCCCCCGCCGACGACCCCCAGATAGCGGTGGCCGTGCTGGTGGAGAACGGGGGCGACGGCGAGAAGCAGGCCCTCCCCATAGCCCGGCAGCTGATCGCCTCCTACCTCGACCTCCCCTCCCGCCCCCGCCGGGGCCCGCAGCTTCCGGAGAACCTGCCGCAACAGCTCCCCGAAGAGCTGCAGGGCCTGCCGCAGCGGCTCTTCGGGGAGAACGGGAGGCCCTAAATGTATAATCCAGCACCGTGCAGCAGCTCGTAGACAACCGCTACCGCATCGTGCGGCGGCTGGGCAGCGGGGGGATGGCCGACGTCTACCTCGCCCACGACGACATCCTGGACCGGGACGTGGCCCTGAAGGTCCTGAGCAGCCACTACGCCGCCGACGCGGAGTTCGTCGAGCGCTTCAAGCGGGAGGCCCAGAGCGCCGCCGCCCTCGCCCACCCGAACATCGTCTCCATCTACGACCGGGGCGAGGCCGAGGACGGCACCTACTACATCGCCATGGAGTACCTGCCCGGCGGGACGCTGAAGGACAGGATCCTCCGCAAGGGCGCCCTGCCGCCGAAGACGGCGGCAGCGGTGGCGCTGCAGATCGCCGAGGCCCTCAAGGCGGCCCACCAGCGCGGCGTCGTCCACCGGGACATAAAGCCGCACAACATCCTCATCACCGAGTCGGGGGACCTGAAGGTCACGGACTTCGGGATCGCCCGGGCGGCCTCCTCCTCGACGATGACCCGGACCGGGGCGGTGCTGGGCACGGCCCACTACATCTCGCCCGAGCAGGCGATGGGCGAGCCGGTGGGCCCGCCGAGCGACCTCTACTCTTTAGGGGTCGTGCTCTACGAGATGCTCACCGGGCAGCTCCCCTACGACGCCGACACCCCCATAGGCATCGCCATGAAGCACGTCAACGGCCACCTGCGCCCGCCGCGGGAGGTGAACCCGGCCGTGCCGGAGGGGCTCGACGCCATAACGGTGCGGCTGCTCGCGAAGGACCCGAAGGAGCGCTACCAGAGCGCTGACGAGCTGATGGAGGACCTGGAGCGCTTTCTGCGCGGGGAGGACCCGGCGGCGGCCGCCCCCACGGCGGTGATGGGCCGGGTCGGGCGGGACGAGACCGCCCCCACCCGGGTCCAGCCCGCCGTGGGCCGGGAGGGAAAGCGGCGGCGCTGGCCCCTCGTCGCCCTGCTGCTGGCGGCGCTGCTCGCGCTGCTGGGCCTCGGGGGCTACCAGCTCCTCCTGGAGGACCAGGCCGGGGGCCGGGACGCGCCCCCCAGGATGGCGGTGCCGGACCTGCAGGGGATGAGCCTCGAGGAGGCGCAGCGGCGGTACGGGGACGACTTCGACATCGTCGAGGGGGAGAGGCGCGACGGGCCGCGGGAGGCCGGCACCATCCTGGAGCAGGACCCGCCCCCCGGCGAGCGGCTGGAGCGGGGCTCGGAGATCTCCGTGGCCGTCGCCAGCGGCGAGAACGAGGTTCCCGCGGTGGTGGACAGCCCCGCGGACGAGGCCCGCTCGGCGCTCTCGGAGGCCGGCTTCGAGGTGAAGGTCGAGGAGCGGGAGAGCGAGGAGGAGCAGGAGGGGCTGGTCCTCGAGCAGAGCCCCGAAGGGGGGAGCACCGCTGAGGTGGGCTCCACCGTCACCATCGCGGTCGGGACCGGGGTCCCCACGGTGGTGGTGCCGGACATCCCCTACGGCTACACCGCCGAGCAGTCCCGGCAGGTGCTGGAGCAGGCGGGCCTGAGGCTCGGCAGCGTGGGCTACGCCCCCAACAGCCAGGTGGCCGAGGGCGGGATCATAGACCAGAACCCGCCGCCGGGCACCGAGGTGGAGGAGGGCACCGCGGTGGACATCGTGCTCAGCTCCGGGCCGCCGCAGACCGAGGTGCCCGACGTGGTCGGCCTCGACGTGAACGTCGCGGTCCAGCGGCTGAGCGGCGCGGGCCTGGGTTACGCCCTAATCGAGCGCCAGAGCGGCGAGCCGGAGGGGACGGTGCTCTCCACGAGCCCGCCCGCCGGCTCCACGGTGGACCAGGGGACGCAGGTGCGGGTGGTCTACAGCGTGGGCCGGCCGGAGCCCCGCCCGGAGCCCACCACCGCCCGTCCGCCGGAGGAGCAGGGCGGCCCACAGGGAGGGGGCGGCCAGGGCCGGGACAGGGGGCGCGACGAGACCCAGAGCAGACCGGCCCCCGCGGCAGGCCCCGGGGAGCGCAGGCCGCCGTCCGGGAAGGATGAGGGCGACTGAGCGGGCCTACTCCCCGCCGGGAGCGAGCAGCTCGCGCCTGACGTAGTCCACGAGCTCGCCGGCCGGCAGCTCTCTGGGAGGCTTCACCTCCACGAAGCTGTGGCGGCCTATGGCGTTCTCGTAGAGCCAGCTCTCCCCGACGGGCTTCGTGCGCTCGAGGTCGTAGCCGGCCTCGTGGTAGGCCGCGCGCAGCTCGCCCGAGGGAAGCTCCAGGATCAGGATTGGGTACCTGCCGGGGGAGTGAGCCCGGATCTTCACCTCTGTCTTCTTCTCCGCCATGGCGGCGAGTTTACAACCCTCCGCCGCGCGGATGAAGGGCGCCGGGGGAGGGAAAGTTTGCCATGCTAAAATCTTTTCCGACATGAGGCGTATACGTCACGTATATGACATTCCCCGAGGAGGTCGCCATGTCAGATACCACACCCAGCGGTGGAGACGTTAGGGACGCGCAAAAGAAGCCCCCGCCGCAGGTGCCTCCCGAGAACGTGCCCGAGGAGCTTCTGCGGCGGCGGCTCGGCAGGCTGGACACCCGCAGGGCGCTGGCGGAGCTGTGCAAGAGCGTGCCGGGGCTGGAGGAGGCGCTGCTACCGCCCGGCATCCAGGCCGACGCCCTCACCCGCCGGTCGGGCAGCTCCCAGATGCTGCGCAGCGTGGCCCGCAGGATAAAGCAGGACGCCGCGGCGTGGAACGCCTTCAAGACGGCCGTGGTGGAGCAGATCCCGCCGGAGACCGGCGAGGCTGTGGGGCGCCTCTCCGGGGACAACCTCGACGAGCTGCGCGAGGCGCACACCACGGAGGGCCTGCTGCTGGCGGCGCTCGTCTCCGAGAACGGGGTCGAGCCCGGCCTTCTCGACTCGCTGGTAGAGAGCTGGGAGGAGGAGAACCGGCGGGAGGAGAAGAAGGCCCACCAGGACGCCAAGGTAAAGGAGCTCGAGTCCCGGCTGGAGGAGCTCAAGAAGGACAACGAGCGCCTCTCCTTCGCCTCCCGGGCCGCCAAGGAGCGGGCCGAGTCGCTGGCCGAGGAGGTGCGCCTGCTGACCAGCGAGCGGGAGGACGTCTCGGCCAGGGTGCGGGAGGCCGAGGAGCGGGCGCGCGCGGCGCTCAGCGTCCGGGAGAGGCTCGACGAGAGGATCGCCGAGCTCGAGCGGCGCGGGGCCCAGCTGGAGCGGGCGCTCGAGGGCGAGCGGCGGGCCTACGCCCGGGCCGCCGAGCGGCTGGAGGAGCTGCACGCCGAGTTCGAGCGGGTGGTGGCGGAGAGGGACCAGATCCGGGACGCGCTCCGTCACGCCCGGTTCACGGACGAGGGCTTCGGCGAGCTGCTCGTACGGGCCGTGAAGAACGAGGTCGAGGCGCTGCCGGACACCCTGGACTCGACCGCCCGGACGGCGCGTCTGCTGGAGTTCATGAGCAGGGTGCTCCAGGCCCACGCCGAGCTGCGCGGGGGCAGGGAGCGGCGGCCCTCCCCGGCGCCCGCGCGCGAGGAGGAGGGCGAGGAGTCGGGACCAGCCCCCCGGGCGGGCCGGCCGCGGCCGGCAACGGGCGACGCCCTCCGGTCCGTCCGGGTGAAGTCCCGCCCGACGCTGGCGTTCAGGGCGCTCGGTGGGGCCGGGGAGGTCGGCGGCAGCAGCCACCTCCTGGACTTCGGGAGCACCCGGGTGCTGGTGGACGCCGGCATCAAGCCTGACGGGCGGGGGCAGCTCGCGCCGGACTTCGAGGAGATCGGGCCGCTGGACGGGGCGATCATAACCCACGCCCACCTGGACCACTGCGGGGCGCTGCCGCTGCTGGTCAAGAACCACCCGCAGCTTCCCATCTACTGCACCCCGCCCTCGGCGAAGCTCATCGTGAGCGCCCTCAACGACCACGCGGCGATGGGCGGCGGGGTTCCGGGCGGCGCCCCCATACACGAGGTGAAGAAGCGGCTCGTCTCCGTGCCCTTCGGCAAGCCCTTCGAGGTGGGCGGCGCCACGGTCACCCTCACCGAGAGCGGCCACATCCTGGGGGCGGCCAGCGTGCTGCTCAGGAGCAGCTCGGCGATGGTCTTCCACACCGGGGACATCTGCATGGAGGACCACTTCTCCATCCCCCCGGCCCGGCTGCCGGAGGTGAGCGGGATAGACCTGCTCATCATGGAGGCCACGCTGGCCGACCAGCGGCCCCAGCCGTTCAACGAGTCCATAAAGAAGATGGTGCGGGTCATAAACGAGACCACCCTCGAGCGCGGGGGGACGGTCCTGATCCCCACCTACGCCCTGGGGCAGGCGCAGGAGATAATCCTCGGCCTCAAGTACTTCGGCAAGGAGCACGGGCTGGAGCGCGACGTGTTCATCTACGTGGACGGCTCGGTCGTCACCACCTCCGAGCGGCTCTACGCCGAGCAGCTGCGCTACATGAAGCCCTACCTGCAGCACACCGACCCGCGGGAGCTGTTCTTCAGCGAGAACATCCGGGCGGTCGCCAACGACGACCGGGCGCGGGAGCGGATCCTGGCGAACCCCTGCGCGATCATCGCCTCCCCGGTCACCATGGAGGGCGGGGCGAGCGCCTTCTACCGCCGCCGGCTGGAGGGGAGCGAGCGCAACGCGGTGATCCTCCCGTCCAACGCCGCCTCCTCCTACGGGACCCACCGGGCCATCGGCGAGGGGAGCAGCTGGCGGGTGGAGCGGGTGAGCTTCGCCGCCCACTGCACCCAGGAGGAGCTGCTGGGGATCACCGAGAAGCTCTCGCCGCGCCAGATCATCCTGATCCACGGCTCCAGGCGCCGCATCAGCGACCTGGCCTTCCGGCTGGCGCCGAAGCACAAGATCCACACCCCGGCGGTGGGCGAGACGGTGCGCACGGTGCTCTAGGCGGGATGGGACCCGCCGGGATACCCGAGGTGATCCGGCTGCGGGACGCCCGCGGGGAGCGCCCGCCGGACGCCGCCGGGGCCGGGGACTTCTGGTACGACCCGGCGGTGTGGGGGCTCCCCCTCTCCCCCGCCTCCCGGGTGCTCTACGCGGGCATCTGTGCCCACGCGGGGCACGGCGAGATCAACCGGCAGGACCTGCGCAACCTGCTCAAGGGCCAGCCGGACGAAGCGGTGGCGGCGGCGCTGCGGGAGCTGGCGGAGGCGAACCTCCTGGTTCCCGCGGGCGGAGACGAGCGGGTCATGGACTGCGAGATACGCCCGGTCTCCGGCCTCAGCGGGGGATCCTCAGCCGCACGGGATAGGGCCTCCCCCTGAGCCTGTCCTGCAGGCTGTAGGGGCCCTCGTCCCACCTCCTCCCCACGCCTCCGGTGAGCGCGGCGAGGTCTATGAGCCCCCCCACTATCCGCAGGCAGAAACCGTGCACCGCCTCCTCCGGGTCATCCACCCTGCCCCGGGAGCGGGCCACGAAGAGCCCCTTGGTCTTCCACGTACCGTCGCGGTAGACGGCGAAGATCTGGCACGGCTCCTCGCCCGCCGCCGGGCTCCAGCCCAGGATGCGCCCCGAGTAGCCCGCGGGGTCGAGGCTGTAGTGGCTGAGCTCCTCGTGCATCAGGTCCTCGTCGGTCTCCGCGGCGGCGCCCCGCAGCACGGCGAAGGCCGCCGCGGCCTCCTCGACCTCCCGCACCCTGAGGGAGAGCAGATCCTCCGAGCGCTCCGCCGAGACCTCGAACCCCGCCCGGCGCGCGAGCCCGGACACCCGCTCGAGGCCGGAGAACAGGCGCTCGGAGAAGGCGCGGGCCCTCTCCTCCGCCTCGGAGATGAGCCCGAGGGAGCGGTCGGCCTCCTCCCGGTAGCGCCGCAGCCGCGTGAGCGCCGCCTCCTCGAAGCCCATAAAGAACCCTACCCCTTCGCCCAGGCCCGCAGGACCCGGTCCGCCGCCCCGGGCAGGAGCGTCACGGCGGCCACGAAGAGCCTGTCCAGCGGCCTCACGTAGACGTCGCGCGGCCCGCGCTCGGCGGCCCGGGCTATGCTGAGCGCCACCCGCTCCGGGGGGACGCCCCTGGGCCGCCAGCCGCGCTTCTCGCCCCCGGTGCGCCGGGAGTTCTCCCGGAAGGGGGTGCGCGTGGTCCCCGGGTAGACGCTGGTCACGGTGATGCCGGCCGCGGCTACCTCCACCCGCAGGGCGTCGGAGAGGGCGTTCAGCGCGGCCTTCGTGGCGCAGTAGGCGCCGACCATCGGGATGGAGCGCTTCCCGATCACCGAGGAGACGTTGATGATCCTGCCTCCCGGCCCCATGTGCGGCAGCGCCTCCTGGATGCAGTTGAGTGCCCCTACCACGTTCACCTCGAAGACGTAGCGCAGGTCCTCGGGGCGCACCTCGGCGACCCTCCCGGAGAGGCCGAGCCCGGCGTTGTTGACCAGGATGTCTATCCTCCCGAGCCCCTCGACCGCCTCCCCCACCATCCGCCGCACGGAGTCCCGCCGCGCCACGTCGGTCCGCACCGGCAGGGCCCGCCCCCCGGAGGACTCTATCTCCCGGCGCAGCGCCTCCAGCCTCGCCGCGTCCCGGGCGGCCAGCACCACCGCGGCCCCCCTGCGGGCCAGCTCGCGCGCGGTCGCCGCGCCGATCCCGCTGGAGGCCCCCGTCACCACGGCGACCTTTCCGGAAAGCGTGCTCTCCACGCGGATAAAGTTAGCAGAAAATACGCACTTTGAGCTATGGCGCCCCGGCGGGCGGCGCGGGATGATGGCCAGGAAACACCCGCCCACCCCTCGAGAGGAGGAGCCGTCGTGACCACGCAAGCCACGGGATCCGCCGCCGCACCCGAGGTCCACGTAACCGGCCGCCGGGTGCTCGCGACCATCGCGGACGCCTTGCTGCTGACCGCCCTGTTCTTCGCCGTGGCCCTGCTCCTCGGGGATGCTTCGGCGACGGGCTCTGGTGCGAGCGCCTCGACCGGGACGGCCGGCACCCTCACCATGCTGGCGCTCGCCTCTCTGTACTACGTCCTGATGGAGGGTTACCTGGGACAGACGGTGGGCAAGATGCTCTTCGGGATCCGGGTGGTCCGGGAGAGCGACGGGGGACGCCCGGGCCTGAGGGCCGCCCTCATCCGCACCGCGCTGCGGCTGGTGGACGGCTTTCTGTGGTACCTGGTCGCGTTCGTGGCGGTCCTGAACTCGGACAAGAACCAGCGCCTCGGCGACATGGCGGCGAACACCCTGGTGGTGAGGACCCACTCCTCCTCCTGAGCGTACCGCCCGCCCTCCGTCTATACTCCCCCGCGTGGGAGAGACGGGCGCAGGCAGGGTGCTGGTGGCGGTGACCGGCGGGATCGCCGCCTACAAGATCCCCGGAGTCGTCCGGCGGCTGCGGGAGGCCGGCTTCGAGGTTGAGGTCGCCGCCACCCCGGCCGCCCTGCGGTTCATCCCGCAGGAGACGCTCGCGGTCGCCGCCGGACGCCGGGTCCACACCGACGAGACGTGGTGGGAGGAGTCCGGCAGGATCGAGCACATAACCCTGGCCCGCTGGGCGGAGCTGGTCCTGGTGGCCCCCGCCACCGCCGACGCCATCGCCCGGGCCGCCATCGGGCTCGGCGACGACCTGGTCTCCGCCACCATCCTCGCGGGGGCGAAGAAGGTGCTCTGGGCGCCGGCCATGAACCCGGAGATGTGGCAGAGCCCCGCGACCGCGCGCAACGTCGCGACGCTCAAGAGCTGGGGGCACCGCTTCGTCGGCCCCGAGGAGGGCGCCATGGCCTCGGCGGAGGAGGAGCCCGGAACCGGGCGCCTCGCCGGAGAGGAGGCGATCCTCGCGGCGGTGCGCGAGGCGCTCGCCGAGGACCCCTCGCCCTAGGAGCCCCCGCTACCGGCGCAGGTAGTCCTTCAGGGCGTGGCCGGTGCTCGGGAAGGCCAGCGCGTCCCAGGGCAGCTCATCGCGCGGGAAGCTTCTGACCTCGAGCGTCTCGTCGAGCGGCGCGGGCTCGCCGGCGACGGCGCGGGCGGCGAAGACCGCGACCGCCGGCACCTGCCCCTCGTAGGTGTAGAGCCCGAGTATCCCGTCGACCCTCACCCGGACGCCGGTCTCCTCCAGGGTCTCTCGCTCGGCCGCCGCCTCCGCGCGCTCGCCGCGCTCCACAAAACCGCCCGGGAAGGTCCACCTGCCGTAGCCGGGCTCGATGCCCCGCCGGACCAGGACTATCCCCCCGCCGAGCTCGAAGATGGCCCCCGCGACCAGCTTGGGCCCCAGATAGAAGACGAAGCTGCACCCCCCGCACACGAGCCGCTCCGGCTCGGCGGGCTTCAGGACCCGCCGCTCGAGCCCTCCGCCGCATCGGGGGCAGAACCTGTACCCGGACCCGTCCACGCTCCTTTCGCGGGCTCGCAGCGCTCCCCGCGCCGTGGTAAAATACGCTCCGCTTGCGGACGTAGCTCAGTTGGTAGAGCGCCAGCTTCCCAAGCTGGAGGTCGCGGGTTCGAAACCCGTCGTCCGCTCTTTTCTTTGCCGGGGAGCGCCCAGCCCGGCTACGACCCGTTGCGGCCGCCGTTCCTGCGGCCCTGGATCTTGCGCATCAGCCAGCGGGCCGGGTCGTAGTACTCGTCGGCGACGCGCTCCTTGAGGGGGATGATGGAGTTGTCGGTGATCTTGATGCCGACCGGGCACACCTCGGTGCAGCACTTGGTGATGTTGCAGTAGCCGAGGCCGTTCTTCTCCTTGAGGTCGCCCAGCCGGTCGGCCTCGTCCATGGGGTGCATCTCCAGCCACTGGTTGCGCACGAAAAAGCGCGGGCCGGCGAACTCCGCATGCTTGTGGTGCGTGCGCAGCACGTGGCAGACGTCCTGGCACATAAAGCACTCGATGCACTTCTTCGGCTCGTAGAGGCGCTCCACGTCCTCCTCGTACATCGTGAAGGGCGCCCTCTGGCTCGTGGTGAACGGCGTGATCTTGCTCGAGACCTCGTAGTTCCAGGAGACGTCGGAGACCAGGTCCTTGATCACGGGGAAGGCCCGCATGGGCCCCACGTGGATCTCCCTGCCCTCGAACTCCTCGACCCGCGTCTTGCACATCAGGCGCGGGATGCCGTTTATCTCGGCGCTGCACGAGCCGCAGTGCGCGGCCTTGCAGTTCCAGCGCACCGCCAGGTCGTTCGCCTGGTGGGCCTGGATGTAGAGCACGGCGTCGAGGATGACCATCCCCTCCACGAGGGGGATCTCGTACTCCACCTCCTCGCCCCCGCTGGCGTCGCCGCGGAAGATCTTGAGCTTAGCCGTCCTGCCGGTGCCCCCGAGCTCCTCCTCGCCGACCGGCGCGTGAGCCCTGGAGGTAACGTTGCCGTCGCTCATACCTTGGCCTTCTCCTCCCTGAACAGCGCGGCCAGGTGCTCGGGCATCGGCGGTATCTCGCGCCGCTCGATGCCCACCTCGCCCTGCTCGGTCTTCTTGACGACGAAGTTGATCTTGCCGTACTCCTCGACGAGCTCGTCGCAGTCGAGGCGCCACTGGGCCCCCCGTTTCTCCTTGCGCTCGAGCGCGCAGCGGATGATGATCTCGGAGATCTGGGTCAGGTAGCGGATGTCCTGGGCGGTGTGCCACCCCGGGTTGAACATCCGGGTGCCCCCCACCTTGACGTTGGGGAGGCGCCGCTTGATGGAGAGCACCTTCTCGAGCCCCTTCAGGAGGGAGTCCTCGTCGCGCATCAGGTTGGCGTGCTCCATCATCGCCTCCTGCAGCTCCTCCTGCAGCAGGTAGGGGCTCTCATCGCCCTCGCGGGCCGGCCTCTCGAGCGGCTCCAGAACCCGCCTTATCTCCTCCTGTATCTCCTCGTCGGGCGCGCCCGCGGCGTGCACGCTCTGCTCGATGTACTCCGCGGCGCCCTCCCCGGCGCGCCGCCCGAAGACCAGAAGGTCCCCGAGCGAGTTCCCGCCGAGGCGGTTGGCCCCGTGCAGCCCCCCGGCCACCTCGCCGGCGGCGAACAGCCCCGGCACCGTGGTGCTCGCGCAGCTCTCGGGCTCCACCTTTATGCCGCCCATGTTGTAGTGGACCGTCGGGAAGACCTCCATGGGCTCCCTGGTGATGTCCACGTCCGCGAGCTTGAGGAACTGCTCGTACATGGTGGGCAGCTTCTTGAGGATCTTCTCGCGCCCGAGGTGGGTGATGTCCAGGTAGACCCCCCCGTGCGGCGAGCCCCTTCCCTCCTGCACCTCGGTGTAGTTGGCCCGCGCCACCACGTCACGGGTGGAGAGCTCCTTCCGCTCGGGGTCGTAGCGCTCCATAAAGCGCTCGCCCCTGGAGTTGCGCAGGATGCCGCCCTCGCCGCGGACGCCCTCGGTGACCAGGATGCCGCGCACCCCGGGAGGCCAGACCATCCCCGTGGGATGGAACTGGACCATCTCCATGTCCACCAGCTCGGCCCCGGCGTCGTAGGCCAGGATCACGCCGTCCCCCGTCCCCTCCCAGGAGTTGGAGGTGACCTTGTAGATGCGCCCCCAGCCGCCGGTCGCCATGATGATGGCCTTGACCTTGAAGAAGACGAACCTGCCCGACTCGCGGGTGTAGGCCAAGGCGCCGGAGATGCGCCCCCGCTCGTCCTTGAACAGCTTGGTGACCGTGGTCTCCATGTAGACCCTGGCGTCGGTGGCGAGCAGCTTCTCCTGCAGGGTCCGGATCATCTCCAGCCCGGTGCGGTCGCCGACGTGCGCGAGCCGCCGGTAGGTGTGCCCGCCGAAGGGCCGCTGCGAGATCTTGCCCTCCGGCGTCCGGTTGAAGAGCGCCCCCCACTGCTCGAGCTCTATGACCCCGGCCGGGGCCTCCTTGGCGTAGATCTCGACCTTCCGCCAGTTGTTGAGGAACTTGCCGCTCTTCATCGTGTCGATGAAGTGCTGCTCCCAGCTGTCGTCGGGGTCCACGTTGCCGAGAGCAGCGGCGATCCCCCCCTCGGCCATGACGGTGTGGGCCTTGCCGAGAAGGCTCTTGGTGACGACCCCCACGGACAACCCCCGCTGCGCCGCGGCTATGGCCGCCCGCAGGCCCGCGCCGCCGGCCCCGATGACCAGGACGTCGTGCTCGCGGACCTCGTAGTCCTCGCGCCTGCCGTTGGTCTCCACTGCCACCACCTACCCTATGATCGTGAGGTCGGGGATAACGCCAGCTGCTATGAGCCTCAAGTATATATCGGTGAAAAGCACGGAGAAGAGGCTGAGCCAGGCCCAGGTGGGATGGTGGGCGTTCTGCCGGCTCACCGCGTTGTACAGCCTGCGCCGCGCGTTGCCCCCGCGGATGCAGGTGTAGCAGTCCTTGTTCCCCCCGACGACGTGGCGCATGGAGTGGCACGAGAAGCTGTACATGGAGAGCAGCACCACGTTGGCCAGCCAGATGAGGGAGCCCACCTTCACCTGAAACCCTCCCTCCGGCGGGAAGAAGGTGAGCACGGTGTCGTACCAGAGAAAGGCCAGGATGACCCAGGAGCCGTACAGAAAGTACCGGTGGACGTTGTTTATCACGAAGAGCGCGCGCTCCCCCCGGTAGCTCTCTGGGCTGCGCGGCTCGCGCTTCTGCGCCCCGGCCAGGCACGCCGGAGGATCCCAGAAGAAGGCCCGGTAGTAGGCCTTGCGGTAGTAGTAGCAAGTGGCCCTGAAGCCCAGGGGTATCCACAGCACGAACATCGGCGCCGTGATGAAGCCCGGCACCCACTCCGGCAGCCCCACCTGCGGCGAGTAGAAGGGCGAGAGGTACTCCCGGTACTCCCCGTCGTAGAGCAGGATGACCGTGAAAGAGTACACGCCGAATATGATTAGTACGGCGGCGACGGTCATCGGCTCAACCCACCACGGCAACCTCTTCCACGCGGCAGAAATGCTGGCCACTCTTCTCTCCCTCTCTTCCGGAAAAGATCGTGCTCAGGGCAAACCTGCCCGCAGTATAGAGCATCGCAAACATCGCTTCTGTGAAACGTTTCAGAAGAGAAGGAGGCGTAGCGGCCGGGCCGCCCCGTAAGCCGGATTCTGTTCTATCCCGCCATCCATCTCCGGGGGGCCTCGCCGCCCCCCGGGCCCCTCTGTGAGGGGCCGCGCCTACCATGCCCGGGGAGACCCCGGACAAATTTGGCTTGCTCGCACCGGTAGTTTACCTGGCCGGCCCCCTTACGGGGTACCGCCGGTGGGCTCTTACCCCACCCTTTCACCCATCACCTGTGCCGGAGCCAGAGGCCCCGGCCATCGGCTGGTCTGCTCTCTGTTGCACTTGACGTGACGGCGGGCTTGCGCCGCGCCGCCCCCTGGGTTATTAGCCCAGGCGGCCTTTCCGGACCGGTTGCCCTCGGGGCAACCGGTCCTCGCGAGTCCGGACTTTCCTCTGCACCCCGCGAGGGGGTACAGCGGCGGGTCGGGCGGCCCGAGCCGCTGCCGCACCAGATTATACCTCAGAGCCGGACCCGGAGGCCCCGGGCCTGCGGCGGAGGACGATCTTCCTCGGCGTCAGGCGGATCTCCACGCGCTCCGCCCCGCTCCAGCCCTCCTTCCAGCGGGGATCATCCTGTACCTGGGGGTCGAACCACAGCCCGATCCTCTCGCCGCGCTCCACGACCCCCTCATAGGCGGCGTAGTCCTCCGGGTCCCGCAGCGCGGGAGCGGCGCTGCGCCGGTAGATGCCGTTGCGCGAGCGGAAGGACTGGACCGAAGAAGCGCTCGTCCCAAGAGCGCTCGCTATCCACTCGTCGCTGCGGCCCTCCTCGACCCAGCGCTCGATGTCGTCCCTGAATTTTCTGAGCGATACCCGCTGGTTTATACCCATGATCCAATCGCCTCCAGTAATCTGGCAAGTATACTTTAAATTTGCAACTGCAACCAACGGCGCGGGGCGTGTTGTAAACTCTTTTGGCGATGGAGACGCTTGTGGGCATCATCGCCGGGTTTCTTCAGCACCTGCCGGGGGTTCTGGCCTTCTACATCCCGGCCCTGTTCGGGACGGTGCTGCTGAGGGAGCGCGGCGAGGGCTACCGTCTCAAGGCGGGGCTGTGGTTCGTGCTGGGCTTTGGGAGCATCATCGCGGTGCACATCATGCTGCGCAGCGTCTCGGTGGAGCAGGTGGCCGCCCTCGTCGGGGTCTCGCTGCTCCAGATGGCCGTGGCGCTGGCGCTGGCGCGGCTGACGGTCTACCGGCTGGCCGACTGAGCGGCGGCCTCGGCTGGTTCCTTCAGGATGTTGCGCACCTGCCTGCTCTCGGTGTCGAGCGCGTAGAGGGTCATGTCGGCCCTGGCCCCCTTGTAGGGGCGTTCGCGGACCGGGTTTAGGTATCCGGCATCCAGCAGGGCCTCCACGACCTCCACCATCTCCTCGCGGGAGAGCTCCAGCTCGCCGCGCTCGCCCAGCTCGCGCAGGCGGCTGAGGATCTCCACCATGGAGGCCGGCTGGCGGAGCTCGGCGATGCTCTGGCAGACGGTGCGCAGCTCGTAGGGGGTGAGGTCCTCCGTGAGGTCGAAACCCGCTCCGCCCTCCCTTCTGCCGTCCGTCTGGGGCTCCTCGGAGGCCAGGTCCGCCCCGAGCTGCTCCGGGATCTTCTCGTCCGGCAGGTAGACGTGCAGCTCGAACTCCTCGTCCACCGTCTTCACCAGCCCGCGGCGCTCCGCCTCCACCACGAAGTCCTTGAACTTCTTGAAGCCGTGGTCCCGCTCGTCGAAGGAGCCCATCTGAACGATCATCTGCTGCTTCACCTGGCCGAGCACGCGCGTCTTGTCGCCCTTCTTGAGGGCTTCGACCGCCCGCACCAGCTCGCGGAACGGGTCTATCTCCTTCCCCTTCGGCCGCCGCTCGCGGTCGCGGGCCGCCCGGTCCTCTTCGAGCAGCGAGGCGTAGGAGATAAAGTGGTCGGCGGACTCGATCAGGTGGTAGGAGGTGGCCTCGGAGACCCCGATGACAACCACCACCTTGCCCCTGCTCCTGAGCAGGTTCACCAGCGGGATAAAGTCCCCGTCGCCGGTCACCAGCACGTAGGTGTCCACCTGCGGGTGGTTGTGCAGGAAGTCCACGCACTCCACCGCCAGCATCACGTCTATGGAGTTGGTGCGGCGCTTCTGGGACTTGCCGCCCGGAAAGTAGCGGGCGGAGATGTAGCGCGGGGAGATCCCGTTGGAGTACAGCGTGGGCGGGGCGTCGCGGAACTCGCCGTCTGTCCAGTCGGCGTAGGCCGTCGCCGAGACGATGCGCCCGTACTCCCGGGCCTTCTCCAGGATGGCCGAGACGTTAGGCTTTGCGCCGTACTCGCTGACCGTGGAGATGTAGATGTTCTCCCAGTCTATAAAGATCGCCAGGTCTTCAGGCATGGTGTTCTCGCTCTCCCGGTTCGGCAGCGGCCGGGGCCCCGCCGGGCCCCGGCCCGCAAATCTCCTCAGACACTGTAGCGGTCGTGGAGCCTTATGGCCGTCTGCGAGAGCGTCTCCTCCTCCAGGACGGCCTCCACCCAGAGGACCCGGTCGCCGTCGTCGAAGTACTCCTCGGGGAGGTCGAAGGCGGCCACCACGGTGAACGGGTCGTCCGTCCCGTCGAGCCAGACGGAGTACTCGGGCGACTCCATGAGCACCTCGCCGTCCTCGTCGGAGATCAGGATGCGCGCCCTCCACTCGCGGTCGGTGGCGTGCTCGCAGCCCTCGAACTTGGCGTAGACCACGAAGGAGGTGTTCCCCTCCGCGGCGGGCCGCAGCTCGTCCAGGACCCCAAAGAGCGTCAGCTTGCCGTCAAACTCGGTGCAGCTCTCCGCGAGGACGAGCGCCGTGCACTCCACAACCCCTTCGCAGAAATCGCCGTTATCCACGCTTCCTCCCGCCGTTCGCGGCCGGCGCGGGGCTGCTCCCGGTCGCGGAACGTTCCGCTTCCTCCTCCGTTATACCATCGAGCGCCAGCTCGTCCGGCTCCCCCGGCTCGCCGCGGGAGGAGACCACCTTGGCGAGGGCGCTCACCGAGTCGCCCTCGCGCAGGTTCATCACCCGCACCCCCTGCGCGGCGCGCCCCTGCCGGGGGACCGAGTCGCTGTCTATCCTGATGGTGGTCCCCATATTGGAGACTATCACGAGCTCGTGCAACCCGGGGCGGACCACCTGGACGCCGGCGATCTTGCCCCGCTCGCCGTTGACCTTCATGGCGATCACGCCCTGCCCCCCGCGCCCCTGGGGCCGGAACTCGGAGATGGCGGTGCGCTTGCCGAAGCCCTTCTCGGTAACCATGAAGAGGTCGGCGGCCTCGTCGGAGACCACGTCCATGGAGAGCAGGGCGTCGTCGCCCTTGAGCGTGATCCCCTTGACCCCGGCGGTGGCCCGGCCCATGGGGCGCACGTCGCCCTGCCGGAAGCGGAGCCCCTTGCCGTCCCGGGTGACGAAGACGACCTCGTCCTCGTCGGAGGCGTGGCGGACGGCGATGAGCTCGTCCCCGCCGGCGAGCTTTATGGCGATGATCCCCTCGTTCTTGAGCGGGGTGTTGTAGTCGCGGAAGGGGGTCTTCTTGACCATGCCCCGCCGGGTGGCGAAGAGCAGGTACTCCGCCTCGTCGAAGTCGCGCGTGGAGATCACGGCGGCTATCCGCTCGCCCGGGGCGAGCGGCAGCATGTTGGCGACGTGGCGGCCCTTGGCCGCCCGGCCCATCCGCGGCAGCTGGTGGACCTTCAGGCGGTAGACCTTGCCCCTGTTGGTGAAGAAGAGCATGTAGTGGTGGGTGGTGGTGATGAAGAGGTGCTCGATGTAGTCGCCCTCCTTCAGCTCCATCCCGGCGACCCCCACGCCGCCCCGGCCCTGCTTGCGGAAGGAGCCTATGGGCACGCTCTTGAGGTACCCCTCGTGGGAGATGGAGATCACCATCTCCTCCTCGGCGATGAGGTCCTCCACCTCGAACTCCGCCCCCTCCTGGGCGGTGATGGCCGTCCTGCGCTCGTCGGCGTAGGCGGCCTTTATCTCGAGCAGCTCCTCCCTGATGATCCCGTAGACCTTCGACTCGTCGGCGAGCACGCCCTCCAGGTACTCGATCTTCTCCACGAGGTCGCGGTGGTCCTGCTCCACCTTGCGCCGCTCGAGGGCGGTCAGCCGCTGCAGCCTGAGGTCCAGGATGGCCTGCGCCTGGCGCTCCGAGAGCTTGAACCGCTTCACCAGGTTCCTGCGGGCGGTCTCCACGTTGCGCGAGCGCCGGATGGTCTCGACCACCTCGTCCAGGTTGGAGAGCGCGATGAGCAGCCCCTCCAGGATGTGCGCCCGCGCGCGGGCGCGCCCCAGCTCGTGGCGCGTCCTGCGGGTCACGACCTCGAACTGGTGGGCGATGTAGTGCCGGAGGGCCTCCTTGTAGGAGAGGGTCTTCGGCACCCCGTCCACCAGCGCCACCAGGTTCACCCCGAAGCTCTGCTGCATCTGGGTGTGCTTGAACAGGTTGTTCAGCACCACCTTGGGGACGGCCTCTCTCTTGAGCTCGATCACGATCCGCATCCCGCCGCGGTCGGACTCGTCCCGCAGGTCGGCGATGTCGGAGATCTTCCGGTCCTTGACAAGCTCCGCGATCTTCTGCAGGAGCTGCGCCTTGTTCACCTGGTAGGGCAGCTCGGTGACGACTATCTGGGTCCGGTTGCCCTTTATCTGCTCGGTGTGTGCCTTGGCCCGCACCCGCACCGAGCCCCGGCCCGTGCGGATGGCCTCCCGTATGCCGCGGGTGCCCACCACTATGCCTCCGGTCGGGAAGTCCGGGCCCTTTATGTAGCGCGCCAGGCCCTCGTCGTCGAGCTCCGGATCCTCGATGAGCGCCACCGTGGCGTCGATCACCTCGCCCAGGTTGTGCGGCGGGATCTTGGTCGCCATCCCGACCGCGATCCCGTCGGCCCCGTTGACGAGCAGGTTCGGGAACCGGGCGGGCAGCACCTCCGGCTCCCGCTGGCTCTCGTCGAAGTTGGGGACGAAGTTGACCGTGTCGGCGTTTATGTCCCGCAGCATCTCGGTGGCGATCCTGGTGAGGCGCGCCTCGGTGTAGCGCATGGCCGCCGCCGGGTCGCCGTCCACGCTCCCGAAGTTCCCCTGGCCGTCCACCAGGGGGTGGCGCATGGAGAAGTCCTGGGCCAGACGCACCAGCGTGTCGTAGACCGCCGCGTCCCCGTGCGGGTGGTACTTACCGATCACCTCGCCGACGACCGTGGCGCTCTTGCGGTAGGGGCGGTTGGGCTGCAGCCCCAGGTCGTGCATCGCGTAGAGCACCCGCCGGTGCACCGGCTTGAGACCGTCCCGCACGTCCGGCAGCGCCCGCGAGACGATCACGCTCATCGCGTAGGAGAGGAAGGACGAGCGGATCTCGTCCTCTATGGAGTGCGGCTGGATGTTGCCCGAGAAGGTGTCAAGCATCTATGTTCTTCGCCTCCCTGGCGTTCGCCTCTATAAACGCCTTGCGCGGCTCTACCTTGTCGCCCATGAGCGCGGTGAAGAGCTCGTCGGCGGTGGCCGCGGAGTCGATGGTGACCTGCAGCAGCGTCCGGTTGGCCGGGTCCATGGTGGTCTCCCAGAGCTGCTGCGGGTTCATCTCCCCGAGCCCCTTGAAGCGCGAGACGGTGGCGCTGCCGTCGGCCCGCAGCCGCCGCAGGGTCTCCTGCAGCTCGGCGTCGCTGTAGACGTAGACGTCGCGCCGGTTGTGGGTGATCTTGTAGAGCGGAGGCTGCGCGATGTAGACGTAGCCGGCCTCTATGAGCTCGGGCATGTTCCGGTAGAGGAAGGTCAGAACGAGCGTCCTTATGTGGCTGCCGTCCACGTCGGCGTCGGTCATGATGACGATCTTGTGGTAGCGCGCCTCCTCGATGTTGAACGAGTCGCCCACGCCGGCCCCGATCGCGCTGATCATGGCCTGTATCTCGGCGTTGGAGAGCACCTTGTTTATGTTGGCCTTCTCGACGTTGAGGATCTTGCCGCGCAGCGGCAGGATGGCCTGGAAGTTGCGGTCCCTGCCCTGCTTGGCCGACCCGCCCGCCGAATCGCCCTCCACGATGTACAGCTCGCTCCTGGCCGGGTCCTTGGAGGAGCAGTCGGCGAGCTTGCCGGGGAGCGTGGAGCTCTCCAGATACCCCTTTCTTATGGCCTTGCGGGCCTTGCTGGCCGCAAGGCGCGCCCGGCTCGCGTTTATGGCCTTGGTCACGATGGCCCGCGCCTGGCCCGGGTTCTCCTCCAGAAACTCGGCCAGATGCCGGTTGGTGGCGCTCTCGACGAGCCCCTTTATCTCGGTGTTCCCCAGCTTGGTCTTGGTCTGCCCCTCGAACTGCGGCTCGCGCAGCTTGACGGAGATGACCGCCGCAAGCCCCTCCCGGATGTCGTCGCCGGTGAGGTTCTCCTCCTTCTCCTTGAGCAGCCCCTTCTGACGGGCGTACTCGTTGATGGTCCTGGTCAGCGCGGCCCTGAAGCCCGAGAGGTGCGTGCCGCCCTCGTGGGTGTTGATGTTGTTGGCAAAGGTGAAAACCGAGTCCTGGTACCCGGAGTTCCACTGCATGGCGACCTCCACGTCGCCGGCCTCCTCCTCCCGGTGGAAGTAGAGGATGGTCTTGTGGACCGGGTCCTTGGCCTCGTTTATGTGGGCCACGAAGTCCTTTATGCCCCCCTCGTAGCGGTAGACGACCTCGCGCCCCTCCTCCCGCTCGTCGGCGAGCCTTATCCTGAGCCCCTTGTTGAGAAAGGCGGACTCCCTGAAGCGGCGGCTCAGGGTGTCGAAGGAGAACTCGACGGTCTCGAAGATCTGGGGGTCGGGCCGAAACCTCACGGTCGTGCCCGTCCCCTCCCGCTTGCCGAGCTTCCTGCCCCGCTCGAGCCCGGTGACGGGGAAGCCCCGCTCGTAGCGCTGGGTCCAGAGGTGGCCGTCGCGCCTTATCTCGAGCTCCAGCCACTCCGAGAGGGCGTTTACCACCGAGGCCCCCACGCCGTGCAGGCCGCCGGAGACCTTGTAGGTCTGGCCGTCGAACTTGCCGCCGGCGTGCAGCGTGGTCATGATGACCTCGGCGGCGGACTTGCCGTACTTCTCCATGACCCCCACCGGCATGCCGCGCCCGTCGTCGGAGACGGTCACGGAGTTGTCCGGGTGCACGGTGACGCTTATCTCCGTGCAGTACCCGGCGAGGGCCTCGTCTATGGAGTTGTCCACGATCTCCCATACGAGGTGGTGCAGCCCCCGCGGCCCGGTGGAGCCAATGTACATCCCCGGCCGCCGCTTGACGGCCTCAAGCCCCTCCAGAACCTGGATGGAGCTTGCATCGTAGTCGCTCTTGGAATGCTTGGCTGCGGTCCTGGCTACCAAGGCAGAAGCCCCTCCTCGTCTCTCGCCAAACGGTGGACGCGCCGCGAAGGCGACCCTTGTGTGGAAGCGTAGCTTTGCACCCCGAGATTGTAACACAACTTGTGCCCCTCCCCAACACTCCCTCGGGCGTGTTTTGCGCTTTTCTATGCGGCTTTCGGGCCCTCAGCCCCCGTTGTCTACACCACTTTTTGTAGTCTGGGATATCGAACCACCAGATATGCCGAGGACGCGGGCGCGCCGCAGGGCGCCCGGCTCGAAGTACCGGAGGTTGGTGGTGGAGATGACGGCCTGGGTGCTCTCGAGGAAGCAACCGGCGAGGTAGTCCCTGCGGCGCTCGTCGAGCTCGCTCATGACGTCGTCGAAGAGCAGCACGGGGTCCTGCCCGGTGGCGTCGCGGATGTAGTCCCGGGCGGCGAACTTGAGGGCCAGGGTGGCGAGCCGCTGCTGGCCCTGGGAGCCGTAGGTGGTGAGGTCGACGCCCTCGAGCAGGATCCTGAGGTCGTCCCTGTGCGGTCCTACGGAGGTGGTGCCGCGCTCTATGTCGGCGCTGTGAGCCTCTCTGAGGGCCTGCGCGTAGCGCTCGGGTGTGGCGCTATAGGAGTAGCCCACGGCGGCCTTCTGGGGGCCGTACAGGGCCCTCATGGAGGCTCTGAAGTGCTCGTCGAGGGGCGCTGCGGCCGCGGCGCGCCCCTCTAGCAGCACGAGCCCCAGCTCCACGACCTTCCGGTCCCAGGTGGCGAGCGTCCGCTCCGAGGAGAGGCCGTCGCGGATGCGCCGCAGCAGCTGGTTGCGCTGCTGGACGGCCCTGGCGTACTCGGCCGCCGCCCGGGCGTAGGCCGGCCGCAGGGAGGAGAGCAGGGCGTCGAGGAAAGACCTGCGGTCCGAGGGAGAACCCTTTACGACCCGGAGGTCGTCCGGGAAGAAGGTCACCGCCCGCACGCCCGCAACTCCGGCGGCGTAGCGGGCCAGCGACTCCACGGGAGCGCCGTCCACGGTGAGGCGCTTCCTGCTGCCGGGGGCGTAGCCCACGGCCAACCGGCGCTCGTGCCCGCCGTCGACCACCCGGGCCTCTACCCGCACGAACCCCTCCCCCCAGCGGACGACCTCCGAGTCGTTGGGCGTGCGGGGCGAGGAGCCGGAGACGACGAAGGCCAGCGCCTCGAGGAGGTTCGTCTTCCCCTGGGCGTTCTCCCCGACGAGCACGTTGAGCCCCGGCGAGAGGAGCGCCGTCGCGCCGGCGTAGTTCCGGAAGTTCACGAGCCGGATGGCCCGGATGTGGGCGCTCAAGAGGCCTCCAAACGCTCTCCCCCCACCTCCACGACGTCGCCCGCGCGCAGCCTGCGGCCGCGGCGCGTCTCCACCTCACCGTTCACCCGCACCTCTCCGGCCCGTATCACGAGCTTCGCCTCGCCGCCGGAGCCCACGACCCTCGCCAGCTTGAGGGCCTGGCCGAGCGTTATGCCGGCCGGGACCTTCATCAGGCGCGGGAGGGATCCCTCATCGGCATGATCAGGTAGCGGAAGTCAGGCTCCTCCTCCCCGTTGGGCACGATCAGGCCGGGCTTGAGAGGCTCGTTGAACTTGAAGACGACCTTCTCGGTGTCGACCGCGGAGATGCCGTCCAGGAGGTAGCCGGGGTTGAAGGAGATGGTGAAGTCGTCCTCGCTGCTGGCCGGGATGCGCTCGTGGGCCTCCCCCACCTCGCCGCTGCGCACCACCACCTCCACCGACCCCTCGGAGAAGACGAGGCTCACGGGGACGGGCGGGGTCTGCCGCTGGGCGAAGAGGTTGACGCGCCGGAGGCTCCCCACGATCTCGTCGCGGTTCACGGAGATCTCGCGCTCGAAGGCCGCCGGCAAGAGCCGGCGGTACTCGGGGAAGTTGCCGGCTATGAGCTTGGTGCCGAGCAGCACGTCCCCGACGCGGAAGAGGGCCTGGTTCTCGGAGAGCTGCACCTCTATCTGCTCCTCGTCGGAGCCGGAGAAGATCCTGCCGACCTCCTGCATCGCCCGGGCCGGGATTATGGCCTCCCGCTTCCCCTCGAAGGTGGTCGCAAGCTCGGTCTCTTTTATGCTGAGCCGGTAGGAGTCGGTGGTGACCATCCTGAGCCGGGAGTCCTCGAAGCTTATGAGGATGCCGGTCAGGACGGGACGGGTCTCGTCCCGGGAGTAGGAGCTGGAGACCTTCTGCACGGTCTCCACCAGCGCCTCGCCCGAAACCCTGAAGGAGCCCTCCTCCGAGAACTCCGGCAGCGCGGGGAAGTCCTCCGCGGCGTAAGCCCGGATGCGGTACTCGTTCTCCCGGGAGCGGAGCACGGCGGCTCCGGACTCCACGTCGTGCTCTATGGAGATCATCCCCTCCGGCAGCGAACGCACGATGTCGCTGAAGATGCGCGCCGGAATGACCAGCCTGCCCGCCTCCTCCACCTCGGCCGGAGAGCGGGTCCGGATAGAGAGCTCCATGTCCGTCGCAGAGAGCTCGAGCCTCCCCTCACGCGCCTCTAACAGCACCCCGCTCAGCACCTGTACCGGGGACCTCGTGGAAACCCCCCGGGACACCAGGGCGAGCTTCCCGGCCAGAACTCCTGTGTTGCAAACGGCCCTCACGATACCTCCACTCCGAGCTTATTATTATTCTCCATACATATATCTATTGGATTAATAATAATAATAAGGCCTGTGGATATGTGGATAACCGGCCGATTTCCCCATTTCTAAGCGCAAAACCCGCAGACCTCCCTGTGGATAAAGCTGTGGATAACCCGCCGCAGCCTGTGGATATCCTGTGGATAAACCCCCTACTTATCCACAACCTCCCGCTATCCACAAAATCATCCACAGGGTTATCCACAGTTTTCACCCCTCTTATCCACAGGGTTATCCACAGGCTGTCAGCAATTGTATGCTTGTATCGCGCATCCGGCGCGCGATTTATCCACAATACGGGCGAGTTATCCACAGTTTTTGTGGATAACCTCCAAAACCTGTGGACAGGGATCCGCGACTTATCCACAGGATGGGCGAGGCCTGTGGATAGGCTGTGGACAGATGTGGCGTCCGGGGGGCTTTTTGTTGTTACAATGCCCGATCCCTGAGGGGGAGGGGTCATCTTTTACTTTTTATGTGGTAGGTGATCTCGTGTATCTGGTTGAAGGTATCGCGGTCGCTGTTTATGAGGTTGGCGATCTTGTTGGTTGCGTGCATGACGGTGGAGTGGTCTCGGCCGCCGAAGGCCTTGCCTATCTTGGGGAGGGACTCGTCGGTGAGCTCTCTGGAGAGGTACATGGCGACCTGTCTGGGATAGGCGAAGGCCTTGGAGCGGCTGGTACCGACCAGGTCTTCCTTGGAGATGCCGAAGTAGCGGCACACCTCGTGCTGGATGAGCTCGATCGGGATCTCGCGGTAGTCCGAGTCGGGGAGTATGTCGCGCAGGACCTCCTCAGCCAGCGCGACGGTCACCTGCCGGCCGTAGAGGGAGGCGTAGGCGAGGATGCGGACGAGCGCTCCCTCCAGCTCGCGGATGTTTGTGGAGACCTTGGAGGCGATAAAGGTGAGCACCTCGTCGTCCACCTCCAGCCGGTCCATCATGGCCTTTTTGCGGAGGATGGCGATCCTGGTCTCCAGGTCCGGGGGCTGGATGTCCGTGACCAGACCCCACTCGAAGCGGCTCACGAGCCGGTTCTCCAGCGTCTGGAGGTATTTGGGGTGCCGGTCGGAAGCGATGACTATCTGCTTGTTCTCCTCGTAAAGGGCGTTGAAGGTGTGGAAGAAGGCCTCCTGGGTCTCCACCTTGTTCTCGAGGAACTGTATGTCGTCTATGAGGAGGACGTCGTTCTCCCGGTAGCGCTTCTGAAACTCCAGCGGGGCGTTGTCCCGCATGGAGTTTATGAAGTCGTTTGTGAACTGCTCGCAGGTGACGTAGCGGACCCGCATGGTAGGGTCCTGGTCCTCGACGTAGTGTCCCACCGCCCGCAGGAGATGCGTCTTGCCGAGCCCCACCCCCCCGTAGATGAAGAGCGGGTTGTAGACGACGCCGGGGTTCTCCGCGACGGCGAGCGCGGCGGCGTGGGCGAAGCGGTTGCCGGCGCCTATGACGAAGGAGTCGAAGGTGTATTTGGCCTTGAGCGAGCGCGGGGTTCTGGCGCTGAGCACGGACTCGGCGCCGGTCTCGGCGCTCGTCTCCTCCCTGCCGGCGCGCCTGCCCTGCCCGCCCACGCTGACGATGATGGAGGTCTCCTCCTGGCCGAGGACGCCGTCCAGGGCCTCCTCCAGGAGCGGCCTGAAGCGGCTCTCTATGTACTCCTTGGCGAAGGTGTTGGGAACGGAGATCTCGAGCCCGTCCTCGTAGAGCTGCACGGGGCGGGTGCCCTCGAACCAGACCTTCAGCGAGGGGGCGTTGATGTGCTCCGAGACGCGATCGAGTACCTCATTCCAGACCTCTTCCGCTCTGCTCTGCATACAGGATCACTTCACCCAGGTGTCTATGAGCGCCTCCACGTAGTCCCTGCCGAGCGGCGAGATCAGACGCTTCCCCGTCTCGTCGCTGACGACGAGGCCGTTCTCCTCGAGCGAGAGGAGATCCCTGTACGCGGTGCTGACGCTTATCTCGAGCAGCTCGGCCACGGTGGAAGGCCCCACCTCCCCGCACTCGAGGACGGTGATGAGCACCCGCTGCTGCCGCTCGGAGATGTTGAGCCTCGGGACGCCGTCGGGATAGCGCCTCTTTGCCCTCCCCTCTTCTCGGCTCGCCGCTCCGCCGCTCTCTTCCTCCCGCCGCTCGGCGCGCCCGGCGTCGATGGTGACGACCGTTCCTCCGCCGAGGTTGTCCTCCACGGTCACCGTCCCACCCGCCTTCTCGGCCGCGGCCCGCGCGATGCCGAGCCCGGCGCCGACGCCCCGTATCTCGCGCAGCGCCTCCGGGGTGGCCCCGGAGAACCCGAACTCCAGTGCCCGGCGCTTGTCGGCTATTCCGGGGCCCCTGTCGGAGACCCTCACCTTGTCTCCCCCCTCCAGAACGGAGATGACGACGCCCCGGTACCCGGCGTGGACGAGGTTCTCGATCACCTCCCTGACCGCGCCCTCCGGCACCTTGCCGCCGCCCTGCCTCACCTTCTCCATAACGAACCCGGTGAACTTGGCGGTGGCGGAGCGGGGGTTGGCCGCGGAGATCTCGGTGACCTCGGGTTCCCCATCCTCCGGGTAGACCGCAACCCGGACGACGATATCCGCCCGTTCGGCGCCGGCGCTTGTTCTCTGCGGGTGGATCATCCCCGCCTAGAAATCTAGCGCACCCCCGCTGCAGACGCCAGATCCACCGGACGAAAAAGCCCTATTTGCAGGAGATTGGTGTGTTTATCCACAGGTTTATCCACAGCCTGTGGATAAACCTGTGGCCGGGATCCTCTGTTCGCCCTCCGGAGGGGGCGCTTCTTCGCTCGCGCCGCCCCCGCCCGGGCTCCGTGGCGCCCGCTTTGCAGGATGTTTCCAAAACCCTGTCTCCGGAGGCTCGTGTTCGACGGATCGCCGGTCGGGGCTTCCGGCGCTGGATGGAGTATCGAGCGTTGGATATACTTTTTTGGCTACCACCCGGTAGTCCGGAGAACAGCCTGTACGTAACACCGACCAAGAGGAGCATTTCATGAAGCGCACTTACCAGCCGAACCGCAGAAAGCGGGCGAAGACCCATGGTTTCCGCAAGAGGATGAGCTCGGTGGGAGGGCGCAGGATCATAGCCGCGCGCCGCCGGCGCGGGCGCAAGCGTCTGGCCGTCTGAGCTTTGCCGAGGGGCAGAAGCACGCGGCTGACCGACTCCCCGGAGTTTGAGAGGGTCTACCGTCAGGGAAGGGTCTACCGGGGACGCCTGTTCTCCGTGCACGCCTTTCCCAACGACCTGGGGCATCCGAGGCTGGGTTTGTCCGTGTCGAGGAAGGTGGGCGGGGCGGTGACCAGGAACACCGTGCGCAGGAGGCTCCGGGAGGTGTTTTTCGCCTCGGTCGGCGAAGGGGAGGGCGGGCTGGATTTCGTGATCTCCGCCCGTCCCGCGGCCGCCGAGGCGTCGTTTCAGGAGCTGCTGGCGGAGTTCGGGCGTGCGCTGCGCCGTCTGGGGGTGCGAGAGGGCTGATGGCTGGGCGACTTGTGATCCTGGTCCTCAGGGCCTACCAGAGGTTTGTATCCCCCCTGTTTCCCCCCTCCTGCCGGTTCACGCCGAGCTGCTCGCAGTACGCGGTGGAGGCGGTCGAGCGCTACGGCCCCCTCAAGGGCGGCGCGATGGCGGCGTGGAGGGTTCTGAGGTGCCATCCCTTCTCCAGGGGGGGCGTGGACCCGGTAAGGTGAGCTTTTTCTGATGCAGTCGCTGGCGAACGCGATAGCGGACTTTTTTGCGCGGGTCTTCGACCCCATCGTAGATGTGCTGGGCGCCGTTCTCCGCTTTTTCCACTACGACCTCGGGGTGGAGTGGTGGCTGAGCATCGCGCTGCTGACCGTGGTCGTGAGGGCGCTGCTCTTCCCGCTGACCCTGAAGTAGATGAAGAGCATGCGCGCCCTGCAGGAGCTGCGGCCCG
>Ga0068704_100203_pt1 | contig 25810 bp, 27 predicted proteins | sample CeladaPassaD2F12_FD_62225 | JGI IMG/M metagenome (GOLD analysis project Ga0068704, IMG submission 62225) | Cellulose-adapted microbial communities from the Joint BioEnergy Institute, USA - Passage D2F12 | ecosystem: Engineered > Bioreactor > Continuous culture > Unclassified | place: USA, Joint...
GACCACGAGCTGGCCATCCCCTCCGGGGCGGTACCGGGGCACCTGAAGGGCTTTCGGAGGGTTGTAACGGTATTGGGGAGCGACGGGGTGATGATCACCCACTGGCCGAACCCCTGGGGGGACGAGTTCGAGTTCCACCTCTCCCCCGAAAAGCCCGTGGCAAAGCTCGTCGCCGAGGAGTGTGCCGGGGAGAGGGTTCTGGACTACCCGCCGGGGGCGGACTTCGGGGTCCGCGAGATGACCGAGCCCCTGCGGCTCGTCATGGACGGCCGGGAGGTGTGGCGGGCGCCCTGGACCCGGCTGGAGGTCTCCAGCCGGCTCGACGCCTGGCGGGACCTCGAGCGGGCCCGGCGGGCGGCGCGGGAGGATCTCGTCCGCTACGCGGGGCTCTCCGGGGAGGGCCTCTGAGGCGCTGCGGGGTCAGAGAGAGCGCTGGGGCGGGAGCTAGCTCCCGCCCCAGCGCCCCGTCCGGAGGCGGCTATTACTGCCCGGTGGAGGGCAGGGCCCAGGGGTAGCGGCCGAGCTCGTTGTCGTCGCGCCAGGGCTCCTGCGGCTCGTCCGGGGTCTCGGCGAACTCCTCGTGGCTGTGTCCCGGCTCGCCGGCCCACGAGGCGTTCTCCCGCTTCACGTTGCGGTTGCGCACCTTCGGTATATCGCCGGTGATGTTGATCGGGCCGCCGTAGCTGAAGGCCACGACGCAGGGGATGATCCACTGCTCCCACATCTCGTCGACCTTCTTCTGGAAGTAGGCGTAGTCCTGGTTCTTGAAGTGGGCGAAGCGCCCCTGCTTCTCCAGGTACTCCCGCACCGGCTTTCTCCGGCGGCGCCCCTCGGCGATCTGCTTGGTGATCCCGGTGAAGTTCAGGACCCCGTCCTTCACCTCGTAGAGCGGGTAGATCCCCGTCTCGATGGCCAGCTTGCCCAGCTCGTTGGAGTGCTCGGGGTCGTAGTGCCAGCCCTTCGGGCAGGGGTCGAGGACGTGGATGTAGGTCGGCCCGCCCGCGCGCAGCGCCGCCCGGACCTTGTCCATCATGTCCACCGGTATCGCCGGGGTGCCCGAGGCCACGTACCTGGTATCCGGATGGCCGGCGGCCAGCATGCCGGGAACGTTCTTCTTCCACCGGCGCTGCATGATGCGGAACTTCTTCCCCGGCGGGCTGAAGGTGGTCACGGCGCCCCAGGGCGTCTGGCCCGAGGTCTGGATGTCGGTGTTGGCGTAGGACTCGTTGTCGTAGAGGAAGATCAGGAGGTTGTACTCGATGTCCGTGAGGGCGGCGCTGATGGCCGAGAGCCCCATGTCCGCCCCGCCGCCGTCGCCGCAGAAGGCGATGACGTTTATCGGTTCGTCCTTCATCTTCCCCTTGCGCATGAGCGCCTTGAGCCCGGCCGAGGTCCCGACCGCCGCGGAGCCTGCGGCCCCGAGCTGGGTGTGCATCCACGGCACCACCCAGGGGGTGGTCATGTAGGTGGTGTTGGCCACGTACATGCACCCGGTGGTCCCCAGCACGATGGTCCGGGGGCCGGCCGCCTTGGCCATGAGCCTCATCGGGAGCGCCGAGAGGCAGCCCTGGCAGGTCCGGTGCCCGGACTGGTAGAACTCCTCCACCGGGGCCTTCTTTATGGACCGGATGGGCTCGAGCTTGAGCGCCCGTCCCGGTGCCTCAACGGTCATGGCAGAGCCTCCTTTCGAAAGTCCTCACTCGCGCACGCCGATCCAGCTGACGGCCGGCACGTCCTCCCCGCGCCCGGCCCGCTTGGTGAGGTCGGCCATCTCGTCCATCATCTCGGGGGTTAGCTCCCGGCCGCCGAGCCCGCCGATGAAGTTCACTATCCTCGGCCGCCGCTCGGCGTCGTAGAGGGCGGCCCGGAGGTCGGTGAAGAGCACCCCGCCCTGCTGCGGCGAGCCGTAGGAGTAGTCCCGGTCGATCACGCCGACCGCCCGGAAGCGGCCGAGCGACTCGGCGAGCTCCTCGGCGGGGAAGGGCCTGAACCACTTCAGGCGCACGAACCCGACCTTCTCCCCCCTCTCCCGCAGGCGCCGGACCATGACCTTGGCCGGGAGCCCCAGCGAGCCCATGCCGAAGAGCACGTACTCGGCGTCCTCGGTCATGTACTCCTCGAAGAAGGGGTTGTCGCCCCCGCGCCCGAACAGCCGCCGGAAGTCCGCGTGGGCCTCCCGGATCACGTCCTTCACCCTGCGGGCGGCCGCGTCGGTCTGCTTGCGGATCTCCATCACCCAGTCCTCGTTGGCCTGGGGGGCGATGCTGATGGGGTTGTCCGGGTGCAGCAGCCGGTCCCCGAGGTCGTAGGGCGGGAGGAACTCGTTCACGGTCTCCTGGTCGGGGATCTTGATGAGCGTCTGGGAGTGGGTGATGAACGCCCCGTCGACCCCGAGCCCCACCGGCAGCGAGACCCGCGGGTCCTCGCCGACCCGGTAGGCCATGAGCGTGGCGTCGAAGCACTCCTGGGCGTCCTCCACCCAGAAGAGCAGCCAGCCCAGATCCCGCACGGCCATCGCGTCGTTGTGCTCGACCCCGAAGGCCCCCGGGTCGTCGAGCGCCCGGTTGCCGATCATGGCGACCACCGGCAGCCGCAGCGAAGGCGTCACGCACAGCGACTCCATCGCGTACATCCAGCCCACGCCCGAGGAGCCCACGAACACCCGGCTGCCCACGGCGGAGGCGTGCTTGCAGATCTCGAACTGCGAGTGCTCGCCCTCGGCGACGATGAACTCGCAGTCGAGCTCCCCGTCGGCGATGAGCTTGGCCACCGCCTGCATGACGCCGTCGTAGGGCCTTATGGGGTAGGCCGCCGTCACGTCGACGTCGGCCAGCTTCACCGCCTGGGCCACCGCCTGGGTGCCGGTGGTCAGCTTCTCGGTCTGCCGCCCTACCGGCTTCTCTATGGTCATGACCCTCTCGCCTCCCCTCTGCTGCTTCCCGCAAGCCTCTCCAAGCCACCCATGAGCGCTACTCGACGGGGCTCTCGGCCTGCCGGCCCCCGGCCCACGCCCAGGTGTCGGTGTTGTAGTAGCCGTGGTGCTCTATGCGGCCGCGGGCTATCTTCTCCTCGCGCCACCGGTGGTAAGCCTCGGGGTCCTGCTTCCACATCTCGTAGACGTCCCGGTCCCCCTCGTCGATGAACTCCAGGTCGTTGACCATGACGATGCAGTCCTCGACGGGGCAGACCTGAGAGCAGATGCCGCAGCCGGTGCAGTACTCGTAGTTGATCGGGTGCAGCCCCTCCTCGGTGACCTCGAAGCACTCGTCGGGGCAGTCGATCCAGCACTGGCGGCACTTGATGCAGGTGTCGAAGTTGACCACCGGCCGCATGGTGCGGTCGGAGGAGGTCTTGTAGTGCGGGTTGCGCTCGCCGGGCTTTACCGCCTCCACGATGATGCCCTCGCGCAGCTCCCGCCAGCCCGGAAGCCGCACCGGCTCGTAGTCGTCCTCCTTGCCCTGGCCCGGCGCGATCCGGTGGATCTGCACGCTCTCGTAGCCGTCCTGCAGCGCGCCGAGGTGCTTCTCGCCGAGCTGGTCGTCGCTCTCGACGACGCTGCGCACCTCGTCGAGCTCGATGATGTCCGGGCGCACCCGCGCTATGGCCCCGAGCACCCGCATGTCCGTGCCGTCGTCGCGGTAGACCCAGAGCCCGCCCATGCTGGGCGTGCCGGGCAGGATGGCCAGCGTCCACTCCCAGTCCTTGCGCGGTATGACCCGCAGGAGCTCCTCGGCGGAGCGGTGGGAGATGACCAGCAGGGTGCCGCCGCGCCGCAGGCGCAGGTTTATGGGCTGCCGGCCGTAGTAGGCCCAGGACTCGACCCCGTCGCATAAGGTGTCGTCGAGCGCCGTGATCACGTCCAGCTCGTTCGGCTCGTATTTGGCCATGTGGGCCTGCAGCCTCACCTCGTCCGGGGCGATGACCGCGAACTGCTTGGCCGGTACCCCGTTGCGCTCCGGCGAGTCGCTGTAGCGCTGGATGGTCGAGCCCAGCCAGTCGCGCTTGCGCGCCGCCATCACCACGTGCTTGCAGAGGTTGGCCGCAAGCGTCTTCTGGAAGATCCCACGGTAGGTGAACTCGACGCTCTTGGCCTCCTCCCTGACCTCCGTCGAGCTCCGGCCCTCGACGGACGACCCCGCAGACGAAACCGCCCGCCCGCCGCCCTCGGCTCTCTCAGGCATCTCGCCCTCCTTCCCTCTCAACTACGCTCCCCTACGCCAGCTGGTATAACCAGTTGCCTTGCCGGGATTCTAGCAGCAGGTAGCGAATAGATCAATCCCTCCTCAGGGTCCGGCCTCTTTACGTTCCGGTCCTTCCCGGTGCAGGGCGAGGAGGCGGCGCTCGACGAGCCCGTAGAGCAACCCGTCGAGCTGCTGCTGGCAGCTCTCCAGCTCGTCGAGGCTTTTTCTGGCCTCTTTGGGGGGAAGCTCAGGGATGGCGGCGAGGAGCCGGTCGCGCCGCCGGAGGCGGGCGCGGAGGTCGTCGCCGGGGAGCGAGAGATCCCGGCCGGGGAGGTGGCGGGAGAGCTCGCGGAGGATGCCGTCCTCGGCCCGGCTGCGGAGGCGGGCGAGCTGCAGCGCCTCGCGCAGCTCCTGCGCCTGGAGGCGCTCGTAGCCGAGCTCGCGCTCCAGGTCGCGCACGAGCGTCTCCCGGTCGAGCTCGGCGAAGGGGTTGCGGGCCTCCTCGGCGATCTGCTCCATCCGCATCCTGTTGCGCCGGCGCCGCTCGCGGTCGAGCAGCCGCTCCCGGCGGAGGAGGATGCCGCCGAGCTCGTCGAGCAGGCGCTGCAGCTCCCTCTCGTGCTCCGGCAAGCCCCGCTACCCCCCGACCTCGCCCGCGGCGCGCCCGGACACGAGCCCCTCGACCGGGACGCACGGCGGGACTATCACCACGGAGCAGCTGCAGCACGAGACCACCCTGTGCACCGTGGAGCCCAGCCGGAAGCGGTGCGCCACCCCGCCGCCCCTGCGCCCCAGGACCACGAGGTCGAAGCCCTCCTCCTCCGCGTAGCGCAGGATCTCACGCCCCGGGTTGCCCCGCACCACGCGGACCTCCCCGAGCTCCACGCCGGCCTCCCCGGCCACCCGGCGGGCCCGCTCCTCCACGGCCCCCAGGCGCTCCTCCAGGCTCTCCTGCGGCAGCCACTCCACCTCCTGGGCCACCAGCTGGAACGACGGGGGCGTCTCCCACACCGAGATCACACACATCCTCGCCCCCATCCGCCGCGCAAGCACCGCCCCGTGCTCCAGAACGCAGTCGTCCGAAGCCCTCGACCAGTCCACCGCTACCAGAACCCTGCCGTACACCCTCACCACCCCCTCGCGAGAGCGCCCCAGCCTCCCGCAGCCTCCAAAACCACCTCTCCCCGTCCCGAAAACATCCCCAAAGGTATTACCAGTCACCCGGAAGGGTATCCCCTTGCTTTTTCTGTGTCAAGGAGGGCTTTTCGCCGGGGCCGGTGTTAGGCTCTAGGCGGTTGCGGGTATCGTCAGGGATCTTCGTTTCGGAGGTAGAGGTGTACGACGCTCAGGAGGGAGCCTCGCTGCGGCAGCTGCTGGAGGATGCAGGCTTCAGGAGGGTGGAGAGGGGCAGCGGGAAGGTCTACTGGGAGGAGCCCGGGGGCGGCCGCCTGCTCTCCGAGGAGGCGGCGGTGAAGCGGCTGCGCGAGGAGGGCGAGCGGCGCCTGAGGGAGGCCGGCTGGGAGCCCTCCGGCGCGGAGGAGGGCTACTGGCTCAGCCCCCGGAGCGGGCGGCTCTACCCCTGGTATGCGGCCCTCGGGCTGCTCAACGCCGGGGAGAGCCCGTGAGGGGGAGTAGGGGCGGTGGGACTCGAACCCACACTTTGAGGATTTTAAGTCCTCTGCCTCTGCCGATTGGGCTACGCCCCCGCCGTCCTCCGGAGTATATCAGGCGGGGCGGAGGGTCCGGAGGGTGCAGCAGCCGTCCTCCGGGTACGTGCGGTCCAGCCGGCGGAGGGTCCACTCCGCCACCGGGTTGGGGAGCGCCCCGGCGAGGTGGAGGGCGGTGAAGGCGTGCAGGCACTTCACGTAGCCGCCCTCCCTCACCCCGGCGACGCGGGTTCCGTAGCGGCGGCGGTGCTCCTCGTGGATCTCCTCCACCCTCGCCTCGCCGACCTCGCGCTGGGCGGCCCGGACGCCCCCGGCGGCCTCCACCCGGGAGATGGCGGCCTCCAGGCTCGGGCAGGTCACCCAGAAGGTGGTGGGCATGCTGCGGGAGGGCTCGTTCTCTATGACGCTCGGCAGGCCGTGGGGGCAGCGGGCCGCCACGCGGAAGGGCCGCGGCTCGCGCCCCAGCTGCCGGCGAACCGCCTCACGGTCGTCCATCCCCGCCCTCCCCGCCGGGGGCGACGATGTACACCCTCTCGCCCGGCCTCACCAGGCCGTAGCGCTCGCGGGCGGCGCGCTCTATCCCCTCCGGGGTGCTGAGCGCCCCGATCTCGCGGCGGTAGGCGGCGTTCTTCGCCTCCGCGGCCCGCAGCTCCTGGCGAAGCTCCGGGATGCGGCTCCGGCTCTCGACGATCTGCTGCAGCGGCGCCGCGTAGGAGGCCAGCAGGAGCCCCACGAACGCCGCGTACAGCAGGACGGCGAGCGGGCGGTGACCCCTCCTCCTGCCGCCGGGGCCGCTCAAGGCCGGGACGACCTCACCCGTTCTCCCCCACCGTGTGCACCTGCAGCAGGTTGGTGGAGCCCGGCAGGGAGCCCGCCGTCCCCCCGGTGAAGACCAGCCGGTCGCCCTTCTTCAGGTGCCCCCTGGCCTCGGCGGCCTCCACGGACTCCCTGAAGCGCTCCTCTATCGATCCCGCCTGCTCGCCCCGCACCGCCGTCACCCCCCACACCAGGGCGAGGCGGCGGACCGTGGCCTCGATGGGGCTCACCGCCAGGATCCTGTTCGGCGGCCGGAAGCGGGCGACCCTTATGCAGGAGAGGCCGGTCTGGGTGGAGGTGAGGATCGCCTGCGCCTCGAGCACCTCGGCGAGCTCGCAGGCGGCGTGGGTGACGGCGTCGTAGCGGTCGCCCCGCCCCCAGGCGGTGGAGGCGGCGATGTCCCGGCCGTAGTCTATGGCCCCCTCCGCCGCCCGGCAGATGCGGTCCATCTCCATCACGCTCTGGGTCGGGTAGCGGCCGACGGCCGTCTCCCCGCTCAGCATCACCGCGTCGGTCCGGTCGAAGATGGCGTTCGCCACGTCGGAGACCTCGGCCCGGGTGGGGCGGGGGTTGCGCATCATCGAGTCCAGCATCTGGGTGGCCACGATCACCGGCCGGCCCCGCCGGCGGCAGCGCGCGACGATCCGCTTCTGCTCTATGGGCACCCGCTCCGCCGAGAGCTCCACCGCCAGGTCCCCGCGGGCCACCATCACCCCGTCGGAGGCTTCTATGACCTCCTCTATGTTGTCTATCGCCTCGTGCTTCTCGATCTTGGAGATCACCGGCACGTCCCCGCCGAGCTCCCGGATGCGCTCCTTGACGTCGAGCACCTCCTCGCCGGTGCGCACGAAGGAGATGGCTACCCAGTCGGGGCGCAGCTCCTCAAGGCCGAAGCGCAGATCCTCCAGATCCTTCTCCGTCAGCCCGCTTATGGAGAGCGAGGAGTCCGGGAAGTTGAGCCCCTTGTGGGAGGAGACGGGCCCGCCCTCCAAAACCTCGCAGACGATCTCGCCGTTCTCCTTGATGCTCTCCACCCGCAGCCCGATGAGCCCGTCGTCTATGAGCAGCCGGTGGCCGGGCTTCACGTCCTGCGCCAGCCGGTCGTAGGAGGTGGAGAGCCGGCTGGCGTCCCCCACGAAGTCGCCGGGGGCTATCACGACCCGGCTGCCCTCCACGAGCTCGGTCCCGCCCTCCACCTCGCCGGTCCGGATCTTCGGCCCCTGCAGATCCTGCATGATCGCCACGTTGCGCCCGGCCTCGGCGGCGGCCTCGCGGACGGTGCGGGCGTTGTCCAGGTGCATGTCGTGGGTGCCGTGGCTGAAGTTCAGCCGCATCACGTCCACCCCCGCCCGGACCAGCGCCCCGATGCTCTCCTCGGAGGAGGTGGCCGGCCCCAGGGTGGCCACTATCTTGGTCCGCCGCACCCTCATCCCTCCCGCATCCGGGGGTTGAACGCCCCCAGCCCGGGGTAGACGGCGGCCTCCCCCAGCGACTCCTCTATCCTGAGCAGCTGGTTGTACTTGGCCACCCGCTCGCCCCGGGCCGGGGCCCCGGTCTTTATCTGCCCGGCGTTCACCGCGACGGCGAGGTCCGCGATGGTGGTGTCGTCCGTCTCGCCGCTGCGGTGGCTGACCATGGCGGTGTACCCGCTCTTGTGCGCGAGGTCCATCGTCTCGAAGGTCTCCGTGAGCGTCCCTATCTGGTTGACCTTCACCAGGATGGAGTTGGCGATGCCCCGCTCTATGCCCTTGCGAAGGATCTTCGGGTTGGTGACGAACAGGTCGTCGCCCACCAGCTGCACCCTCCCCCCGAGCCGCGCGGAGATCATCTCCCACCCCTCCCAGTCGTCCTCGGCGAGCCCGTCCTCGATGGAGATTATGGGGTACTCGCCGCACAGGCGCACGTAGTAGTCGACCATCTCCCCCCGCTCGAGGCTCCGCCCCTCCCCGGAGAGCTCGTAGCGGCCGCCCTCGTAGAACTCCGAGGCGGCGGGGTCGAGCGCGAAGCAGACCTGCTCCCCGAGCGAGTACCCGCTGCGCTCCACCGCCTCCGAGAGCAGCCCGAGCGCCTCGCCGTTGCTCGACAGGTCCGGGGCGAAGCCCCCCTCGTCCCCGATGCCCCCGGCGAGCCCCCGCTCGGCGAGCAGCTTCTTGAGCGCGGCGTAGATCTCCGCCACCGCCCGCAACGCCTCCCGGTAGCTCTCGAAGCCCACCGGGACGACCATGAACTCCTGGAAGTCCACGTTGTTGGCCGCGTGCGCCCCCCCGTTGAGGATGTTGGCGCAGGGGACCGGCAGCACGTGGGCCCCGGGGCCGCCCAGGTAGCGGTAGAGCGGCAGCCCGGCGTACTCCGCGGCGGCCCGGGCCGCCGCGAGGGAGACGCCCAGCATGGCGTTGGCCCCCAACCGCCCCTTGTTCTCGGTGCCGTCGGCCTCGATCATGGCGAGGTCCAGCGCCCGCTGGTCGGTGACGTCCATCCCCACCACGGCCTCGGCCAGCTCCCCCTCCACGTTGGCGACGGCCCGCAGCACCCCCTTGCCGCCGTAGCGCCCCCCCTCTCCGTCCCGCAGCTCCACCGCCTCGTTCTGCCCCGTGGAGGCCCCCGACGGGACCGCCGCCCGGCCCACGAAGCCCGCCGCGGTGACGACCTCCACCTCCAGCGTCGGGTTGCCCCTGGAGTCCAGAATCTCCCGCCCGCGGACCGCGACGATCTCCGTCATGTGGCAGCTCCTCCCTTGCCGCTCCGTTGCGTTCTCTCCTCTTGAAAGGCCCCGCTCACACCCCGTAACTCTACGCCCCGACCCGCCGCGGCGCCACATCCCCCCTGTTCCGGGCCGGCTACTCCCGCGAGGAGGGGTTCGGGTCGTAGCCCGGCAGGTACCTTATGTCCCGCAGCTCCTCCTGCCGCTCGACCCACCGCTGGAACTTTTCGGCCTGCGCGGTGGCCGCGAGCTGCTCCCGGATGCGGTCCTCCACCTCGGAGAGCGGCTCGGTGCTCTCCCGGCGCACGTCGTAGACCTTGATGACGTGGTAGCCGAACTGGGTCTTCACCGGCCCGACGACCTCGCCCTCCTCGGCCCCGAAGGCGGCCTCCTCGAAGTTGGGGACGGTCTCGCCCCTGCCGATGCAGCCGAGGTCGCCGCCCTTCTCCCTGCTGCCGGGGTCCTGCGAGTACTCCCTGGCCAGCTCGGCGAAGTCTGCGCCCTCCTCGAGCCGCCGCTTCACCTCCTCGGCCCGCTCCCGCTGGTCGGGGTTGAAGAGGATGTGCCGGACGCACCGCTGGGCGGGGGTGGTGAACTGGGCCTCCCTGTTCTCCTCGTAGTAGTCGCGGACCTCCTCCTCGGTGGGCCGGGCGTCCCCGGCCACCCGCTCCTGCACCTTCTGTACCGGGAGCTGCTCCCGGATCTGCTCCCTGAGCTGGGCCTCGGTTATCCCGGCCTGCTCGAGCGCCCGCCGGAAGGCCTCCTCCCGCCCGATGTCCTGCCCCTGCGCCCGCGCCTGCCGGACCAGCTGGTCCTTTATCCGCTCGATCTCCCGCTCCACCTCCCGCTCGGTGACGGTGATGCCGTGCTCCCGCGCGTAGGCCTGGGCGATCTCCTGGGTAACGAGCTGCGGCATGATCTGGGCTATGGCGCTCTGGTACTGCGGGGAGTCCGGCGTGATCTCGCCGAGCCCGGACTGCCGCCCCAGGAGGTCGAGCTGCTCCTGCACCTGCCCCTGGGTGACCTCCCCGCCCTCGAAGACGGCGACCTTCTGGGCCCCGGAGGGCAGGTTGGCCTCGGTCTGGGCGGCCTCGCAGCCCGCGAGCAGGAGCAGCGCGGCGATCAGGATGGCGGACTTGAGCGCTTTTCTGGTGGCGGACACTCTCTCCATACACCCGGGAAAACTCGCCTGCAGGAACAACGCAAAAGCCGCGCGGATTATAGCATCCCCTCCTCCCCCTCCCGCTCGAGCCCGCGCAGATACCGGTCGGCCTGCGCCACCTCGCCCTCCCCGAAGACCCTCACCCCGTTCCTCTCCAAAAGCGCCGCGGTCACCCCGTCCCCCTCCCTGAGGCCGCCGGTGAAGCCGCCGTCGTAGATGCGGCCCGCACCGCAGGAGGGGCTCCTCTCCTTGAGCACCGCCACCCGCGCCCCGGACTCGCGGGCGGCCCTGAGCGCCAGGCGCGCCCCCGCGAGAAAGTGGCGGGTCACGTCGCCCCCGCGCCGGTCCACGACCCGCGCAACCCCGTCGAGCACCGCCCCGCCGTCCCCGCCCCTGATCTCCGCCGGCGGCCGGGGCACGGGGAGCCCCCCGGCGACCTCCGGGCACAGGACCACGACCCTCCCCTCCCGGAGCCACCGCTCCAGCACGGGGTCCCCGCTGCGCGCGCCGGAGCCGCTGTAGCGCACCCGGCAGCCGAGCAGGCAGGCGCTCACCAGCACCCGCTCCACCGCGGGCTACCCCCCGCCCTCCCCGGCCAGCAGGCGCAGCGCCCGCTCGCAGAGCTCCAGCGCCCCCAGCCCCGACCCGCGCACCGACACCCTCCCCTCGCGGCCGCTCACCACGCCGCCCGTGGCCCGCCGCAGCGCGGCGAGGTCCGCCTCGGAGGGGCTCACCCCGTAGACCGTGAGCGCCCCGGAGCGGTAGCCCACCGAGCTCGCCCCCGCCCGGCGGCCCAGGATCTTCAGCCGCGTCAGGCCGAGGAGGTTCCGGGCGGGCTCCGGCAGGGGGCCGAAGCGCTCCTCCAGCTCCTCCGCCAGGTCGTCCACCTCCGCCAGCGAGCCCGCCGCCGAGGCCCGCCGGTAGAGGTCCACCCGCTCGATCTCGTCGGCCACGTACTCCGGCGGCAGGTAGGCGTCGAGCGGCACCTCCACGATCACCGGCCGCTCCTCCCGGCGCTCGGGCTCCTCGCCCCGCTCCAGCGCGACGGCCTCCTCCAGCAGCCGCAGGTACATCTCGAAGCCCACCGCGGCTATGTGCCCCGACTGCTCCGCGCCGAGCAGGTTGCCCGCCCCCCTTATCTCCAGGTCGCGCATCGCCACCGCAAAGCCGCTGCCGAGCTCCGTGAAGTCCAGGAGGGCCTCGAGGCGCCTCTGGGCCTCCAGCGTGGCCCCCAGCGGGGCGAAGAGGTAGGCGTAGGCCTGCTCGGTGGAACGCCCGATCCTGCCCCTGAGCTGGTAGAGCTGGGCGAGCCCCATGGCGTCCGCCCGCTCCACGATGAGGGTGTTGGCCGTGGCGATGTCCAGCCCGCTCTCGACGATGGTGGTGGTCACCAGCACGTCGGCCTCGCCCTCCAGAAAGCGCTGCATGACCTCCTCGAGCGCCCGCTCGGGCATCTGGCCGTGCGCCACCGCGAAGCGCACCCCCGGCACCAGATCCCTGAGCCGCTGCGCGGCCTCCTCTATGGTCTCCACCCGGTTGTGCACGAAGAAGACCTGCCCCCCGCGCGCCACCTCCCGCTCGATGGCGCGCCGCACCAGCTCCTCGTCGTAGGGGCCGACGTGGGTGAGCACGCTGCGCCGCCCCGCCGGCGGGGTCTCGATGACGCTGATGTCCCTGAGCCCGGAGAGCCCCATCTGCATGGTCCGCGGGATGGGGGTGGCGGTGAGCGTGAGCACGTCCACGCTGGTCTTGAGCTGCTTTATCCGCTCCTTGTGCCGCACCCCGAAGCGCTGCTCCTCGTCCACGACGAGCAGCCCCAGATCCTTCGGCCGCACCTCCGCCCCCAGGAGGGCGTGGGTCCCGATGAGGATGTCCACCTCGCCGGAGGCGAGATCCCGCAGTATCCTCCTGCGCTCCGCCGCGGTGGTGAACCTGGAGAGGCTCTCCACCCGCACCGCGAACCGCTCCAGCCGCTCGCGGAAGGTCCGGTAGTGCTGCTGGACGAGGATGGTGGTCGGGGCGAGCATGAGGGTCTGCTTCCCGGCCAGCGCGGCCTTGAAGGCGGCCCTCACGGCCACCTCGGTCTTCCCGAAGCCCACGTCGCCGCACACCAGGCGGTCCATGGGCCGCGGCCGCTGCATGTCCTCCTTGACCGCGGCGATGGCGGCCGCCTGGTCCGGGGTCTCCTGGTAGGGGAAGCTCTCCTCCAGCTCCCGCTCCCACTCCCCGTCGGGCGGGAAGGCGAACCCTTCCGCCCTCGCGCGCTCGGCGTGCAGCCGCAGCAGATCCCCGGCGAGCATCCTGACGCGCCGCCGCACCCTCTCGGTGACCCGGGCCCAGCTCTCCCCCCCGAGCCGGTCGAGCCTGGCCCCGTCCCCCACGTACTTGTGCAGCAGCTCCATCTGCTCGTAGGGCACGAAGAGGGTGTCCCCGCCGCGGTAGGTGACCTGCATGTAGTCCCGGGTGACCCCGAGCACCTCCTTGGAGACGAGCCCCTCGAAGCGCCCGATGCCCTGCACCGCGTGCACCACGAGGTCGCCGGGCTTGAGGTCGGCGAACGAGGTGAGCGCCCGCCCGGCCCGCCGGCGCCGCTCGCGCCGCCTGCCGAGCACCGCGTCCTGCCGGACGACGGCGATGCCCCCCTCGGGGTAGGAGAAGCCCTCCTCCACCTCGCCGGGGACCGCGTAGAGCCCGGGCGGCAGGGAGGGGTCGGCATGCTCCGCCGCGACGACCTCCCGCCCGATCTGGCCCAGGGCGTAGACCGTCCGCCTGACCTGGCTGCCGGAGCCGCACGCGATAAAGACGGCCATGCCGTCCTCCACGAGGCCGCCGAGCCGCCGAGCCGCCTCCCGCGGTGTCTCCGCGAAGGGGGCGAGGGGCGGGGCCGAGAGGGCCTCCCCCTCCCCGCCGGAGGAGAAGCGGAGGTCGGCCGCGGGAAGCGGCGCGTAGAGCTCCTCGACGAGCCCCTCCAGCCCCCCGGCGACGCCCTCCCGCGGCTCCTCGGCCCACACCTCCATCCCGTCCGGGAGCAGCCCGGCGGGCTCGACGGGCCCGAGCGCCAGCAGCAGCCGGTCGAGCCCCGGCACCCTGACCCCCCTGCGGGCCTCCTCGGGGAGCCCCTCCTCCCCGGCGGCGAGCCCGGCGAGATCCCCCTCCCGCGCGGCGTACACGGTGACGGCGGCCAGCTCCTTCACCGCGCGCCGGGTGGCGAGGGAGACGGCCCGCACGCTCTCCACCTCGTCCCCCCACCACTCGACGCGCACCGGCGAGCGGCGGGTGCTGGGGAAGAGGTCGAGGATGCCGCCCCGCACCGCGAACTCCCCGGGGCGGAAGACCCGCTCGACCCGCTCGTAGCCGAGCGCGGCCAGCCGCAGGAGCACTTCGTCCATGTCCAGCTCCACCCCGCCGGCGAGCCGCAGCGGCTCGTGGAGCGGGGTCCTCTCCATGAGCGCGAGCGGTCCGGCGGCGACCACCCGGGCGGAGTCCAGGGCGTGCAGCGCCCGCTGCCGGGCGCCGACCCTCCACACCTCGGGGTCGAAGACGTCCCCGTAGGGGACCCCGCGCGAGGGGAGGTGGACGACCGGCTCGTCGGTGAAGCAGGCGGCGTCGCGGGCGTAGCGGGCGGCGTCCTCCTCGGTGGAGGAGAGGAGGAGGACGGGCCGCTCGTTCCTGGCCGCCAGGTAGGCCCGCAGCCGCCGCGGGGCCTGGAGGATCTTCCCGAAGCCTATCTCGCCGGACACCCGCGGATTTTACCCCGCCCGCGGGGCTTTCCAAGCGGAAGCCTTCACCTTCCCGCGCACGCCACATGCCCTAACATGTCCCTTCGCCGAAACGGCACACACAAGGAGAAGGTGTCCCCCACGCGGGAGGTGATGAGAGGTGTCGCTTCTGGAAGAGCTGAACCGCCGGGGCGAGGGCATGCTCCCCGGGCTCCTGGGGCTGCGCTTCGTGGAGGCGGAGCCGGGACGCATAAGGGCCCGGGTGGGGCTGCGCCGGGAGCTCATGGCCCCCAACGGCTACCTGCACGCCGCGACGGTGGTCGCCCTCGCCGACACCGCCTGCGGCTACGGCTGCTTCGTCAGCCTGCCGCAGGGGGCGGAAGGGTTCACCACGGCCGAGCTGAAGACCAACTTCCTGGGCACCAAGCGGGAGGGCGAGATAGAGTGCACCGCCGTCATGGTCCACGGCGGCAAGACCACCCAGGTCTGGGACGCCACGGTGACCGACCCGGACTCGGGCCGCAGGATAGCCCTCTTCCGGTGCACCCAGATCCTGCTCTACCCCCGCACGTAGGAGGGAGGGGGCGCGAAACCGCGCCCCCTCCCCGAAAAGGACTCACCAGAAGAGGCCGAGCGCCGCGTCGAGGCTGTAGGAGCCTGCACCGGCCAGCAGCAGCGCCAGCGCGATGCCGATGAGCGCCAGGTTGAACTCGTAGCCCCCGTTCTGGTTGAAGAAGCCGTTGCGCAGGTGGACGGTGAGGATGGCCACGACCATGACCAGGATGATCCCCACCGCCGCAACAGGCGTGAGCAGGCCCAGCGCCGCCAGCAAGCCGCCGAAGAACTCCACGACCCCGACCGCGACGGCCATCGGGTAGGTCGGCCTTATCCCGAGCTGCTCGAAGAAGCCGGCCGTCCCCTTGAGCCCCGGCCCCCCGAAGCTCCCGAAGAGCTTCTGGCCCCCGTGGGCCACGAAGATCACGCCGAGCACAACACGTAACACCAGCAACGCGAGATCTACCATGCTCCGTCTCAACCTCCTGTCCTGGTTGTGAGTTACTATTGATAATCAGATATACTATGGTAATGAGATTATGTCAACGGCCGGAGGTGTTAGAATAGCGTCATGTCCGGAGGAGTGGAGTACACGGAGGCCTTCTGCCCGCGGTACCAGCGGGCGGTGGAGATCATCGGCCGCCGGTGGAGCGGGGCGATCCTGCGGGCGATGCTGCGGGGGGCGACCCGCTTCGGGGAGATAAGGGATGCGGTGCCCAACCTCTCCGGCCGGATGCTCTCGGAGCGGCTGCGCGAGCTGGAGGCCGAGGGCATCGTGGAGCGGGTGGTGATCCCCGAGAAGCCCGTGCGGATAGAGTACCGGCTCACGGAGAAGGGCCGGGCGCTCAACGAGGTGGTCGAGGCGCTGGCCCGGTGGGCGAACGAGTGGATCGGGAGCGAGCGGCGGGCCGCGGCGGGGTAGAGGCCGTCGTCTTCGACCTGGACGGCGTCCTGGTGGACTCCGAGCAGCTGTGGGACGCTGCGCGGCGGGAGCTCGCCGGGGAGAGCGGCGGCAGGTGGCACGAGCGGGCCACGCGGGACATGATGGGGATGAGCTCCCCGGAGTGGTCGCGCTACATGCACGAGGAGCTCGGGGTGCCGCTGCCGCCCGGGGAGATCTCCCGGGCCGTGGTCGAGCGGCTGCTCGCGCTCTACGAGGAGCGCCTCCCCCTGCTGCCCGGCGCGCGGGAGGCCGTCGAGCGCCTCGCGGGGCGCTGGCCCCTCGGGCTGGCCTCCTCCTCCAACCGGCCGGTCATAGACCGGGTGCTGGAGCTCTCCGGGCTGGGCCGGCACTTCCGGGCCACCGTCTCCTCGGAGGAGGTGCGGCGGGGCAAGCCCGCCCCGGACGTCTACCTGGAGGCCGCCCGCAGGCTCGGGGCGGAGCCGGGCCGCTGCGCCGCCGTGGAGGACTCCACCAGCGGCATCCTCGCCGCCAAGAGAGCGGGGATGCGCGTGATCTCCATCCCCAACCGGGCCTTCCCCCCCGAGGAGGAGGCGCTGCGGGCGGCGGACGCCGTGGTGCCCTCGCTGAAGAAGCTCCTCCCCGAGACCGTGGCCGGGGAGCGCTGAGCCGGCCGGGCCGTACGCCGCCGTCGCGGAAGGGAGCCTAGCCCTCCAGCGAGCCGAAGTCCAGCACCACCGTCTTAAGGTCGGTCATCTCCAGCAGGCTGTAGCGGCCGCCGACCCTCCCCCACCCGGTGCGGGTGCCGGCCGCCCCGCCGAAGGGCTCCAGGGCCTCCCAGTAGTCGGTGGAGTCGTTTATCACGACGTTGCCCACCCGCAGGTTGCGCAGGTAGGCGAAGGCGCGCCTGAGGCTGGAGGTGTAGACCGCGGCCTGCAGCCCCAGGTGCGAGTCGTTGGCCACGGCCAGCGCCTCCTCGTCGCCGGAGACGGGGATCAGGGGAACGATGGGCCCGAAGGTCTCGTCGCGGTTGATGAGGGTGTCGGTCCCCACGTTGTCCAGCACGGTGGGCCGGTAGTAGAGGCTGGTGGGGCGGCCCTCCTCCCTCCCCCCGCCGAGCACGACGCTGGCCCCCTTCCCAACGGCGTCCTCCAGGTGGCGGTCCATCTTCGCGGCGGTCGGCTCGTTGTTCATCGGCCCCACGAGGGTGTCCTCCTCGAAGGGATCGCCGAGCTTCCAGGAGCGGGCCTCCTCCACCACGGCCCGCAGGAAATCCTCGTGCACGCTGCGGTCCACCAGCACCCGCTCGGTGGCGCAGCAGACCTGCCCGGAGCAGTAGAAGCCGCCGAAGACCGCCCCCTTCGCCGCCCGCCGCAGGTCGGCGTCGGCGCAGACGATCACCGGACCGTTGCCGCTGGCCTCTATGAGGGTGCGCCTGAGGCCGGCGGACCGGACTATCCTCTCCGCGGTCTGGTGGGAGCCCACGAAGGCCACGCAGTCGACGGCCGGGTCGGTGACGAGCCGCTCCCCGACCTCCCCGGCCCCGTAGACCAGGTTCACCACGCCCCCGGGCAGCCCGGCGTCGGCCATGGTCTGCACCAGGTTCGCCATGGAGATCGGGGTCCACTCCGAGGGCTTGGCGACCACCGCGTTCCCGGCGGCGATGGCCGGGGCGATGAGCTCGGAGGGGATGACGGTGGGGAAGTTCCAGGGGGTGATGCAGGCGTAGACCCCGTTCGGCTCGCGGAAGGTGAAGATCCGCTTGTTCGCGTCCTGCGAGGGGATTACCGCGGTCTCGAGGCGCTTTACGTCCTCCGCGGCGACCCGGAAGTTCTCCGCGGTCTCCTCGATGTCCGGGATGGCCTCGGAGCGGTAGGGCTTGCCCTGCTCCAGCGAGAGCTGGCGCGCCAGCTCCTCCTTGCGCTCCTCCAGAAGGTCGGCCACGGCGTGGCAGACCTCAGCCCGCTCCCAGGCCGAGAGCGCCGCCCACCGCGGCTGGGCCTCCCGGGCCGCCCGCGCGGCGCGGGAGATTTCCTCCGCGGAGGCCTCGGGGGCCTCCGCGAGCCTCTCCCCGGTAACGGGGGAGACGACCTCCCGCGCCCGCTCCCCGCGGGCCTCCACCCACTCGCCGCCGATAAAGTTCTCGAGCACCCGCACCCCTGCCAAGAAGACCTCCTCCTTTCCCTTCCGACGTGTCAGTGCCGCGAGAGCCGCTCGGCGAGGCTCCTCCCGGTGGGGGGACGCCCGGTCCGCCGGCCCCGCTCGTCCAGCCGGGCGAGGGCGTGCTGGATGTAGCGGACGGCGAGCCACCGCAGCGGCTCGGGCTCCCAGTCTCGCGAGCGGTGGTTGACCATGGGGAGGTCGAGCACCTCGTCGTCGCCCCCGGCGATGAGGGCGGCCAGGACCCGCCCCGCCAGGTTGCTCACGGCCACCCCCTGCCCCGCGTACCCGTAGGCCGCCGCCACCCCGCTGGCGGGGTCGTAGGCGGCGGTCGGCATCCAGTCGCGCTTGACCCCGATGGGGCCGCCCCAGGCGTGGGTGAAGCGCACCCCCCGCAGCGCCGGGAACCACTCCACCAGGCTCCGGCGGAGCATGGCGTGGGTGGCCTCGTCGCGGTCGTACTCGTCCCGGATGGAGGAGCCGAGGCGGTAGGGGGCGCCCCGGCCGCCGAAGAGGATCCTGCCGTCCTCCGTGCGCGAGAGGTAGTCCACCGACAGCCGGCAGGAGGAGAGGCACTCGTGCCGCCCCCAGCCGATCTCCTCCCACCGCTCCGGCGGGAGCGGCTCGGTGAGCACGATGAGCGAGTAGATGGGGAGCACCTGCCGGTGCGTCCGGCGCAGCCGCGCGAGGTAGGCCTCCCCGGCGAGCACCACGGCCCGGGCGCGCACCTCGCCCCTCCCCGTAACGAGCGCCGGCCGCTTGCCGGGCCGGAAGTCCTCGACCGCGGTCCGCTCGTAGATGACGCCCCCCCGCCGCTCCACCGCCCGGGCGAGCCCCCGCACGAGGCGCCCGGGGTGGATCACGGCGCCCTGCGGGTCGAAGAAGGCGCCCTCCGCCCCCGCGACCCGCACCCGCTCCTCCAGCTCACCGGGCGAGAGCAGCGCACAGCCCCCGGCGAGCCCGAGCGCGGCAAGCCCCTCGTAGGAGGCCCGGACGGCGGGAAGCTCGTGCCGGCCCCGCGCCACCCGCAGCACCCCGCCCCTGCGGAACCCGATGTCCAGCCCCTCCTCCCGGGCGACCCGCTCTATCTCGTCGATGGAGCCCCGCACCGCCCGCAGCATCCGGGACGCGGCCTCCCGGCCGTAGCGCCGCGCGAGCTCCGGCGCCGTCACGGACATGGAGGGGGAGCACCACGCCCCGTTGCGGCCCGAGGCCCCAAAGCCCGAGACCTCCCTCTCCAGCAGCACCACCCGGAGCCCGGGGTCCCGCCGCAGCAGATAGTACGCCGTCCACAGCCCCGTGTAGCCCGCCCCGAGCACCGCCACGTCCGCCTCGCAGTCCCCCTCCAGCGCGGGACGGGGCCGCAGGTCGTCCCCCGACGTCTCCAGCCAGTAGCTCACCCGCGAGTAATCCTGCATGCCTGTATTTTTACAGTAAGCGCGTCCCGCGTCTACGGGCGGGGGCGCTTTGTTCTGGCGCGGGCCGGGACCAGGCCGGTGACGAGGAGGAGGCTCGCGAGGATAAGGGCGAAGCCCAGGAGGGCTCCCGGCCCGAGGCGCTCGTCCAGGAAGAGGGCGCCGAAGAGCACCCCGAAGGCGGGCACGAGGAAGGTCACGGTGAGGGTGCGGGTGGGGCCGACGCTGGCGAGCAGGCGGAAGTAGAGCAGGTAGGCCGCGGCGGTGGAGAGCAGGGCGAGGGCCAGGACGGAGAGGATGACGCTCTGGTCTGGGGGCGCGGAGGGGACGGTGGCCGCCGCCGGGAGCAGGAGCACGGCCGAGGCCCCGCCCAGCTGGCCTATCGCCATGGCGGGGGCCGGCAGGCCGGGGAACTTCAGCTTGGCGTAGACGCTGCCGATGCCGTAGAACAGGGAGGCCGCGAGGGAGGCGACCACGGCCAGCAGCACCGCGGCGCTCGCGGGAAGCGGGCTCCACCCGACCAGCGCGACCACCCCGGCCACCCCCAAAAACAGGCCCGCCACCGCGCCGCGGCCGAGACGCTCGCCCATCCAGACCGCCGCGACGAGGGCGCCGAAGAGCGGGGTGGTGGAGTTGAGGATCGCCGCGAGCGAGGCGGTCAGCCGCAGCTCGGAGGCGGCGATGAGGGTGAAGGGGATCGCGGCGTTCAGGGCGCCGAGGGCGAGGAAGCCCCGCCACCGGCGCAGCAGGCCGCTCCTCCAGCTCGCCGCCAGAAGGGCGCCCGCGGCGAGCGCCGCGGTGGCCAGAAGCACGCGCAGCTCCATCAGCACGAAGGGCCCCAGGGCCGGGGCCGCCACCCGGATAAAGGCGAACGACCCGCCCCACAGCGCCCCCAGCAGAAGGAGCGCCCCCAGATCCCCGGGCCTCATACCGCCGCGGGCCGGCACGCCCGGCAGGGCCGGAAGCCGGCCTCCAGGGCCTCGGCGGGGCTGCGGAAGGGGAGGCGGTTCTCGGGGCGTATCCTGCGCGCGTGGCGGCAGGTGGTGTGGCAGAAGACGCCGGTCGTAGGGGTGGCGGTGTAGGGGGAGCCCGAGAGCTCCTCCAGCGGCACCCCCTCCTCGCGCAGCAGCCGGACCTTCTCCCGCGGGGAGAAGCCGTAGTCGCCGGGCGTGCCGTCGCCGCGGACCACCCGGTGGCAGGGCACCAGCAGCGGCACGGGGTTCCTGGCCATCACGTTGCCCACGGCCCGGGAGGCGCCGGGGCTCCCCGCCTCGCGGGCGACCCAGCCGTAGGGGCGCACCTCGCCGCGGGGGATCCCCCGGACGACGCGCATGACCCGCCGCTGGAAGGGGGTCATCCGCTCCAGGTCCAGCGGCACCTCCACCCGACGCCCGGCGAGCGCCGCGGACAGCCGCTCCGCGAACCCCCGCTCCCGCTCCCCGGCCGGGACGAGCAGCCGCCCGAAGCGCTCGCGGTAGCGGCGGACGAACGCCTCCTCGCCGCCGGCCCGGCCCACACAGGTCACCCCGCGGCTCCCGGCCGCCACGAAGACGGGCCCGAGCGGGGAGCCCACCCGGAAGAGCACGTCGGCCGCCTCCTCCAGCACGCGCTCGACGAGGGCCCCGAGGTCTTCGGGGGGCGGGATGCTCTCCCCCGCCCCGCGCAGCACGCCTGCGACCTTCTCCGTCATCGCTCTCCTCCTCTACTCCTCTCCTCCTGCTCCATCGCCGCCCGCAGGCGGATGAGCCCGCGGCGCACGAGGGTCTTGACGGTCCCCTCGGGCCAGCCGGTGGCGGCGGAGATCTCCGCGTACGGCAGATCCTGCAGGTAGCGCAGGCTCACGGCCACCCGCTGCCGCTCGGGGAGTAGCCGGAGGGCTGCCAGCGCGTCCATCACGCCCTCGGGGTCTCCCCGCGGCTCGGCCAGAGCCCCCGGGTCTTCGAGGCGGGCCTCCCTGCCGCGCGCCCGCAGCCGGTTGCGCACGGTGTTGAGGGTGATCCTGTAGAGCCAGGGCCGCAGGGACATCCCCCTGATGCGCTCCTCGGGGTACCTCCCGAGGGCCTCCAGCGCGCGGACGAGGGCGTCGTGGACGGCGTCCTCGGAGGCCGCCCGGTGGCGCAGCGCGGCGAACGCGTAGCGGTAGAGCTCCGCGTAGTGGCGCTCCACGAGCTCCTGGACCGCGAGCGCATCCCCGCAGGCGATCCTCTCCGCGAGCCCGGGTCCCTCCGACCGCCCGCTCTGCTCTCCGCCTCTCACAACCATATAACACCCGAAGGGGGAGGGAGGTTTCACCGTGGAGGGGGACCCTCTCTAACGCCGGAAGGCGCCGAAGAAGGGCGGGGCGAGAACGCCCCACAGGGCGAGCAGCCCGCGCAGCCGGCCCTCCGGCGCCCGGGAGGCGGCGCGAGGCTGGCACCTCCAGCCCCCGGGGTACGGGCGGTAGCCGGAGCGCGCGAGGTAGCGGCCCCCGCCGCGGGCCCGAATCTCCTTTACCCCGAGCTCGGCCGCGAGCTCGGTTGCGCCGCGGTAGAGTGCGGTGGCGACCCGCTCCTCGCCGGCCCACGGGTCGACCAGGAGCAGCCCCAGGCGCATCCGCTTGGGCTCCGTCCGGTAGACGAGCGCCCCGAGGAGCGTCCCCCCCTCCTCGGCAAGGATGAAACGCTCCTCGAAGGCTATCCACCGGGGCGCACCGTTGAGATCGAGGAGCCCGGCGACCCGCTCGCAGTCCTCCTCGAGCCCCCAGCGGACGCGCACGGGCCCTCCGCCCGAGGGCCCCCCTCCCCGGCGCGCCTCCCGCGCGAGCCGCCCCGCCTCGGCCTCCCGCACGAGCTCCTCGAGCCGCCTCCTGTAGAGATCATACGCCTCCAGCCCGCCCAACATCGCACCCTCTCTTCCCGCGCTATAATTGTTCTACCGTACTGTGACAATTATAAATGGCTCTATCGTCTAGGACAATAGGACAATCATGGAGATAAGGGTAGACACCAAGTGCCACGTTCCGGTACACGTTCAGCTGGAGGAGCAGATAAAGCACCTGATCCTCTCGGGGCGCTTCCGGCCGGGGGAGCGGCTGCCGAGCATCCGGGCGCTGGCGGGGTTTTTGCGTGTGAACCGGAACACCGTGGCCCGGGTGATGGCCGACCTGGAGCGCGGGGGCTACGTGGAGAGCCGGCGGGGCAGCGGCGTCTACGTGGTGGAGCCCCCGGCTAGGGAGGAGGATCTCAGGCTGCAACGGGTGCTCGAGCGTGTGCTGGACGTGGCCGCGGCGCAGGGGGTGAGCGTGGAGGAGCTGGCGCGCGCCCTGCTGGCCCGGGCGGGGACGGAGCCGAGGGAGAGGGTGCCGGTGCTCTTCGTGGAGTGCACCCGCGAGGAACTCGAGCAGTTCGCCGGGGAGCTGGAGGAGCAGCTCCCGGTCCTGGTGGAGCGGGTGCTCCTCGAGGATCTTGCGGAGAGGCTCGCCGCGGCCGACGGCCCGGGCGGGCCGCCCTGGCGTCTCGCGGTGACCACCTTCTTCCACGTCCACGAGGTGGAGGAGCTCACCGCGCCCCGGGGGGTGGAGACGGTCGCCCTGCTCGCCGAGGCCACCCTGGAGAGCCTTAAGCGGCTCACGGCGCTCCCCGCCGGGACGCCGGTGGGGGTGGTGGGGGGCTCGCGCACCTGCATGGAGAACCTCTGCCGGTCGCTGGAGGGGGCCGGGCTGGACCACCTGGAGTTCAAGGAGGTCTCCGTCGAGCAGGCGGCGGGGGTCCGGAGGCTGCTCGCGGGGGAGGTCCGGGCCGTGGTCTGCTCGAGCCACACCGCCCGCCGGCTGCGGGAGGAGTTCGGGGTCCCAGAGGGGGTGGAGGTCATCGAGGAGGACCGCACCCTGGACAAGGGCGGGATCGAGATGCTCGGCCGCCTGCTGCGGGAGCTCCCCCGGGGCGAGGGCTAGGCCCGCGCGTTGAAGCGGTTCATCGCCGCCTCGGGCCCCTCCTCCAGGACCGCCTCCACCGCGTCGGCGGCGCGGGGGATGGCCTCCCGCGCCGCCCGGTCCATCCTGCCCAGCACGTAGCCCGTCACGTCCGCGCCCTCCGGCGGGCGCCCGATCCCCACCCGCACCCGCACAAAGCCGTTGCCCACCCGCGAGATCACCGAGCGCAGCCCGTTGTGCCCCCCGGCACCGCCGCCGACCTTCACCCGCACCGTGCCCGCGGGGAGGTCCAGGTCGTCGTGCACCACGATCAGATCCTCCGCCCGGTAGCCGGAGAGGGCCTCGCCGGACTCGTTCATGAACGTGGCGGGCTTCAGCAGCACCGCCTCCCTCCCCTCCACCGAGACCTCGGCCGCCTCGGCCCGCCTCGCCCGCCGCCAGCGCCCGCCGTGCCGGCGGAAGAGCTCGTCGAGGACCATGTGGCCCGCGTTGTGCCGGGTGAGGGCGTAGCGGCGTCCCGGGTTGCCGAGCCCCACGACTACGGGGACCCCGAGCGGGGTCCCCTCGTCGCGGGCCGGAGCGGCGCGGCGCAGCAGGCCGCCGATCTCTAGCCCTCCTCCTCGCCGGCCCCTTCCTGCCGCTCGGGGGCCTCGGTCTCCGCCGCCTCGGGGGCCGCCTCCTCGGCCTCCTCCTCGACGACGCCGGCGGCCTCCAGCTCCTCCTCGGAGATCTCGGTCGGCGGCGTCACCGTCGCCACCACCTCCTCCGGGTCGGAGACGAGCCTGAGGCCCTCCGGCAGCCGGACGTCGCCGAGGGTGAGGTTCTCCTGCATGCCGAGCCCCGAGACGTCCACCTCTATCTCCTGCGGGATGTCGCCGGGCAGCGCCTCCACCCGCACCTCGTAGGCCACCTGCTGCAGGACGCCGCCCTCCTTCACCCCCGCCGGCTCCCCGGCGAGCGCCAGCGGCACCGCGACCTCTATCCTCTCCGTCATGTCCACCGGCGCGAAGTCCACGTGCAAAAGCCGCCCCGTGAGCGGGTCGCGCTGGACGTCCACCACCCGGGCCGTCTTCTTCCCGCCATCCAGCTCCAGGTCGTAGAGCGCGTTGTCCCCGTAGTGCTGCAGGGTGTAGTCCACCACCTTCGCCGGGACCGCGAGCGCCGTGCTCTGCGCGCTGCCGTTGCCGTAGAGCACGGCCGGTATCATCCCGGAGGCCCGCAGCCTCCGGGCCTCGCCCTTGCCCCTGCCCTGGCGTATCCTGGCCTCGAGTGCCACGTTCTCTGCCATCCTGACGCTCCTGTCCTCTCTCCGGTCAGCCTCCGCCGAAAAACGCTAGAAGAGCTGGTTCTCGCCCATGAACACCGCGCTCACCGAGTCGTCGGTGAAGACGTTGCGTATCGTGCTCGCAAGGATCGGCGCGATCGTGAGCGTGCGTATCTTAGAACGCGGCTTGCCGGGCTTCAAGGGCAGCGTGTCCGTCACCACCACCTCCCGGATGGGGGACTCCTCGATCCTCTCGTAGGCCCGCCCGGAGAAGACCGCGTGGGTCGCCGCCGCGTAGACCTCCGTCGCCCCCTCGCTCAGGAGCGCCTCTGCCGCCCCGACCATCGTCCCGCCGCCGTCGATGATGTCGTCGATCAGGATGGCCCGCCGGCCGGAGACCTCCCCGATCACGTGCGTCACCTCCGACTCGCCGGGGCCCCGCCGGATCTTGTTCACGATGGCCCACGGCAGCCCCAGGTGGTCGGCGAGGCGCTTGGCCATCTTCACCTCGCCGGTGTCCGGGGCCACGACCACCGTGTCCGGGGCGTTCTGGAAGCCCTCGTCCACGAAGTGGTCCACGAAGGTGTGCATCGCCGTCAGGTGGTCCACCGGGAAGCTGAAGAAGCCCTCTATCTGCCCGACGTGCAGGTCCATCGTCATGATCCTGTCGGCCCCCGCGACCTTCAGCATCTCGGCCACCAGCCGGGCCGTGATCGGCTCGCGCGGCTTGGTCTTGCGGTCCTGGCGGGAGTAGGCGTACCAGGGGATGACCGCCACGATGCTCTCCGCGGAGGCCCGCTTGGCCGCGTCCACCATCACCAGAAGCTCCATGAGGTTCTTGTTCACCGGGTCGCACAGCGACTGCACGATGAACACGTCCGAGCCCCGGACGCTCTCCAGGTAGCGGGCGTAGACCTCGCCGTTGGAGAACTGGACAAGCTCCACGCTCCCCAGCTCGAGGTCCAGCCGGTCGGCTATCCGCTCGGCCAGCTCCGGATAGCCCCCGCCGGAGAACAGCATCAGGCGCTTCTCGGCCGCCTGCGACAGATACCCGTTTTGCCGCATGTCCGTCTCTAGCCCTCCGTCCTCGCTCGCCGCCGGTCCCCGGAAGAAGACCGCGCGCCGGGAGCGTCCCGGATCACCCGCGCAGGCGCGCCCACGGCCAGCTTGCCCGGGGGGATGTCCTTGTTGACCACGCTTCCGGCGCCCAGATACGCTCCCTGCCCTATTGTAACAGGGGCAATAAGGTTGGTGTTGATGCCGGTGAAGGCCCCGTCCTCTATCACGGTCCGGTGCTTCTTCGCGCCGTCGTAGTTGGCGGTTATGGTGCCCGCGCCGAGGTTGGCGTCCTCTCCGATC